>Ga0114960_10000447_pt1 | contig 34861 bp, 35 predicted proteins | sample C_130625_MF_Meta_FD_92637 | JGI IMG/M metagenome (GOLD analysis project Ga0114960, IMG submission 92637) | Freshwater microbial communities from Lake Croche, Canada to study carbon cycling - C_130625_MF_MetaG | ecosystem: Environmental > Aquatic > Freshwater > Lake | place: Lake Croche, Canada...
GGTATGTTGCCAAAAGGCCCACTAGGCTATGCCATGATTAAGAAATTAAAAGTCTACGGCGACGCCAATCATCCGCATGCGGCTCAACAGCCAAAAGCGTTAGAGATTTAAGGAAACCAAATGGCTATTAATTACGGAAATTGGAATTACGGTACTGGTCGCCGCAAGAGTTCTGTTGCGCGCGTATTCATTAAATCTGGCAAGGGCGAAATCATTGTTAATGGTAAGCCTATCGATGCATATTTTGCTCGTGAAACATCACGCATGATCGCTCGTCAGCCTTTGGCTCTCACAGCCCACTTAACGACCTTTGATATCAAAGTAAACGTTTCTGGTGGCGGTGAAACTGGCCAAGCTGGTGCAGTTCGTCACGGTGTTACTCGTGCATTGATCGACTACGACAACGCTTTGAAGCCAACCCTGTCTAAAGCAGGTTTGGTAACTCGCGATGCTCGTGAAGTTGAGCGTAAAAAAGTTGGTCTGCACGGCGCGCGTCGTCGTAAGCAGTTCAGCAAGCGCTAATTCTTTCAGTCGCTTAAGTTTTATCGAAAGGGTCGCGCAAGCGGCCCTTTTTGTTTCTACAATTAAGATATCTGTAAGAATTCAGTATTACGCTTGAGAAGATAATTGATCTATAAAGCATTTTGGAGAATGGCATGATTAAAGTTGGCATCGTTGGGGGCACTGGATATACCGGAGTCGAGCTATTGCGTTTACTCGCGCAGCATCCTGAGGTAGAGCTCACTGCAATTACTTCTCGAACTGAAGCTGGTATGCCAGTCGCCGAGATGTTTCCATCTTTGCGTGGCCGTGTTTCTCTCAAATTTACGACACCTGATGAAGCTAAGCTCAATGAATGTGATGTGGTGTTCTTTGCGACCCCCCATGGCGTTGCAATGGCACAGGCAAAAGAATTGCTCGCCAATAATGTCAAGATATTGGATCTTGCGGCCGACTTCCGCTTGAAGGATATAAAACAATTTGCGAAATGGTATGGCATGGAACACGGCTGCCCAGAAATTTTGGCTGAAGCCGTTTATGGTTTGCCAGAGATTAATCGTGATGCCATTAAGAAAGCGCGTGTAGTTGGTTTAGCTGGTTGCTACCCAACCTCTGTACAGCTTGGTCTTGCACCATTACTCTCACCAAAATCAACTGGTGGTAAACACTTGATTGATGGAACGCATATTATTTCGGATTCAAAGTCAGGCACTTCGGGTGCTGGACGTAAGGCGGAGATTGGCACATTATTGTCTGAAGCTGCTGATAACTTTAAAGCTTACAGCGTAAAAGGCCATCGTCATTTACCTGAAATCGAGCAAGGCTTAAAAGCGATTGCTGGCCATGATCAGATTGGCTTAACCTTTGTTCCACATTTAACACCGATGATCAGAGGCATTCATTCAACGATCTACGTGCGTTTAACTGATGCTGGTAAAGATATTGACTTCCAAAAGCTCTATGAAGCCTTCTACAAAGACGAGCCATTTGTGGATGTGATGCCTGCTGGCAGCCATCCAGAAACACGCTCTGTAAGGGGTAGTAATGGTATCCGGATTGCGATCCATCGCCCAGGCGGCGGTGATACTTTAGTTATTTTGGTAGTTGAAGATAACCTAGTGAAGGGTGCTTCTGGTCAGGGAGTGCAGTGCATGAACCTGATGTTTGGCTTGCCAGAGACTGCAGGTCTGACCCAGATTGCTGTATCGCCGTAGTAAAGGTTTAATGACCCTTCAGCAAGCTGGGCATTAAAAGCCTAGAATGTCAGTATTGCCTTTTGAATTAGGAGTAAATCATGACCCAATTAGCTGCCCAAGATACTGCTCAACCCGCACAAGATTTAGCTGAACCACCAACCCCGTTGGTATTCACAGATAGCGCTGCTGCAAAAGTAGCTGACTTAATTGCAGAAGAAGGTAATCCAGAGTTAAAGCTCCGTGTATTCGTACAAGGTGGTGGCTGCTCAGGATTTCAGTATGGTTTCACATTTGATGATGCTGTGAATGAAGACGACACACTCTTTGAAAAGAATGGCGTTACTTTGTTGGTAGATTCAATGAGTTTTCAATATTTAGTTGGTGCTGAGATCGATTACAAAGAAGACATCAACGGTTCACAGTTTGTTATCAAGAATCCAAATGCCCAAACTACTTGTGGTTGTGGATCATCTTTCTCAGCCTAATCGAAAATAAACCTAATTATTTAATTAATAAAGTTAGGCAGGATAGTATGCGCCCAGAATTCTAGGTCCCTTCGCTCCCGTAACGGCTGGCAAATTTGCTGGCCGTTTTTCTTTGTGGGCCCACGCAAGCCATGCGAAGGCAAGACCTTCGACTAGCTGTGGATCAATTCCAGCAGTGTCGCTAGTAGTAATTTCTAAAGCCTGGTTGAATATATTTTGTGCTTTGACTTTAAATAAATTCATCAAGGCAGTATTTCTAGCGCCGCCTCCACAGACAATCAGCTTCTGGGTTTGCGGGGCATGACGCACTAAAGATTCTAGGGCTGATTGTGCTGTTAAGTGTAGTAATGTGGCTTGCACATCTTCACTAGGATAGTTTTCACTGCCCAATTTTTCTTTTAACCACGCCAGATGAAAGTCATCTCTACCTGTGCTCTTTGGTGGAGCTTTGGCAAAGAAAGCATCACCCAGCATCTTTACAAGTAATGTTTCATTGACTTTGCCTTGTAATGCCCACTGCCCATATTCATCAAAAGTGTTACCTTGATGTTCGTGTATCCACGCATCCATCAATATATTTCCGGGGCCGCAATCAAAGCCGGTGACTTCGCCATTCTTGGGAAGTAGTGTGAGATTAGCGATGCCACCAACATTGAGAATAGCTAAATTTTTATCTTCTACAAACTGCTGCGCATGAAAAGCAGGAACCAATGGTGCGCCATGGCCTCCAGCTGCTAAATCCCGACTTCTAAAATCAGCAATCACATCGATACCGGTTTTTTCTGCTAATAGCGACGGATTAAGTGTTTGATGCGTGTAAGCCATCTCGCCAAGGTGCGGTTGGTGGCGAATAGTCTGGCCATGCGCCCCAATTGCAGTGATATCTGAAGACTGAAGTTTGGCTTTGTTCAACAGCTGAGCGACAGCACTTGCATAAGCCAAGGCTAGGGCATTACCCGCCTGCTTTTCCCTGTGAAGTTCGTTTTGGCAAGGGCTTTGGAGCTCAAATAAGGCCTTGCGAAGGTCTGGCGAGAAGGGTTTGCTGATTGCATCTAGAGCACTAGCTTCCCCATCAGCTCCGATCTTGGCTAGAACGGCGTCTATCCCGTCTAGGCTGGTACCAGACATTAGGCCTATATAGAGGGAATGGGGTTTGTTCATATGACTCTCAGGAATGCGACAATTATGCTTTAGCAATTTAACTACTAATTTAACTGAATCAGTAACCCGAATCAGCATGACGCCCAAACCAGAACAAAAATATCCTCTGACTCCCGAAGTCTTTGCGGCGCTTGAAGTCACTAAACGTGGCTGCGACGAGCTATTGGTTGAGGAGGACTGGGTGCAGAAGTTGGCTCGTAGCCAAGCGATTAATACACCTTTACGGATTAAATTGGGTTTAGATCCAACGGCCCCAGACATTCATCTGGGTCATACCGTTGTTTTGAATAAGTTGCGCCAGTTACAAGATTTAGGCCATACCGTTATTTTCTTGATTGGTGATTTCACCAGCATGATTGGTGATCCATCAGGCCGTAATGCTACGCGGCCTCCTTTGACTGCAGAAGAGATTGCCGTTAATGCTGAGACATACTATCGCCAAGCAAGTATGGTGCTAGATCCCTCTAAGACCGAGGTGCGTTACAACAGCGAGTGGTGTGACCCATTGGGCGCGCGTGGCATGATTCAGTTGGCGGCTAAGCATACAGTTGCTCGCATGCTTGAGCGTGATGACTTTACGAAGCGCTATCGCAATGGCGTACCGATTTCTATTCACGAGTTTTTGTATCCGCTTATGCAAGGTTATGACTCTGTGGCGCTTAAGAGTGATCTAGAGTTGGGTGGCACAGATCAGAAGTTCAATCTTCTTGTTGGGCGTGAACTACAGCGCGAGTATGGCCAAGAGCCTCAATGTATTTTGACTATGCCACTCCTAGTTGGCTTGGATGGCGTTGAGAAGATGAGTAAGTCCAAAGGTAACTACATTGGCATCAGCGAGTCTGCTGGCGATATGTTTGGGAAGCTCTTGAGTATCTCAGATGACTTGATGTGGGATTACTTCACCTTATTGTCATTTCGCCCAATGGCTGAAATCGATCTCATGAAGCAAGAAGTTGCTGCAGGACGCAATCCAAAAGATTGCAAAGTGTTGCTCGCACAAGAGATCGTTGCGCGCTTTCACTCACAAACTGCTGCAGAAAAAGCGCTCGAAGACTTTAATCATCGCGCTAAGGGCGGTGTACCTGATGACATTCCAGAGGTAAATATTTCTGGAGCCCCTATGCAAATTGCCAATCTTCTCAAGGCTGCTGGTTTGACTCCATCAACCTCCGAAGCAAACCGCAATATCGAACAAAATGGTGTGAAGATTGATGGCGCAACAGTTACAGATAAGCAACTAAAATTTGAGGCTGGTACTTACGTAGTGCAAGTAGGTAAGCGAAAGTTTGCAAAGGTAACACTAGCTTAAGTAGTCAAGCTAACACTGCCGCTCGGCGGTGTTAGGCCAAAGTGCTCATAAGCCTGACGCGTTGCCACTCTTCCTCGGGAAGTTCTTTGTAGGTAGCCTTGCTGAATGAGGTAGGGCTCTAAAACATCTTCAATAGTGTCACGTTCTTCGCCAATAGCAGCTGCTAGGTTATCAATACCTACGGGACCACCATCAAACTTGTAGATAATAGCTTCTAGTAATTTTCTGTCCATCACATCAAAACCACTTGGATCCACATCCAGCATCTTGAGCGCAGCATCAGCCATTGCTTTGGTAATGGTGCCGGTACCTTTTACCTCTGCATAGTCACGTACACGACGCAGTAGGCGGTTAGCAATACGTGGAGTACCGCGTGCACGCTTTGCAATCTCTGCTGAGCCCTCTGGATCAATATCAGCTTTGAGCAGACTAGCTGACCGATTAATAATTTTGGTGAGTTCTTCTGTGTTGTAGAACTCCAGTCTGGCGACAATTCCAAAGCGATCACGCAATGGATTAGTCAACATGCCCGCGCGGGTAGTTGCGCCGATGAGTGTGAATGGCTTGAGATCAATCTTGACACTACGTGCTGCAGGGCCTTCGCCAATCATGATATCCAGACTGTAGTCCTCAAGCGCAGGATAAAGAATTTCCTCGACTACTGGAGATAGACGATGGATCTCATCAATAAAGAGCACATCGTTTTCCTCTAAATTGGTGAGCAAGGCAGCAAGATCACCAGGCCTATCTAAAACAGGGCCGCTGGTTTGACGTAGATTGACGCCAAGCTCTCTTGCAATGATGTGAGCAAGAGTCGTCTTACCAAGTCCAGGGGGGCCAAATAGGAGAACGTGATCTAGGGCTTCATTACGCGCTCTGGTTGCGCTAATAAAAATCTCTAATTGCGCACGAGCCTTGGTTTGACCAACATACTCATCGAGTTGTTTTGGGCGTAGGGCTCTCTCAAAAACGGCTTCGGCATTGCCAGCTGAACCACTCACAATACGGTCCTTTCCCTCCGGTAAATCTTCAGGAATGGAGTTAAGGTCGTCTGTATGAATTGCCATGCTCAGAGTTTAGTAGTGTTTGGCGTTTAAGCTCTAGATAAATACTTCAGGCCCATGCGGATACCATCTGAAATACTCGTATCCGGTGGAATTTGTTTGAGAGCCAACAGGGCTTCTTTTTCTGAGTAGCCTAGCGCCAGAAGTGCTTGTAATACCTCACTACTGGCTTCAGGGGCTTGAGACTTATCACCGGTGATACCTAGATCTGGAGCTAATTTGCCTTTAAGCTCGAGGCAAAGACGTTCTGCAGTTTTCTTGCCAATACCAGGTACTTGGGTGAGGCGCCCAGCTTCTTGTAGGGCAATAGCTTGTGCCAACTCATTCACGCTCATACCAGAGAGAACTGCTAGTGCTGTTCGAGAACCAACGCCACTAATCTTAATTAACTGTCTAAAGGCTTCACGCTCGGTTTCAGTAGCAAAGCCAAAGAGTTGCTGAGCATCTTCACGTACCTGAAAGTGTGTCAGTAGAGTAATTATTTGACCAGCCTGAGGTAGCTGATACAAAGTGCTCATCGGCACATCAACTTCATAACCAATTCCTTGGCAATCCACTAAGAGACGAGGAGGATGAACTGAAACGAGAGTACCTTGAATGCGACCAATCATGTAGAGATCTTAACCTGTGATGTATGTTTTTACTTACTGCGTTTTTTAGGCGCTGACTTGGGTCCTAGCTTAGGCGCTAAAGCGGCAGTAATTGCTTTTGGTATTTGCGCATGATGGGCAGCGCAGATAGCAACTCCTAGTGCATCTGAAGCATCTGCTCCTGGAGCGCGATTCAGTCTGAGTAGACGTTTCACCATCTCTTGGACCTGTGGTTTAGCTGCGCGACCCGTTCCCACAATCGCTTGCTTTACTCGCAGTGCGCTGTACTCAGCTACAGGGAGTTTTTCGGATACCAGAGCAGCAATGACTGCACCCCTAGCTTGACCTAACATGAGTGTAGAGCGAGGATTAACGTTTAAGAAGACTTCTTCAATTGCTGCGGATTCTGGTTGGTAGGTCTCTAAAACTTCTTTCATACCAGCATAGAGAGCGCCCAAGCGCTCAGGTAAACCTTTGGCCGGGTCACCGCTTTCAATTGTCCCAGATGCGATGTAAGTTAGTTTTTGGCCATTAACATCAATGACTCCAAACCCAGTAGTCCTTAAACCTGGGTCGATTCCTATCCAGCGCATAAGAACTTATTTTTCCTATTCTTATTTGATTAATGACGGAAGTGACGTGTGCCAGTAAAGATCATGGCAATGCCATGCTCATTAGCTGCTGCAATGATTTCATCATCACGCATGCTGCCACCTGGTTGGATTGCACAGCTTGCACCGCCATTCACAACGACATCTAAACCATCGCGGAATGGGAAGAAGGCATCACTGGCTACTGCAGAGCCTTTGAGGCTCAAGCCTGCATTCTCAGCTTTGATGCTGGCCATGCGAGCAGAGTCAACCCGACTCATTTGGCCTGCGCCAATACCCAGAGTCATACCGTCAGCGCAATACACAATGGCATTAGACTTAACGAACTTGGCAACACGCCATGCAAACATCATGTCGTGCATCTCACTTGGAGTTGGTAAACGTTTGCTAACAACGCGCATTTCACTTTCAAGAACGTTCTTAGCATCTGGAGACTGTACTAACAGCCCACCACCAACCCGTTTGAAATCAAATACATTAAATGCAGTGCCTAATGGAATTTCTAATAGGCGAACATTTTGCTTAGCTGCAAAGATAGCCTTTGCTTCATCACTAAAGCTAGGAGCAATCAAGACTTCAACAAATTGCTTGGAGATTGCTTCTGCTGCGGCGCCATCACAGGGAACGTTGAAGGCAATAATGCCGCCAAATGCAGAGCTTGGATCGGTTTTAAATGCTTTTTGGTATGCCTCAAGCGCTGTTGCGCCGACAGCTACGCCACAAGGATTGGCGTGCTTGATGATGACGCAAGCAGCGGCGCCCCCAGCATTACCGGTAAAGCTCTTGACGCATTCCCAAGCAGAGTCTGCATCAGCAATATTGTTATAAGACAATTCTTTGCCTTGTAACTGTTTATAGTTAGCAAGTGCGCCTTCCACTGGATTGATATCTTTATAGAAGGCTGCAGATTGATGTGGATTCTCACCATAACGCATCTCTTGCACTTTTTCAAAGGCAAGATGTAATGTTTCTGGATAAGCGGAGCGTGCTTTGTGATCTAAGTCATCACCCAATGCTGAGAGATAGTTAGCAATGGCGCCATCATATTGCGCAGTATGGGCAAAAACTTTTTTAGCTAAGCTTAAGTTCGTTTTATAAGAAACCACATTCTGATTGGCTTTCATTTCAGCCAATACTGGAGCGTAATCTTCTGGTGAGATCAACACAGTAACGTCTTGGTGATTCTTGGCGGCGGCGCGGAGCATGGCTGGGCCACCAATATCGATATTTTCTATTGCATCTTCAAATGAGCAGCTTTCCATAGCAACCGTCTCGTTAAACGGGTAGAGGTTAATAACGAGCATATCGATTGTGTTGATGCCATGCTCTTTTAAGGCAGCCATATGCTCTGGGAAGTCTCTGCGTGCCAATAAACCACCGTGCACCATAGGGTGAAGGGTCTTTACACGACCATCTAGCATTTCCGGAAACTTGGTTAATGAGGAAACCTCAAGTACAGGTAAATTATTTTCAGCCAAAAGTTTTGCTGTGCCACCAGTAGAAATAAGCTTAATACCTTGCTCATGAAGGGCTTTAGCAAAAGGCACGATGCCATTCTTATCAGAGACAGAGAGGAGCGCGGTACGGATCATGGTTTTCGGAGGGTTTAATTAAAAGAAAACGACTTTGTTAATTTATTAGTTGTGATGTTTGTGCTTATTTCAGAAGTTGATGTTCAACTAACTTTTTATGCAGGGTGTTGCGATTGATGCCAAGGTATTGAGCGGCTAAGGATTGATTATGTTTAGCGTGCTGCATTACTAATTCCAGCATAGGCTTTTCAACTACTGCCAATACCATTTGATAGACATCAGTTGGCGCTGTTCCTTTAAGATCATTTAGATAGCCCTGTAATTGGGTTTCAATACATTCGGTAATAGGGTGCTTATTGGTCATAACAATTTATCAATACAAAAACAAAAAAGATTTAAAAAGAAAACCAAATACGATTGGTTCTATGCCGCTTCTAAAAATAACAAGCGATCAGAATGAGACTTCATCTCATCAAAATAATCATTGACCATTTGAAGTTGGGTTTTGCAATCATCAGCAGTATTCATACGTTGACGGAAAGCATGTGAGTCGCGTAAGCCCTTGCAATACCAGCCAATATGTTTACGGGCAGTACGAAGGCCAATATACTCACCATAGAATTCATAATGGTCTAAAAGATGGGTATTCATGATGTCCTGGATCTCATTAATCTCAGGAGTTGGTAGCTTGCCACCTGTTGCAAGATAGTGGTTAATTTCGCGAAAGATCCAAGGACGACCCTGAGCGGCGCGGCCAATCATGATGGCATCAGCACCGGTGAGCTTTAATACCCGTTTAGCTTTTTCTGGACTATTGATATCGCCATTCGCAACTATGGGAATGCGCACACTATTTTTCACTGCAGTAATGGTTTCGTATTCTGCTTCACCGTGATACAGGTCTGCTCTTGTACGGCCATGAACAGTCAACATGGAGATACCAGATTTTTCAGCAAGACGTGCAATTTCAATAGCGTTTTTGTGTTCACGGTCCCAGCCAGTACGAATCTTCAATGTCACAGGCACTGCATCTGGTCCAACGCCAACAGCGTTGACTACGGCTTCCAAGATTTGCTGTACCAAAGGTTCGTCTCGTAATAAGGCAGAGCCTGCTGCAACGTTACATACTTTCTTTGCGGGACAACCCATATTGATATCAATAATTTGCGCACCATGATCGACATTAAGCTTTGCAGCAGCTGCCATCATTGCTGGATCAGCACCAGCTATTTGGACTGCAATAGGCTTGAACTCGCCAACGTGGTTGGCACGCCGCTGAGTCTTTTCACTTTTCCAGAGCAAGGCGTTTGAGGCCACCATTTCAGAGACGGCATAACCGGCACCCAATTTTTTACAAAGTTGCCTAAATGGGCGGTCAGTAACCCCAGCCATAGGGGCTACAAATAGCTTGTTTGCGAGGAGGTGAGGGCCAATATTCATCTAAAAGGGGCTTAGGCGGAAAGCATGACACTTTAGCACAGTCAGCTTCTTTTCTGCCTAATTTTTAGGCAGGGTAAGTGGAAAATGCGTATTTCAGATCAAATGGAGAAGACTTGGATTTTGGGGCCTTTTTAAGCCCTTTAGCGCCTGCCAAACATCATCTGGCGAGCTAAGGCAGTTTTGAGTGGTGGAAGCCACTGGAGGGCAGATAAAGCCAATCCACGAGCCATCACAACTGGGGCAAGATTAGATGTAAACACCCTTGCCATAAAGTCAGTCAGTCCAATCGTAGTAGTTCGATCGACCTTACGACTTTGGACATAGTCCTGCAATGCGTTTTGTATTGCTACTGGGGATTGATCTTCAGTAGACCCAGAAAATACCCCAACTAATTTTTCTGACAACAAAAAGGCGTCCCGTAATCCTAGATTTAATCCTTGTCCTGCTACTGGGTGCAAAGTTTGGGCAGCATTACCAATCCAAACTTCATTGTCCTTGGTAATTTCTTTGCGGTAGTTCAAGCCAAGTTCATACAAACGACGATCTTGAATTTTTAGGAAGCGTCCAATTCGCGAACCAAATTCCTCTTGTAATTCGCTTAGGAATTCTGTGTCACTTAGCTCGAGGCGATGTTGTGAAGATTCTGGTGAACCACACCATATGAGATTTAAAATATTGTAGCCATAGTGACTTGGCAGCACTGCTAGAGGGCCTTCGGCAGTAAAGCGTTCCCAGGCTTGATGGGGTGCTGCATTTTCTACTTCGACTAAACCGACAAGTGCCGATTGTCCATAGTCCCGACCAGACTCTACCCAATCTTGTGTTTTGAATAAGCCACCCTCAGCATGCACGATGCACTTAGCGTGAATGGTATTTTCCTCGGAATCCTTATTGATGTGCTGCCATATGAAGTTCGGGCTCTTTGCTTGAATGACTCGTAAGGCTTGGCGTAAGGTGATATGAGTATCGCGATAGCGAACAATGTGTCCAAGAGCTGCTTGATTAAGCTCTTCGCGCGTCATGAGTGCACGACCAAAGCGCCCCGCTTGTGATACATGCACACGATGAATTTCAGAGGATTCTCTTGGCCATGCATGAATCGTATCGAGCAATATCTTACTACCGTGAGAGAGGGCAATGCCACGACTATCAGTGTTAATTTGATCATCATCATGAAGAGGGTTGCGATCTAGTAATGTGATTTTTGCATCCGGAAACTTTTGCAAGGTCCAAGCAGCGCAAGCGAGCCCAACTGGACCGCCACCTTGAATCAAAATATCGCAACTAGATGAATTCATTTTTATGTCGATAGCCTTAAGCGTTCTTCATGAGGGCTTCAATCTCATCAGCTTTTACGGGCACGCCTCGAGAAATTAATTCACATCCTGAATCGGTCAGCACCGCGTCATCTTCAATGCGGATGCCGATATTCCAAAATTTCTCATCAATATCATCTGCTGGTCTGACGTAGAGGCCTGGCTCTATTGTAATCACCATGCCGCTTTTCAGAATGCGCCATGGCTTTTCATCTTGATGGCTATCTTGTTTAGCTTCGCGATAAGAGCCAACATCATGAACATCCATTCCTAGCCAGTGCGAAGTACGGTGCATGAAGAAGCGACGATATGCACCTGTTTCGATGGCGTTATCAAGTGAACCTAAGTCAGAGAGCTTTAGCAACTTTTCATCTAGCAGGCCTTGAGTAAGCATTTTGAGAGCTGCCTCGTGGGGCTGCATAAATGTATTGCCTGGTTTGGTTATGGCAATTGCCGCTTCTTGTGCCGCTAATGTAATGTCATATAGAGCGCGTTGCGGACCGGTAAATTTTCCGTTAACTGGAAAAGTCCGTGTGATATCGGATGCATATCCATCAAGTTCGCAGCCAGCATCAATGAGGCAAAGTTCACCACTACGTAATTCGGTAGCACCTGCACGATAGTGAAGAATACAAGAGTTCTCACCGCCAGCAACGATACTGTTGTAAGCAACACTTTGTGCGCCACTATTGCGGAACTCATGCAGTAGTTCAGCTTCAAGATGGTATTCGCGCATACCGGGCTTACAGACTTGCATAGCGCGAACATGGGCGCGTGCTGAAATGGTTGCAGCACGACGCATGATGTCAATTTCATGAGCATCTTTAAATAAGCGCATTTCATGAATGAGTGTCTCAATATCATGAAATTCGGATGGTGGATTAACACCTGAGCGTGCTTGAGCTCGAACCTGTTTCATCCAATGGCGCAAGCGTCTATCGGCCTCTGCATTTTCTGCAAGGCGAACGTAGACTGCATCTTGATCTGCTAATAAGTCAGCCAGTTTTTTATCTAACTCTTGATTACTGTGTGCATATTCGATGCCTAAAGTTTCTGGCGCTGCTTCAGGTCCAAGGCGAACACCATCCCAGATTTCTCGCTCGAGGTCTTTAGGTCTACAAAATAAGTGGGATTCTAGGTAGCAACCTTTTCCATTGCTAGAAATCTTCATGACTAGCGTAGCACCAGGCTCTTCAAAACCAGTGAGGTAGTAAAAGTCACTGTCATGACGATACGGAAATTCGCTGTCCCGGTTGCGAGCAATTTCAGGAGCTGTAGAGATGACAGCAATACCCCCACCCGTCTTGGCAAAAATTTGCTCTGCTAATGTATTTCTACGGAGCTGATAAATATTTTTTTTATTCATATGCTGCATTGAGATCTTGTAAGCGTTGTGGTGTGCCTACATCGTGCCATGGACCGAGATATTTTTCACCAGACACTTTATTTTGCTCCATTGCCGACTTCAGTAAAGGCGCAAGCTTGGCTGAGGCCCCGAATTCCAGGTCTTTGAAGAGGTCTTTGTGATAAATGCCAATTCCTGAGAAGGTGAGTTTTTCTGCATCCGCCGACTCAGAGTTGCTTACAGTTGATCCTTGGAGGTAAAAATCCCCTTCAGGATGCTGGACTGGGTTAGGAACCATTAGTAAATGCGCTAGTGGCTTGCTCGGATTCGTCTGCATTGTAGGGATTATTTCCAAAATCCTGGCAATCGGCAGATTCGGGCTAAATACATCTCCATTAATCACTAGGAAGAAGTCTTCAGGCGCAATGAGCGGAAGCGCTTTGCAAATTCCACCAGCCGTTTCCAGTGCGTTTCCCTCGGAAGAGTATTGAATGTGAAGACCAAATTGCTGACCATTACCCAGAGCTATCTCAATTTTTTCGCCTAACCAGGCGTGGTTAATTACTACATCCTGAATATTTGCTTTTGCAAGGGCCTCTAAATGCCACTCCAGCAATGACTTATTCTGAATGGTGAGTAAGGGTTTGGGTAAATCATCCGTAAGGGGTCGCATACGCTCACCGCGTCCAGCCGCTAATAGAAAACAAGGTACGCGATTTAGCTGACTCATAGTTTATGAATTACGCTAGCTTCACTCGGGTGGATTCCAAAATGCGGGCCAATGGTTTTAATTCAATATAGCGATTAGCCGCGGCAATGGCATAGTCCAAAACAAGTGGAATATCCTTGAGATAACCATCTTTACCGTCACGATGAAAGAGTCTTGCAAAAATTCCTAAAACCTTTAGATGACGTTGCAAGCCCATCCATTCAAAATCGCGATAAAACTGCCCAAAATCATTTGGCATTGGCAAGCCAGCTTTACGACCCTCTTCCCAGAACTTAATTACCCAATCAATCACACGCTCCTCTGGCCATGCAATATAGGCATCGCGCCATAGTGAGGAAGCATCATATGTAATGGGGCCATACACGGCATCCTGAAAATCAATTACTCCAGGATTATTTTTCTCAGTCACCATCAAGTTGCGAGAATGGTAATCGCGATGAACATAGACTTTAGCTTGTGCTAAATTATTTTCAATAATGAGCTCAAAAGATTTTTTGAGCTGCTCTTCTTGTTGAGCATTCAATGTGATATTGAGATGCTTCTTTAAATACCAATCTGGAAATAAATCTAGCTCTCGCTGTAGAAGTGCTTTATCGTAGCTTGGTAAGACATCAGGCTTGCTTGCCAACTGCATGAGAACTAATGCGTGAGTTGCATCTTTATAAAGATGATCTGCTGTCTCATGATTGAGTTCAGCTAGATAGGTTTTTGTTCCTAGATCATTTAATAACAAGAAGCCTTCAGCAATATTTTGCTCAAGAATTTTTGGCACATTTAAGCCTGCCTCTGAGAGCAGTAAATCGACCTTAATAAAGGTATCTAAAGGCTCATGTTGAGGTGGGGCATCCATCACGATCAAAGTCCGAAAATTGGGGTTTTTGGACTCAATTCGGAAATAGCGTCGAAAGCTGGCATCGGCTGAAGCCGAGACCAAAGAGTCGAGATCTAATTGCCAGCTAGCTTCTAGGGCTTTTAGCCAGCTACGGAGGGTGTTTAAGCGTGAGTCAGGCATGGTCGATTCGTATAATAGGACGGTCTGGATCTATGAGTCATTATCGCCTTCGCGCCGGCCTTCGTGCCCCTCTTTTTTTTCATGTAACCCTGCGCGTCTTGATGGGGGTGGCATTACTTCAATTTGCCCATCAAGGGCGGGCTCAAGCACCCGCTCCTTTGCCTGCAAATGCACAAGCTAATACAAATACTGTTTTGCTACCAGATCGTGGCAATGTCACCGTTTTAAAGTTAGATGATCAGTTGAGAACGGGGCTTCCAATTGACGATAGTAAAGCGCTCACTTTTACTTCAAGCGATTCGATTGATGGAGTAGTCGATCGGAAGATGAAGCTCAAAGGTCGAGCACAAATGCGTCGCAATGGTGGAGTAATTAAAGCGGATGAAATTATTTATGATCCCGATACTGATATTGCCGACCTTGTAGGTAACGCTGAGTTGACTAAAGGTAACACCACCTTTAAAGGACCAACTGCCAAATTTAAAGTCGATGCTCGTGAAGGTGAGATGGAAACACCTACTTACGAATTGCGCGATACACGTGGCAATGGAACTGCAAAAAAACTCACGATTGAAAACTCAGATATTTTTGTTTTTGATAAGGCAACGTACACCACGTGTACACCACAAAATATGGATTGGTATTTTTCAGCCAGTACATTAGAAATTGATAATGAACAGAAAGAAATGGTAGGTACTCATGGCGTAATGCGCTTCTTTGACGTACCTATCGCCTATGTTCCTTATTTCACTGCACCAACTTCCAATCAGCGTCGTTCGGGTATTTTGGCTCCAGTCGCAGGATATAACTCAAATAACGGTTTTGATGTGACACAACCGTATTACGTCAACATAGCACCCAATAGGGATTTATTAATTCTTCCGCGTTACATGAGCGAGCGTGGTTTGCAGGTGGGTGCCAATTATCGCTTCTTGGATAGCAAGTACAGCGGCACTTTAGGTGGTGATTACTTAGCTCACGATAATAAGACAGGAACTGACCGTTGGCGTTATGACTGGCAGCAGAGACAAGTATTTAGCGGGGGCGTTGGTCCTGGCGGCATTCCAATGCCGGGCTCATGGTCGGGCTATGCAAATGTGTCGCGTGTTTCAGATAATTTATATCCAACAGATTTCTCGCAGAGTATCGCTGGAGCTGTTACTAGTCAGTTTCGTCAGGAAGTGGGAACCACTAAAGGTCTGACAGGGAGTTTAAGCAATTGGGTAGTGTCAGCTAGAGCATTAACGTTTCAAACATTGCAACCTGACCCAACAAATATAGTTCAGGCACCATATAACGTATTGCCAAATATCACAGCTGCATATAACAATCGATTGACTCCAGCAGTGGCTGATACGAGTGGAAAGTACATTACCCTGCCAACGGGGCCGGCAACCACTTTTTCTACTGACTACACGAGATTTGCCTACAACATTGGCGGAAACTTATCAGCTACTGCTCCAGGTGTTTATAGTCAAGCAGATAGAACGGTGATTAAAGGTGCGATGGCTCTGCCGCAAGTCACCCCAGGTTACTACATCACTCCCAAGGTCAGCTTTCAGTCAAATACTTATAACGCTACTCCATTTGTTGCGGGTGGAGCCCCGGTAGCTCAAGGCTTCACTATCCCAACCTTTAGCTTGGACTCTGGATTGGCGTTTGAAAGGGATGCTGCTGAGTTGAAGGGTTTCTTTGGTCGGGATATGTTGTTAACCATGGAGCCTCGCGCTTTCTACGTTTACACGCCTTATCAAAATCAATCGCAAACCCCTTTGTTTGATACTGCCGATGCCGGCTTTGGCGTCTCTCAAATCTTTAGTGAAAATACTTTCATTGGTAACGATCGTATTGCAGATAACAATGCTGCCACTCTTGGTTTAACTAGTCGCATGATTGAAGCCAACACTGGAGCAGAACGTGCCTCTGTAACCCTTGCTCAAAAGCAGCAGTTCACGGGGCAAAAGGTGGGTCTAAATGGCACGATTGTGAACCCCACTACCTATTCTGATACCTTAGGCTCTGGTTCAGTTCGCTTGCTTGGAAACTTTAGTGCAGATGTATTTGGTCAATATAACACCCAGCTTAATCGTTTTGTTCAAACTACGGTTGGAGGTAGTTGGCGCCCAACGCAGGGAAGAAGTTTAAATTTCGGCTATCGTAATGTTTGGTCTCCGCCAGTTCAGGCATCCATTCAAAATAATCAACCATTTGTGCCTGCATCTACGACTACCGATCAATACAATATTTCAGGGCAGTGGCCAATTACTCGGGAAATTTCGGTTTTAGGACGCTGGGGATATGATGCCTTGACCATTAAGACGTTGAATACTTTGGTGGCTCTGGAGTGGAGCCGCGACTGCTGGACTTTCCGTGGAGCTTACTCTCAAGTCTTGAATACCTCTCAAATAACCACTACCCAGGTGCTCTTTCAGGTCGAATTTAGGGGCTTTGGTAGCGCTGGAAGCAATCCAGTTGATATCATGAGATTAAATGTTCCCGGATATATGCCTACCTCCAAGCCTATACCCCCTTCAACATACGAGAACTATCAATAATGCTTTGTATGAACCGCTTTAAACAAATCTGTACCCAGGCTATTTTTATTGGATTTAGCTTATTAGCCAATGGCGCATTCGCTCAGGATGTAGCAAAAGCAAATACTGTTCCAGAAAGTAAAATTCGCAATATTGATGGTGTAGCAGCAGTTGTGAACACGGGCTACATAACGCGTAAGGAAATTGATGACCGAATTGCAGCACTCAAAAAACAGGGCGTGAAATTACCCGAAGATGGCACAGTGCGTAAAACTATTCTGGATAGACTCATCCTCGAAAAGATTCAACTACAAAATGCTGAGCAAGAGGGTGTATCAGTAAGTAATAAAGAGTTAGACAAAATCATTGGCGATATTGCGGCAAAAAATAAAATCTCAGTTGCTGAGTTCAAGGCAAAGGTAATCGCCTCTGGTACGACATTTGAGCGCTATAAACAGTTGTTACGTGATGATGTCATGATTACACGTTACCGCGAAAGGGAGGTTGAGGCTAAGCTCAAAATTTCAGATGCTGAGATAGATAATTTTATTGCTGAACGAACTCGTGCAATGACTTCTGGCGGGGGGCCACGATCAGCTCCAGCGGCCAAAGGTGAGTTAGAAGAAATAGACGTAGCACAAATTTTTATTCCAGTTGATGCTGGCGCGGGAGCGGGAGCTCAAGCCGAAGCAAAAAAGAAAGCGGATGCTTTACTTCGCGATGCTCGTGGCGATGTTGATTTTTTGCAGTTAGGTGCTATGGCCGCAAAAGAAAATCCTCAGATTAAGTTTCAAGAGCTTGGTTATCGAACTCCAGATCGCTTGCCGCAATTATTTTATGAGGCTATACGTAATACTGGCGGTGGCCAAGTTGCAAATTCAGTAGTTAAAAGCCCGGCTGGTTATCATGTTCTTAAGGTTCTAGATCGTCGTGCAGCTGGTGCGAGTCCGCCCCCACAGCAGGTTGCCGCCCCTGATGCGGGATCAAGCACCCCACAAAATATCCCCATTACACAAACCCTATCTCGACATATTTTATTGCGTAATCGCGCCGGTCTTACAGATCAAGATGCTGAAAGACGTTTGCAGGGCTATCGTGATCAAGTGCGTGCCAAAACTGCAGACTTTGCAGAGTTGGCAAAAAAATACTCTGAAGACGGTTCAGCACCTAATGGTGGTGAATTGGGCTGGATGAGCCCTGGAGATTTAGTTCCGGAGTTCGAGCAGGCTATGAATCGTTTGCAAATTGGCGAGGTTAGTAACCCCGTTAAAACTGAATTTGGATGGCACTTAATTCAGGTATTAGAACGTCGCGAAGGTCAGTTGACTGTTGAGAAGCAGCGCCAATTTGCTCGCGCGGCTATACGCGAAAGAAAGTTTGATCAGGCCTATCAAGATTGGATGCGCGAGCTACGTGATAGCGCAACTGTAAAAATTCTGAACGTGGATGATGCAGCAAGCAGCGCACCTCGTTAATCTCGTTGTAAGCACCGGTGAACCAGCCGGCATTGGGCCAGAAGTTTCCTTAGCTGCCTCACTTGCTTTTTTACGTGAGCATGCTGATTCGAAAATCACACTGTTAGGTAATGATCAATTATTTGAGCTACCTAAAAACCTCGACCCAGAAATTTCCAGTCGCTTACAGATTCAGTCGACTCCACTTGGATCATCTGTAGTTTCAGGGGTCCTCAATTCTGATAATGCCCAGTACGTTGTCAGCTTATTAGATCAAGCAATTGATGGCTGTTTGCAGGGGCGCTTTGATGCGATGGTAACAGCGCCACTTCAAAAAAGTATCATCAACGATGCTGGCACACCTTTTACTGGGCATACGGAGTATCTTGCGCAGCGTTGTAAGGTTTCTCACGTAGTGATGATGTTGTGCGCACTGTTGCCAAGTGAATTTTTTGGGCTTAACTCTCCAAGAGATTTAAGGGTTGCGTTAGCCACTACTCATCTTCCCTTAAAGGAAATACCGCAAGCTATTAGCTATGACTTGATAATGGAGACGATTAAGATCGTCAATCAAGATTTACAAAATAAATTCGGTATTCACAAACCTCTAATTCGGGTTGCGGGTTTAAATCCTCATGCAGGAGAGGCCGGTTACTTGGGGCGCGAAGAAATTGAAGTGATCACGCCAGCAATTGAAGCGGCTCAGCAGATGGGCATTAACGTTTTTGGACCATATCCTGGTGATACGATGTTCGATCCCAAATCCCTTGCGCAAGTAGATGCTTTTATTGCCATGTATCACGATCAAGGTTTGGCGCCATTTAAGTTTGTTACTTTTGGCAATGGCGTCAATGTCACTCTCGGATTGCCTATTGTTCGCACCTCAGTTGATCATGGGACTGCTTTAAATATCGCCGGTAAAGGTATTGCCGACCCTGGCAGCATGCTTGAAGCTTTGCGTTTAGCTTATCAATTAGCACTAAATAAAAGAAAAAATAGCTAAGACATGCATCGCGCTCGAAAAAGATTTGGACAGAATTTCCTTCAAGATAACGGCATTATTTACTCCATTATTGCTCTCATCAATCCTAGTGCTGATATGCATGTCATTGAGATAGGCCCTGGCCTTGGTGCACTAACACTCCCGTTGTTGAGTAATCTCAATCACCTTGATCTTCTAGAAATTGATCGTGATTTAGTGGCTTTTTGGAACGAAAAAAATCTCAAGGGTCTTGTAGTAATAGAGGGCGATGCACTCAACTTTGATTTTTTAACTTGGGCCCAGAGTCGCAGCACTAGGCAAGGTCTGTGTAAAGTCGTTGGCAATCTACCTTACAACATCTCCTCGCCTTTGCTATTTCATTTGGTATCTGCTGCAAGCCATATTGATGAGCAGGTATTTATGCTGCAGGCTGAGGTTGTGCAGAGGATGGTTGCCAAGGCGGGAGGCTCTGAATTTAGTCGACTATCCGTGATGTTGCAGGCTAGATATGACATGGAATTGGTGTTAGAAGTTCCACCAGAAGCTTTTGATCCCCAGCCAAAAGTAAATTCAGCTGTTGTACGTATGATTCCGAGACGAGACTTTGCTTTAACTAATGAGCAATGGACCGCCTTAGAGAAATTGGTTGCTGCAGCCTTCTCTCAAAGAAGAAAAATGCTGCGTACTAACCTGAGTGCTTTTGCCGATCGATTGACTTTGACTGAAATAGAACTCAAGTCAAGAGCTCAAGATATTTCTGTTGATCGCTATATGGAATGGGCGAAGATTCTCGCCTCTTAAATCAATATCTAGGATTCATCTAGTACTGTTGGGTTATTTATAGGCGTCAGGATCGATGACGCGCATTTCGGTCTCAATCCAGCCCTCTACTTCTCGTTGTAATTCTTCTGCCGATTTATTTGTTGAGCTAATTGCAGGCCCTATTGAAAAAATAACAGTACCGGGTTCCTTGATAAAGCTATTTTTAGGCCAGCAGCGTCCAGCATTATGTGCAATTGGGATAACCAAAGCATCGGTTGCACTTGCTAAACGTGCTCCACCCTTGCGATAGGGTTTATTTGATCCGGTGGGGGTTCTAGTGCCTTCTGGAAAAAGCATGATCCACTTACCTTCGCTCAAGCGTTTACGACCTTGAGTCGCTACTGAATGGGCTGCAGTCTGCTTATTAGAGCGATTAATGTGGATCATTTTTAGCAAAGCTAAGGCCCAGCCAAAGAACGGAATCCAGAGTAACTCGCGTTTGAAGACAAAGCAAAGTTGTTTTGGTAGTAAGGCAATATAGGCAATCGTTTCATAAGCTGATTGATGCTTACTGAGAATGATTACACGCTCATTGATTACGGTCTGCATATTTTCCATGCCACGGATTTCATAATGAATTCCGCATAGTGGTTTTAAGAGCGCGATAACAACTTTGTTCCAAAGCCCTATGAATGTGTAGCGATTTTCTGGGCTCAAAAATGGAAATGCGATCATGCATAGTACCGACCAGATTGGTGTGAATATTACTAAAAATAAGGCAAAAAGAATGGAGCGAATCAGTTTCATGATTGGTCTAAACCTTATTTTCTAAAAGTGCATTAGCAAATGCCATGAGATCCGCATGAATTTGCGTACCCTCAGGTAAGTTACCTTTTGCTAGAGTCTTTTCACCTTTACCGGTAAGCACTAGGTGGGGTAGGGCTCCTAATGCTACTCCAGCCTGGAGATCACGTAAAGAATCGCCCACAATTGGCACTCCTGTCAGTGGCTCGCTACTATCTGTCTTTTTGTAACGTAAAGCAATTTCTTTCATCATGCCCGGTGCTGGTTTACGGCAATCACATTGATGTGAGTCCTGATGAGGGCAAAAAAAGATACTATCGATGCGGCCCCCCAAAGGCTTTAGCAAAGCATCCATTTTGCTATGCATGGCATGCAAGTCGTTAATTGTGAAGTAGCCTCTTGATAGCCCGGATTGATTGGTTGCAATTGCAATTTGATACCCCGCTTGATTTAGCAGGGCGATTGCTTCTAGGCTTCCTGGTATGGGAATCCATTCATCTACTGACTTCACATATTTATCGCTGTCTTCATTGATCACGCCATCGCGATCAAGAATAATGAGTTTAGAGGAGCTGATGCTCATGCTAATTTGCCGAGATCGGCAACTAGATTCATTTTCTGGTGAAGTTGTTGCAGGAGGGCTAAGCGGTTATCCCGCAACTCAGGGTTGGGGTCCATTACCATGACATCGGCAAAGAATTTATCAATTGGCTCGCTCAAGTCTACCAGAGCCCTCAAGAGCTCAACAAACTGACGTTTTTCATAAGCAGTATTGAGTGCAGGAGTGACTGCCTCTAATGCTTGATGTAATGTTGCCTCTGCTGGAATTTGCAGTAATTTTGAAGAGCAGGCTGCAGGAATAGCGGTAATGGTTTTCTTCAGAATATTACTAATCCGTTTATTAGCAGCAGCAAGTTGAGTGGCCTCTGGAAGCGCATTGAATTCACGTAAGGCTGTTAAGCGTTCAATCAAATCATTGATTTGTGCTGGGTCTTGACTCAGTACTGCGTCAATCTCTGCGCTAGTAAATGCTTTGCCAGCAATCGATTGATCACGTAAATAAGCACGCAAGCGATCAATGATGAACGCGTAGATATCAGCAGCTTTAGCTTTTTCTTGAACATCTGCTTGTGGAAACTGTGCACGAGATAGCTCAATTAACTCTGGCAAATTGAGCGAAAGATTTTTTTCTAAGAGTAGGCGGCAAATGCCCAGTGCATGACGACGCAATGCATAAGGGTCTTTATCGCCAGTAGGAGCAAGTCCAATTCCCCAAATACCCACTAAGGTTTCTAACTTGTCAGCAATCGCCAGGATCGTACCAGTTTGAGTTTGTGGCAGAGCATCACCTGCAAAGCGCGGCATATAGTGCTCACTGCAGGCACTAGCAACATCGACATTCTCACCATCATGGGTGGCGTAATAACGCCCCATGATCCCTTGTAATTCTGGAAACTCACCAACCATATCGGTTAATAAGTCTGTTTTAGCAATTTCTGCGGCACGGGAAGCTAACTTTTCATCAGCGCCTAATTTCTTGGCAATACCCACAGCTAGCCCTTGAACACGCTGAGTACGATCCAGTTGATTACCAAGTTGATTGTGATAAACAACCTTACCAAGGTCTGCTACGCGAGAAGCAAGTGGACGCTTTTGATCTTGTTGGAAGAAGAAGCGGGCATCCGATAGACGTGGGCGTACTACACGTTCGTTACCAGATATGATGGCATTAGGTTTATTGGTTTCAATATTAGAAACAATTAAGAAGCGGTTACGTAACTTGCCTTGCTTATCTGTGAGGGCAAAATACTTTTGATTGGTTTGCATTGTTAAAATCAAGCACTCTTGTGGCACTTCCAAGAACTCTTGATCAAAATGACATTCATAGATAGCTGGCCACTCAACTAGGGCTGTTACTTCGTCTAAAAGACTGTCCGGCATCAGTACCAAGTCATCTCCAGCTGCTTTTAATAGGGCAGATTCGATTTGTGTGCGACGCTGATTAAAGCTAGGAATAATCTTGGCTTTAGATTGCAAGTCTGATTCATACAGATCCGCATTACTGATTGTGATGGTGCCTGGGGCTAGGAAGCGATGCCCCTCAGTTTGATTGGCTGAATCGATGCCAAGGGCACTGATATTTAAAGTATTGCCACCATGTAAGGCAATGATTCCGTGAGCAGGACGCGCAAATTGCACATCTGCTAATTGACCATTTTTCTGTAGCACTTGGTAGTGCATCATTTTGGCAATGGGTAATTTGCTCAATGTTTGCTCAAGTGCAGTTTGCGCAGTTTGTTCAAGCGCAGCACCTTTGGCGATCACATTGAGGTAAAGAGCCTCATTCTTCCCTTCGCCAGCTTTTTCTAATGTAGCGAGATCAACATCCGCATATCCAAGCGCACCTAATTTCTTCAGCAATGGTGGTGTAGCTTTACCTTCAGCATCAAATGCAATGCTCGTAGGCAATAATTTTTCACGAACAGGGTAATCAGGCGCTTGATCTAAAACATCGCTCACTTGAACGGCTAGGCGGCGTGGCGTAGCGTAGCCGAGAACTTGAGAAGAATCAGATGCGAGCCCGGCAGATTTGAGAGCTGTAAATATACCTTCACTAAAAATATCACCCAAACGACGCAGTGACTTCGGCGGCAATTCTTCGGTAAATACTTCAATCAATAAAGTGGCTGATTGAGGTTTGGAATTGGATGTGCTCATAGATGGAATACAGAAATCTCGATACGCTTAGGCCTGAGCTTTAGCTTGACGTTGACACATAGGAAAGCCCAGTTTTTCTCTAGACTCAAAGTAGGCTTGGGCAACTGCACGAGACAGATTACGAATGCGACCAATATAGGCTGCACGCTCTGTAACTGAGATGGCACCGCGGGCATCTAGCAAATTAAATGTATGAGCGGCCTTCAGAACCATTTCATAGGCAGGCAGGGCTAGCGGAACTTCCATCAAGCGCTTAGCTTCACCTTCGTAGTTCGAGAAATTGGTAAAGAGCAAATCAGTATTAGAGTGTTCAAAGTTGTAGCAAGACTGCTCAACTTCATTTTGGTGATACACATCACCATAAGAGATGCCGTCAGCCCAAACTAAGTCATACACGTTAGAGCAGTTCTGGATATACATTGCTAAACGTTCGATGCCGTAGGTAATCTCACCAAGAACAGGTTTGCAATCTAGTCCACCCACTTGTTGGAAGTAAGTGAATTGGGTAACTTCCATGCCGTTGAGCCACACTTCCCAGCCAAGACCCCAAGCGCCAAGAGTTGGGTTTTCCCAGTCGTCCTCTACAAAGCGCACGTCATTCTCTTTAAGGTCCAAGCCTAAAGCGGCAAGAGATCCAAGATATAAATCAAGAATATTTTCAGGAGCTGGTTTGAGAACCACTTGATATTGGTAGTAGTGCTGCAAGCGGTTTGGATTTTCACCATAGCGACCATCTTTTGGTCGGCGGGAAGGCTGAACATAAGCTGCCTTCCATGGCTCAGGACCAATGGCGCGTAAGAAGGTTGCGGTATGAGATGTGCCTGCACCAACCTCCAAATCGATAGGTTGCAATAGGGCACAACCTTGTTGGTCCCAATATTCTTGTAGTTTGAGAATGATTTGCTGAAAAGTAAGCATGATTAACCTGGCTAAGCCATTGATTTTACATGGCTAGAGCACTCCAGAGTGAAAAATGCTTAAAAACGTCTGTGACGAATTAGGCCCCAGAGTAGCAGTAGGCAAGAAATACCTAAAATCGGTAAATTGCCCCAAATGACATAAGGCGTTTTGCCAGAATAGGCCTGAACTTGGGTGCTCAGGGTTGCTTGGGTAAATTCTGGGAGTGTATTCAATACTTTGCCATCAGGACCAAGCACCGCAGTGATTCCGGTATTAGTCGCACGTAATGCAGGAAGTCCAGTTTCTAGTGAGCGCAGTTGCGAAAGTCTGAGTTGCTGGGTGGAAGCTTGAGATTTCCCAAACCAAGCAAGATTGGTCATATTGATCAGCAGGTTAACAGGCTTATCGCTATGTGCAATGCGAGAAGCCAGCTCACCTCCAAAGACATCTTCATAACAAATCGTGATAGCAGCATGTATGTCGTCTTGATTATTGCGAACAATCGTTAATGGTGATTGGTCTAATCTTCCTCTGGCAAAGTCACTCATCGGAACATGAAATGCTTTGACGAACCACTGAAAACCTGGAGGGATAAATTCTCCGAAAGGTACTAGATGGGCTTTGTCATATTGATATGGCGCTGACTCAGGAGAAAGCCCTGTGGCTCGATTTGAGTACTGCATACCAGCCTCACCCGGCACTTCACCAATGAGACCAAGCAGAAGATTGCTACCACTACTATTTGAAAAGCTTTGCAAGTAATCAAATAGGCCAAATGGTAAATTGGGGATTGGCCAAGGGAATGCAGTCTCAGGAATGATGATGAGATTTGCTGGCTCTTTGGTAATTTCGCTGACATAGAAATCAATTTGTTTGCCTATTGCCTGAGGATTAAATTTTAGGCTTTGTTCAAAGTTACCTTGAATCAGTCGAACGCTAATTGGCTCTCCAACAGGTTTAGTGAAAGTAAATATCCCTGCAAATTGAGAGATGCCAATAGTAATTGCGATCAGTACTACGCTAGAAAGCGGATGCTTACGAAGTTGATAAATTTCCCAGGAGGCCCAAACTGCTATAAATGTGCAGGCAAGTCCGCCAAAGTAAGTCGCCACTGGAGCGAAGGGCCCGTTGAATTGAGTTTCAGCAAAACCCATCCAAGGGAAGCCAGTAAAGATATAGCCGCGCAAAAATTCTGCAAGCACCCACCCTGCAGCTAGAAACAAGCCAGATAAGCGATTCTTTTTAAAAAGTGGAATTACCAATATTGCTAGAGAAAAATAGAGGGCTACATAAGCGGAGAGTAAAAATACTCCCATGCAAGCAAGTGCTGTATTCATTCCGCCTACATCATGCAGGCTAATGTAAAGCCACCATAGGCCGACAATAAAATAACCAAGCCCAAATACAAGGCCCAATAGGAATTGTTTTGAAATGGCATTCGGATTCTGTGGATTCAGTTGCCACCAAATAAGGCTTAAGATAGGAATCTGAATCCAGCCACCATAGGGCAGTTCTGCAGTGGCTGCAAGTGCTGCGCCCAATATCAACAAAATAAAGATTGAAAATATTTTGATATTCATGCGGACTTGATGGAGATGCTGATCAAACAAGAGGCGTCTTAGTCTGATTTTTTATTACATTGTCTTGCAAGCAGAATATGGATTTGTCTTGGATCAGCACGTTGTATCTCAAATTCAATGCCGTCTAGTTCAATGAGTTCACCCATCTTTGGAACGCGGCCTAAATGCTGGATAACTAGGCCTGCAACTGTCTCAATACCTTCTACTTCAAAATGGGTACCAAGTGTTCGGTTAAATTGCTCAAGCTCAGTGATGCCTTTGACACGAATGTCTCCATTATCTAAAGCGATGAGGTTATCAGCCTCTTCGTCGATGTCGTGTTCATCTTCAATATCGCCAACAATTTGCTCAAGCACATCTTCAATCGTAATAATGCCGGCGACGCCGCTGTATTCATCAACAACAATGGCTAAATGATTGCGGTTATCTTTAAAGTCACGCAATAAAACACTAAGACGTTTAGATTCTGGAATAAAGACTGCAGGGCGCAACCAATCGCGAACTTGAAAGTCTTTTTCAGTAGCGTGGCGCAATAAATCTTTAGCTAACAAAATGCCAATGACATTATCTTTGCTACCCTCAAATACTGGAAAGCGTGAGTGAGCTGCTTCGATCACATTTTTGATAATGTCAGAGAGTGAGTGACCAACATCAATCCAATCAATTTGAGCGCGAGGAACTAGTATGTCGCGAGCACATAATTGCCCCACCTGAAAAACTCCCTCGATCATAGAGAGAGCATCTGCATCTATTAACCCCTCAGCTTGCGCCTCTCGGAGGGTATCAATCAGTTCTTGACGGCGTTCGCCAGGTTCCGTTGGCTCTGGAGATAAAAAATCGGCCAAGCGGTCTAAAAGGGATTTATTGGGGTCAGGCATATAGGAAGAATAGCGTAGAAATAAGTCAAATCAAGCAAATCAAGTAAATCAACAATAGGGGTTAGCAAAACCCAATGTTTGGAGAATCTGAATTTCTAGCCCCTCCATTTTTTTGGCATCGCTTCCCAACTCATGATCATGTCCTTGGGCATGTAAGCAGCCATGCACAATTAGGTGTGCTAGATGGGCTTTGAGAAACTTACCTTGCTCCTTTGCTTCTTTTTGAAGCACGGGTAAGCAAAAAATAATGTCTGCTACCAAGTTGTTTTTAGAAAGCTCGTAAGGAAACGTCAATACGTTAGTGGCGTAATCTTTTTCACGAAAGGCCAGATTCAATTTTTTACCCTCTGCTGCATTCACAAAGCGAAGGGTAAGTAAGCCACCAAGAGGCGTGGCACTCTTGACCCATTTTTTAATGAGGGTAGAGGAAGCTGCTTTACTAACGGTAGACTCAATTGCTGGACTAGCATATTGCAGCTCAATCGTGAGTTTGGAAGAGTTTATTTTATTACTAGTTGACATGCATCTCTACCAATTCACCTCTCAGAGTGTAGTTAAGAACTTCAGTAATGCGAATATTCACTATCTGGCCAATGAGACTCTCAATATCTTGATCGGGTGTTGTGAAATGAATCACACGATTATTTTCGGCGCGTCCTTGTAAGTTAATACCGTCTTTAGCAAGACCTTCGATCAATACCTTTTCAGTATTGCCCAACATTTTTTGACTAATCTCATTCGCTTGACTTTCAACCAGTGCTAATAAAGTCTGTAGACGTTTTAGCTTGACTTCGTAGGGCGTGTTGTCGTGAAGATTGGCTGCTGGAGTACCTGGGCGGGGGCTAAAGATAAAGCAAAAGCTATTATCAAAATTAAGCTCTTTCACCATCTTGAGTAACTTCTCAAAGTCAGCCTCAGTCTCACCTGGAAAGCCCACAATGAAATCACTAGAGAGCGTCAGGTCGGGGCGAACTGCACGCATCTTGCGAATGATGCTCTTAAACTCTAATGCCGTATACCCGCGTTTCATTGCAGAGAGCATGGCATCTGAACCATGTTGAACTGGTAGATGTAGGTGACTCACAAGCTTAGGAACTTTGGCATAGACATCGATAAGACGTTGTGTAAATTCTTTTGGGTGGCTGGTAGTAAAACGAATGCGCTCTACCCCCGGAATCTCTGCGATGTATTCAATTAGTAAAGCAAAGTCAGCAATCTCTTTAGTGTCACCCATCTTGCCTAGGTAAGCATTCACATTTTGACCAAGCAGCACAATTTCTTTGACACCTTTGCTAGCCAGGCCAGCGACCTCAGTCAGGACGTCATCAAAAGGTCTCGAAACTTCTTCACCACGCGTGTAGGGTACAACACAGTAGCTGCAATATTTGGAGCAACCTTCCATGATGGAGACATAGGCTGAGCCTCGGGTTTGGCGTGAGGCAGGAAGATGGTCAAACTTTTCAATCTCCGGAAAAGAAATATCAACCTGAGAGATGCCCGTTTTGCGTCGCTGGGCAATGAGGTCAGATAAACGATGAAGTGTTTGCGGTCCGAATACAACGTCAACATAAGGGGCGCGACTAACAATCTGCTGACCTTCTTGGCTAGCTACGCAACCACCAACACCAATGAGTAAGTTGGGTTTCGTTTTCTTGAGTTCGCGTAATCGACCTAAATCTGAAAAGACCTTATCTTCTGCTTTTTCTCGAATTGAACAAGTATTCAGTAGGACGACGTCAGCATCTTCTGGCCGATCTGTCATGACCATGCCTTCATCGGCATGTAAGAGGTCTGCCATTTTCCCCGAGTCATACTCGTTCATTTGACAGCCAAAGGTTTTGATGTAGAGCTTTTTCATATGCCGTTCTCAGGTTTATAGCTGGGGGCGAAGCTCAGATTTTACCGCTTAAAGCCTAAAGGCTTAGTTAGAGGAGTCGATAAGCCAGAATTGCCACGATTGTTGGTGGAATCGCTGCAAGGAGCAAATACAAGGCTGAAACCGTATGTCCAGGGAAATAGCTACGCAGAATCGCTATTCCGGCAGGATTGGGGGCGTTCGCAATCACGGTGAGTCCGCCACCAGCAACAGCACCACCCACCAGAGCGAGCTTGAATTCTGGAGAGGTGCCAGTGACCAATGATCCAAGATAAGTAAGCGCGGCATTATCTGTAAAAGCAGTGAGAATAAGGCTGCCATAGAACACTGCAGTAGGGCTCATCATTTCAAGAATAGGCTGTAGCCACCATCCCTGAAGTGCGCCCAACACTACCAAGCCGCCTAAGAAGAATCCTACTAAGAGGGCTTCTTTTAAAATGAGGGGACTTTGATGTTTTGGATAGGCCGTGGTGTAACCAATAAAGAAAAGCAAAATCCACATAAAAATGATGGGGTCATGCGCAAAGAACACTACGCTAAATAAAAACAGTAGATGCATGAAGATTACTGTCAATGGAATCTTTACCTCTTTTTTATTCTCGTTTGGTTCAATGAGTTGGCTATGAAACAGAGCCGTAGCTACTAACGCATTAATGAAGATAGCAATGCAGGATTCAATTCCAAAATTACTGAACATAAATGTTGAGCTCCACCCCCAGGTGGAGGCCACCATGAGAACGGGTGGCGCTGCAAAGTTGGTGAGCGTGCCCCCAATCGAGATGTTTACAAAGAGAACGCCAAGCGTCCCAAACAATAGTGTTTTAGAGCATTGGTGTCTATAGACTAGATCACGCAATAAGAAGGCCGCTAGGGTCATCGCTGCGGGCTCCGTGATTAATGAGCCTAGTAGTGGCGTAACAGCTAGGGTTAAAAAATATAAAACAGGGGCACTTCTGATTCGTAATATAGATTGCAGCACATTGGCCAAGCCATGCAAAATTTGGGTAGAAGCATGCAGAATCGGTTTTGTGCCCGCCACAATCATGATGGCAAAGACAAACAGGGGTTCTGTAAAGTTACGTTTATTTAGAAAATCTTTGGCGGTACTTAAATCAGCTTGAAGTGACATAAAAATTACCAAGATCCCTGCCCAAAAACCAAAAACAATCTCTACTTCTCCTAGGAGATGCCATAGACCGGCATGTCGTAGTGATTTTTTGGCAATGGATTCAAAATAGCCAGTGCAAAAGGTATGCAAAACAGCTATTGCAAAAATAAAGCTTGCACCAAGTTCTATAGGGGTAAAGTTCATAGCAGAATGGTAGCAGGTGATTGAGAAGATTAAGGTATTGCTAATTTAGGAGATTTTGGTGAAATTAAAGATTGGATATCAAGAGCTCATAAAGAAGGCTATGGATGAAATCGAGACGCTTCCTTTGCAAAAGGCGCAGGAGATATTAACTGACCCCAATACCCTATTTGTAGACATTCGTGACGTTCGTGAGCTAGAGCGAGAAGGCATGATTCCGAATGCGCTGCATGCTCCAAGAGGCATGCTGGAGTTTTGGGTAGATCCTGATAGTCCTTATTACAAACCTATTTTTGGCGAGGGAAAGAGGTTGGTGCTGTATTGCGCTTCTGCATGGCGCTCTGCATTAGCGACTCAAACACTACAGATCATGGGTGTGCCCAATGCCTGTCATTTAGAGGGTGGTTTTAGCGCCTGGAAGAAGGCGTCGTTACCGGTGGTGGAGAAGACAAGTAAACCCTAATCCAGTTACAGTCTGAAAATAAAACTAAAGAATATTTTGGAGAACGTTTATGAGAAAAGTCATTTCGCAATTTGGTGAAGGGCCGCTTCAGCAAAAACTAAGTACTGGTGATTTACATTTTTTAGCGGATGCAGAAGTATCTAAAGGTGGTGACGGAACTGGCCCAAGTCCACACGAGTATCTGGGTGCAGCTTTGGCTGCCTGTACATCAATGACTTTAAAAATGTATGCTGGTCGTAAAGAAATGAAGCTAGAAAATGCGATTGTGACTGTAGATATCGAGCGTACGAATGATGTTGAAATATTCTCGCGTGAGATTCAATTGCTAGGCAACTTAAGTGCAGAAGAAAAAGAGCGCTTACTCGAGATTGCTAATAAGTGCCCTATTCATAAAGCCTTGGCTGGTCAGATCCAAATAAAAACCCAGCTGGTAAATTAATACGAGCTGGGTTAATAATACTAACTGCGGTACTAACTTCGGTCATATTAGACCGAGTGATGAAACTTAGTTTGGGGCTTGTGCTGGCTGATTGTTTCTGCCAGCGTTGTAACCAGCGTTGTAATTAGCACCTTCATTTTTCTTGTATGCATCATATGCATAACCAGATGCCGCACCAACAGCTGCGCCACCCACTACACCCCAAATTGGATTGCCGTGGAATATGGCTGTACCTACACCGCCAGCAACTGCTCCAATGGAGGCGCCCGATAGAGTGCGTTGTTCTGTATTGCTCATATTGGAGCAACCTGCGATAGCTAAAGTAGCTGCTGTAATTGCGATAATTTTTTTCATATCAAAGAATCCTTAAATATTTTTTAATGAGTCAACTGTTGTGGATTATTTTTTACCGCAAGGGAAGCGGGCTGCCAAAAATCCTAAAACTACGCCGGCCGCAGGTTTGTCTGCAGTTTGTGGATTTTCTCCAGCCCATTTAACAAAATCTGCGATCACAATATCTCGTTGTGGAGCTGGTTGTATAACGCAAATAAATGGCTTTGCGCGTTGTGGATGACGTGTCATTAAATAGGTGTCATAGACGCTAGTTGTGTAGCCGATGCAAAAGCTACGTGATTCTGGACTTGCTGGTAATTTGCAAACATTGACGAGTTCTTGTGTGCTGATTACTTGAATTTTTTCTTCAGCAGCTTGTACAAAGCCTGAAAATGCAGCCAAAGCGGCTAATGCAGCGAGGAATTTTTTCATTGGTTCTCCATTAGTTGTATGTAAAAACAATAATAAACCATAAGATTTCTTATAAATGCACTAAATGAGTGCAATATGCCCTGATTTGGGTTTTCAAATTCCCCATAATGATGCAAAAAATAAGAGGGAGAAATTTCATGGAAACTTTGAAGACAGGTAGTGATGCTTTATTTATTTTGCTGGGCGCCATCATGGTTCTGGCGATGCATGCAGGCTTTGCATTCTTAGAATTAGGGACAGTTCGTAAGAAAAACCAAGTCAATGCTTTGGTCAAAATCTTGGTGGACTTTGCGGTCTCAACGATTGCGTATTTCTTTATTGGTTATAGCATTGCATATGGCGTGAACTTTTTCTCTGGCGCAGAAGTGTTGGCGGAGAAGAATGGTTATGAGTTAGTGAAGTTTTTCTTCCTGCTCACTTTTGCTGCAGCGATTCCTGCAATTATTTCTGGTGGTATTGCTGAGCGCGCTAAATTTAATCCGCAGTTAATTGCTACTTTTATATTGGTAGGTTTTGTTTATCCCTTCTTCGAAGGGATTGCCTGGAATCAACACTACGGCATTCAGGCTTGGATTAAAGAATTCACTGGTGAGGAGTTTCATGACTTTGCTGGATCGATAGTGGTTCATGCGGTAGGTGGATGGATTGCCTTGCCTGCAGTGATCCTGCTGGGCGCACGTCGTGGCCGTTATACAAAAGAAGGTCAAATTTCTGCTCATCCACCTTCCAGCATTCCTTTCTTGGCTTTGGGCGCTTGGATTTTGGCGGTAGGCTGGTTTGGCTTCAATGTGATGAGCGCGCAAACGATCGACAAGATCAGTGGCCTAGTTGCAATGAACTCATTGATGGCAATGGTTGGAGGAACATTGGCAGCTTGGGTGGTTGGTCGCAACGATCCTGGCTTTACTTACAACGGACCTCTTGCAGGATTAGTGGCGGTATGCGCTGGCTCAGACTTAATGCATCCTCTTGGAGCTTTATTTGTAGGTCTGGTTGCTGGTGGTTTATTCGTTTATATGTTCACCTTGGTGCAAAACCGTTGGAAGCTCGATGATGTTCTTGGTGTTTGGCCTTTACATGGCTTGTGTGGTCTCTGGGGTGGATTGGCAGCAGGCATATTCGGAACCAAGGCCTTAGGCGGAATCGGTGGCATCACTTTTACGGGTCAACTGATTGGCAGTGCTTTAGGGGTTGGTATTGCATTGATCGGCGGCTTTATTGTTTATGGCGCCCTTAAAGCTGTCTTAGGTATTCGGATGTCGCATGAAGAAGAATATGAAGGCGCTGATTTAAGTGTGCACCGTATTTCTTCTACGCCTGATCGCGAGCCAAACTGGTAATTTGCTGTTAGCAGTCATTTATCTATAGCCTGATTCATACCTATAATGAGTCATGGCTATATTTGAACTAGACGGAAACGCCCCAAAATTAGCTGCGGGCGCCTGGGTTGCCGAGAGCGCAGAAGTGATCGGCAAGGTGGAGCTTCATCAAGACGCGAGCATTTGGCCCAAAGTAGTGATCCGTGGTGATAACGATCTCATTCAAATTGGGGAAGGTAGTAATGTGCAAGACGCTTCTGTTTTGCACACAGACCCAGGTTACCCACTCATCATTGGTAAGCACGTCACTGTTGGGCATCAAGTGATGTTGCATGGTTGCTATATTGGAGATGGTAGTCTGATAGGTATTGGCGCAGTCATTTTGAATGGCGCCAAGATTGGTAAAAACTGTTTGGTTGGTGCGGGTGCGCTCGTTACGGAAGGAAAGGAATTTCCAGACGGTTCGATGATCTTGGGTACTCCTGCCAAGGCTGTCAAAGAGCTCACCTTGGAGCAGATAGCTAGCATTCACGATATCGCTGGACGTTATGTTAACAATGCTCAGCGCTATGTAAAGACGCTGAAGAAAATATCTTAATCCTCTAAATTTCCCCCGCTTACTATTTTGCTCTACGTTTTTAATGTAGTTCTTCCAGTCTTTTTACTCATTCTGATTGGGTATGTGGGCGGACGCGTAGGTAAGTTGGGTATTAATGCCTCAACTGAGCTCAATCGTTTTGTGGTTTGGCTAGCTCTACCAGCCCAACTCTTTAATTTCGCCGCTAATAGTGGTTGGCAAACACTTTGGCAGCCTAGTTTTATTGCTGCATTTTTCCTGAGTTGTTTAATTGTTTTTGTTGTAGTGCTTCTCATTAGCTGGATACGTAATCGTGATTTAGCTGCCGCTAGCTTTGATGGATTAAGCGCCTCTTATTCAAATACAGGTTATATGGGCATCCCCTTATGCGCACTTGCCCTTGGCCAAGATGGTTTAGCGCCGGCGATTATTGCTACTTTCATTGTATTTGTAATGTTTGCCTTAGCGACAGTCTTGATTGAGATCGGTATCTTGTCGCACAAGAAATCACATGAGATTATCTGGAGTGTTATCAAGTCTCTTTGTACGAATCCCTTGTTAATTGCTCCGATTGCTGGATTAGCTTGGGCTGCTAGTGGCCTGACTTTATATGACCCAATTGCTCAAGTGATTGCATTTTTGGCTGCTGCTTCAACGCCTTGTGCATTGGTTTCTATTGGATTATTTCTGATGCAAAAAAGTACTGCTGCTCCAGCGCAAGCTTGGGGTGTCAGTTTGGCAAAGCTGATTCTTCAGCCTGTGATTGCCTGGGTAATTGCAGGACCCATTTTGGAGCTGCCGACCTTATGGGTGAATGCCATTGTGATTTTGAGTGCACTTCCTACAGGTACAGGGCCTTTTATGTTGGCTCAGTATTACAAAGCGGATGGCAGCGTTATCTCTCGAGTCGTCTTGATTACTACTGTGAGTTCTTTGCTCACCCTCTCATTATTTTTGTGGTGGAGCAACGGGGTTTAATCCTTCGGCATCTATTTGCTTCTCCCAGGATGCATTGATAAACGCTGGTAACTGCATGCACTCATTAAAGATTCTCATGAGTATGGGATAAGGACTCACATCTACTTTTGCGCTGAGCGCATTAAACAGCTGAGGCACAAGGCAAGCGTCTATTAAGCCAGGTTGATCGCCGTAAGCAAATTTGCCAACCCTTGCGTCCTTACTTAATTGTTTTTCAAGACCAGCAAGACC
>Ga0114960_10000449_pt1 | contig 34847 bp, 43 predicted proteins | sample C_130625_MF_Meta_FD_92637 | JGI IMG/M metagenome (GOLD analysis project Ga0114960, IMG submission 92637) | Freshwater microbial communities from Lake Croche, Canada to study carbon cycling - C_130625_MF_MetaG | ecosystem: Environmental > Aquatic > Freshwater > Lake | place: Lake Croche, Canada...
ACTGGTAAGGCAATCAAGGAGGATGGCAGCAAAGGCGCTCCTATCCGCGTAGTAGATGCCCAAGGCCATGACTGGGATGACCGATTAATCGGTAATGGTTCTGTACTTAATGTTGCATACACCTTAAATACCGTTGGTAAGGGCAAGGAGACTCGCATGAAGCCTTCTGTTCTTTCCGTACAAGTCTGGGATCACAAGGCATATAAGCCTAAGAGTTCGTTCCCGACTAAGCCACTAGATGCTGTGTCTGACACTGACGCCTCTGGCGCTTTGAAGCAGGCTTGGTAATGCGTAGCATTGTTACGTCATCGAGAGGTGACTAATTGAGTCAGTTAGACACTCTTGTGTCTGATATCTATGGGGTTCTCGAGGGCAAATCCCTTGTGAACCCCAAGATGTTTGATAAGTACCGTCTCCTTGTAGGTGATGCAGTAATTGGTAGATTAATAACAGAAGACCGTAAGCCTTCTCTTCGTATGTCAAACCTAGGCAAGCCTCTTCGTCAACTCTGGTACGAGCTTAATGGTTATCAAGGAGAAAAGATTACAGGGCAGACCCTCCTCAAGTTCTCTTATGGACATCTTGTCGAATCCCTCTGTATCATTCTCGCTGAAGCGGCAGGCCACAAGGTCGAAAAACTTCAGGAAGAAATTGAAGTCGATGGTATCAAAGGCCATATCGACTGTGTAATTGACGGTGTCTTAGTAGACGTCAAGAGCTGTAGTAGTTACTCATTTAATAAGTTTAAGTACAGTAAGATATTTGACGATGATCCCTTTGGCTACGTGGCGCAACTCTCAGGGTATGCTCATGCCCTAGATCTCCCGGCTGCTTGGATTGCTATTGATAAGGTCTCAGGTGAGATTTGCATCCTAGACCTGCCTAAAGAAAAGATCGACAAGTACGACGTTAAACAAAGAATCAGTACAGTGCGTAACGGGTTATCCCAAAAGGAGCCACCTCCGAAATGTTACGAAGACGAGCTTGATGGAAAGTCTGGGAACAGAAAACTCTCTATCGGTTGTTCTTACTGTGCGTTTAAATTCGAATGCTGGAAAGACAGTAATGGTGGTAAAGGACTCCAGACGTACTACTATAGTACAGGGCCTCGTTACCTTACTAATGTTGCTAAAGAACCTAAAGTAAACAAAGAAGAAGCGGAAGTCAACTTCCCTATTAAAGGTTAAATATGTCAGACGACAAGATTATCGATTTTGCATCACGTATCAATAAGAATCAAGACCCATCTAATGACTCCGGTCCTTTTGAAGCACGGGTCGAAGGCCCTGTCGAAGGGATCTACGAGTTCAATTTATACGGTACGGATTCCGAACCTTCTCCTGCCCCTGTTTTTGCAGAAGGCTTCTTGAAGTTCGGCCCACAGTTCATCGCTGTGACAGAGGGCCCTGAAATGGAAAGTACTATCTTATTTGCGGCTCAGACTGCTGTCGTTAAGTATCTACAGCGCGTCGAAGAGCTGTACCCAGAAGATGGTGCTCCTTACGAAGACATTGAAGATGGTGCTCCTGATGGCGAAGGCTGATAACTCTCATTTGGCAATGGCCGAGAAAGCGTTTAACCAACGGCTTCGAGAGATGGCACTAAGTCTTGCTCATCAAAATCATGACAGTGAGACTATGACTATTAAGCGAGCAGAATCTTATTACGCCTTTCTGAATAAGAATGACTAAGCTCTCAACAAGAGAGCATTACCTTCTCAAGACATACGGTATCTCACTCTCCCAATACGAAGAACTTCTTAAGAAGCAAGGAGATGCGTGTGCCGTATGTCTCAGAGGGAAGGAAGTATTTCCTAAGAATCTAGCAGTGGATCATAATCATGTATCTGGCGAAATTAGAGGACTTCTTTGCACGTACTGCAACCGGTATCGGGTTGGTCGTCATCGTGATCCTTCTCTACTTCGCCGTATTGCAGATTATATTTCGCAAGGTACTGGTTGGATCGTACCAAGTAAAAAGAAAAAGAAACGTCGAAAGAGACGGAATAAAAAGTGATTAGATACGCAGTAGTATTCTTCTATCCTGCCCGAAACATTGGGCTATACAGCAAGACTTATAAAGACGGTATCAAAGATATTGTTGAGGCAGAACAACTTCGGATTAATGGAATCAACGAGTATCACTTTGACCCTCAGAACGTCCAAGTAATTTCGTATCGTACAGATTCATGACGGTAATCGCATATAAGAATAAGATCTTAGCAGCAGACACAAAGGCTGTAGCCGAAGATGGTTTGACTTATAAGTCTAAGAAGCTAGAGAAGCTTTCCAATAATACACTTATTGGTTGTGCTGGAGATTCTGATTGTCGTGATCTAGTCTTAATCCTTGGTAAGTCAACTCTGAATAAGATGCCAACTAAGGTAAAACTCAGGAGCACTGAGACCTTCTTTCGTGGTATCTGGGTCTTCCCGACAGGTGAGGTGTTCAGGGTATCTGTAGAATGTGAAGATAATAAATGGGACGCAGAGATTCTTCCGGTGTTTGAGCCACAAATAGCTGTGGGTTCCGGTGGAGCATACGCTCTAGGTGCCATGTTAGCAGGAAAGACAGCAATAGAAGCTGTCAAGATCGCTTGTAAATTAGATAATAATTGTGGTCTTCCTGTAGAGAGTATGACGATTGACACCTAAGATTATTCTTATTGATATCGAGACTTCGCCGTTGACGACATATACGTGGTCAGCGTTTGAAGACAATGCACTAAAGATCCTTGAGTTCTCAAAGATCATGTCTGTAGCTTATAAAGATCTCCACTCACCCACCGTATCCTGTAAGGCTGTAGCCGACTACAAGGGATATAAGAAGGGTGAGATTAATGACGAGAAACTAGTACGAGAAATTTGGGAAGTCTTAGACAAAGCTGATATTGTAATTGCCCATCATGGTGATCGATTCGACCTTCCTAAGCTAAACTCCCGATTCGTATACTACGGACTAACTGCTCCTAGTTATTATAAGAGTATTGACACTAGGAAGATTGCAAGCCGTTACTTCAAGTTCGATAGTAACTCACTGAACAATCTGTCTGCGTATCTAAGCCTAGGTGCTAAGGCTGAAACAGGTGGCTTCTCTCTTTGGGACAAGTGTATCCAAGGTGATAAGGATGCTTGGAAGAAGATGAAAGCTTACAATGTCTATGACGTTGTGCTTCTTGAAAAGGTCTACCTTACTCTGAGGCCATTCATGGAGAATCATCCTAACCTAAACATCATCTCTGGGTCAACAGAAGCACATGCTTGTCATACTTGTCAGAGTAAGAATACGGTCAAGCAGGGCTTCAAGATCACAGTTACCGGGAAGAAGCAACGATACCAGTGTAACGACTGTGGTGCATGGAGCACTGGGAAGTTTGAGAAGAACACATGAGCATCGACCCAGACCTATTAGATGAGTTCAAGAAAGAACTTGCTGACCGTTATACTGCCGGAGAGCTTGCTGAGATGATGGACCTAGATATCTGGGACATCCTTGAGGCAGATAATTTACAGGAAAAGATCATGGAATATAAGTTCCGATAAAGGAAATAGATTGCGTAATACTGAAGTATGGGACCGTCGCTATCTCGACATCGCCAAGACAGTTAGTACATGGAGCAAGGACCCAAGCACTAAAGTAGGTGCTGTTCTTGTTGATACAGAAGGGCGTGTTGTAGGCACAGGTTATAACGGATTCCCCAAAGGAGTTCATGATGATCCAAGTAGATATGCAAACAGAGAACTTAAGTATGAACTCGTTGTTCATGCAGAGATTAATGCAATTCTTACAGCCGGTCACCAAGCCAGAGGAAGTACACTATATGTCTATCCGGGATTTGGAAGTCCATGTATGTGTACAGGATGTGCCAAGGCAGCTATACAAGCTGGAGTCAAACGCGTTGTTGGGCTTGTTGAAGAAATTGATGCCGAAAGGTTAGCACGTTGGAAAGCCAGTCTTCATTATTCTCAACTGATGTGTAATGAAGGGGGTATAGAAACAAAGGTATATGACAAGCTACCAGTTCTTGAAGGAACGAAGGAAACATGAAGATCTTCCTAGACATGGATGGCGTCCTTGCAGACTTTGATACCTATATCCTAGATAAGTATGGCATTAAGAATTGTAAAGATGCATACAGCACTGACTGGAACGACAAGACAGACGACCAGAAGAAGCTAGGCAATGCCATTGCTAAGGCCATAAATAGTCGACACTTCTTCAGGGATCTTCCGGTGATGCCGGGTGCCCATAACCTCTGGAAGGCTGCTCATCGTGGCAGTGATAAGCCTTACGTACTGACAGCTATTCCCGAGTCATGTAATGAGAATGAAGTCAAGAAAGATAAGCGTGACTGGATTCATCAGTATATGAATGAAGTTCACGACGATGAGTTCATTGCCTGTGAAAGGTCTGAGAAGGTTCAGTATGCCATGGGATTTACAGGCTTACCTCGTAACATGACAAGAGTTCCTAATATCCTTATTGATGACCTTCCTTTGAATTGTAAAGCATGGACAAAGGCCGGTGGATATGGTATACTATTCGAGGACAGTGAACAGTCCATTGCTGCACTAAATGAAGCACATCAGTACTATGGAGAGCATATTGACGTCGAATGATACTGGAGATCATCTCCGTAAAGACGATGGTAAGTCTCGGCTGGACCTGCTTCCTCCTGAGGCTATCCTAGCCCTAGGGGATCTGTATGCCCAAGGCGCTCTTAAGTATACTCCACGGGGCTGGGAAGAAGGAATGTCTTGGGGCCGGTGTCTAGGGTCACTGCTACGGCATGTCTTCAAATGGGCCCGTGGTGAAGACTATGACAAAGACACTGGTGCCCATCATATGATTTCAGCAGCTTGGAACGCAATTGCACTGTACACATACCATGTCCGTAAAATAGGAATTGATGACCGAGGAAAGTAACATGAAGACTTATTGCCCTATCACCCCTGTTAATGAAAGCCTTTGATGCAGGCTAGTTGCCATCCTGATAAGACACATCTGGCACGAGGTATGTGCCGGACTTGTTATAATCAGTGGTATTTCAAGACCCATCCTGAAGAGTACAAACAAGCAGGACTTAAGTGGCGATCAAACAATAAAGAGAAGCTTAGAAATAAAGCTTTAAAAGAAAACTTCGGAATCACTTTAGAGGAGTTCCGTGAACGGTTAAGCAAACAAGATGGGTTGTGTGCAATCTGTAGTTTAGAACCGGGGACACATCTAGACCATAATCACGCGACAGGTAAGATAAGAGGTATCCTCTGCAACACCTGTAACCGTGGTCTAGGGTTGTTCAAAGATAACAGATCTGTATTAGATAATGCTATAAGGTATCTTAAAAATAATGAATAAGAAGTGGGGCCCAACCCTTGCAATTAGTGAAGAAATACACGCTACTAAGTACCGTGGCGTAGGAGAGACATTCGAAGATGGTGTAAATAGGCTTGCCTCTACTCTATCTGATAATGACGATCATAGACGAGCCTTATCGGACATTCTTTTAGACATGAGATTTATGCCCGCTGGTAGGGTACAGGCCGCTATTGGTGCACCTAAACGAGTCACCCCTTGGAACTGTTTTGTGTCAGGGACAATCGCAGATGATTTTAACGCTATCATGGAAATGGCTAAAGAAGCCGGACATACGATGCGGCTCGGTGGAGGTATTGGGTATGACTTCTCTCCTCTACGTCCTAGAGGAAGTCTCATCAAATCGCTCGGGTCCCAGTCTTCCGGTCCCATCTCTTTTATGGATATTTTCAACTCTGTATGCGGGACTATTTCTTCTGCGGGCCACAGGCGGGGCGCTCAGATGGGCGTCCTCCGTGTAGATCATCCTGATATCGAGGAGTTCGTACATGCAAAACGGAATGAAAATAAGCTTACTGCTTTCAATATCAGCGTTGGTATTACTGACGCCTTTATGGATGCTGTCAAAGCCGATAAAGATTTCAACCTTAAGTTCCACAATAAGGTATATAAGACCGTTCGAGCCCGTGCCCTATGGGACAGTATTATGCGAAGTACGTGGGATTGGGCTGAGCCGGGTGTTCTTTTTATCGACAGGATCAACAAGGAAAACAATCTCTGGTACTGCGAAACGATTGCTGCTACCAATCCTTGTGGAGAACAACCCCTTCCACCATACGGAGCTTGTCTGCTGGGAAGTTTCAACCTAGTCAAGTATGTACAAGAGACGAAAGCAACTGACGGAAGTACTGTAAAGGATTTTAACACTCCGTTGTTCATCAAGGACATTGAAGCTGTTGTCCGTGCTATGGATAATATCATGGACCTCGGAGTATACCCTTTACCTCAGCAGGAATCTGAGGGTAAAAGTAAGCGTCGTATGGGTCTAGGCATCACGGGACTCGCAAATGCTCTGGAGTATCTTGGATGTCCGTATGGATCTCAAAGGTTCCTATCCATACTGGGATCAATTCTAATTCAACTCCGCGATACTGCATATCGTACAAGTGTTGAGCTCGCTAAGGAAAAGGGTCCATTCCCGATGTTTGATGCTGAGAAGTATCTACAAGGGACGTTCATCAAGACACTCCCTGAAGATATTCGAGAAGGTATTAAAAAGTATGGCATCAGAAATAGTCATCTACTCTCCATTGCTCCAACAGGAACTATTTCCCTTAGCGCAGACAATATCTCTTCAGGAATCGAACCAGTCTTTACTTACTCCTATACTCGGACAATCATCACAGCAGAAGGTGTCCGGTACGAGGATGTTGAGGATTATGGACATCGGGTATGGGGGGTTAAGGGTAAAACTGCCAATGAGCTATCTCCAGAGGAACACGTAAATGTTCTCATCGCTTCTCAAAAGTATGTCGACTCAGCTTGCTCAAAGACATGCAATGTCGGAGCAGACGTTGATTGGGAACGCTTTAAGAATATATACATTGCAGCTTATGATGGGGGTGCCAAAGGCTGCACTACCTTCAGAGCGGCAGGTAAGAGAATGGGAATCCTCGTTGAAAAGACTGTCGAAAAAGAATACATAGATGATGAAGACTCAGTTGAAGTCTGTAAGATTGACCCTAATACTGGTCAGCCTACTTGTAGCTAATCTTTAGAAAGGAAGATCAATGACTTGGCCGACTGTATTAGTCAGTACTGTCACAATCTTGTACACCCTTACCAGTCTAGGCTATTTCTTTACAGGGAATTGGCAACAAGGTTTGATCTTTTTTGGATACACTGTGGCAAACATAGGATTATTGAGTATTAAATAATGGGATCTGAAGAAGACAAAGTAAAGCATAGCCGTCGGATTCGTAAGAAAGTAGAAGTCGCAAAGAAGCAAGATGCGTTTCGTCCTGTAAAGGCTCGTAGAGCAAAGGAGTCAGTAATGTCAGGTAATCGTGACAAGAATATCGTGAAAGACAAGCATGGCAAGAAGCATGATCTCAGTACAATGACTCACTTAGATTTAGTCAAGGCTATCCAAGAGGGATAAGAAAGCGCCCAAATGGGCCGGAGGATTAATGTTCATAGTTCTGGTAGTCGTTCATCTTCTTACAGGGCAGTTAGTTCCTAGGACAAGTGTTGTCTCAGACCTAAAAGCCTGCGAGGAGTCTCTCCCACTATTTATTAAGCTGTATAGGCAAGGTAAGTTTGAAGATGGGCCGGACCCAGAACTAATCCGGGATGTCACTGGAGTATGTGTCCCGGTGAATCGTCCAAGTCTGAGACAAACGATTAGGTAAAGAAAAGGGCCCCAACGCGGGGCCCTTTTTTTATTCAATCCGTAGGAGTCGTTTAGCTATAGGCCAGAGAGTCTTTCGGGCCCAGACGAAGCAATGGTACGCCGCTGGAGGGATCAGCAGTGAGAAGTAAATGATTTGAAGGGTGCTTAATGTAAACATCTTGTTCACCAAATTAGGGGCAAGACCGGCCATGATTAAGGCCGGAGGATTATTTGTCGCGTCTAGAGCCTGTCTCATGGCATGACTCCAGTGTGAATGATGAACTGCTATCTTAAACATTCTTAATAGCTTGAAGCTTATTTAATAATCTAGTGACTTCTTGTTCTTGTTCAGGCGTAAGGTTTGTTGGGGTCGGGGTATGAAGAGCTACGGTAATTTTCTCATCTACCTTCTTGACGTCCCTCCCGGCAAGCCAGAAGCCTGCCAGAGAGACAGCGAAGCCCGCACACGCCGATACAGTGTCGGCATCGGCATACCCCTTAGCAATCAGGGCAACGCCGCCAGCGGTCACTATATGCCGTACAGTAGCAAGTATCTGAGCTCGGATGTAGTCCGACTTAATTAGATAGTTAAATAGATTATTAAACATCATCCCACCAGAATACTTGTGCCATCGTTATAGAACGTAGCTGATTGATAGTTAAAAGCGAGTATGTACTGAGCTAGGCCGTTGATAGTCTTTCCAGCAGGGGGTAGTACCGTAATTGGGTACGTCCCAGCATTTCCTGACCCATCAAAGACCGGATAAGGACCTAGAGTTGTAGGAAGCTGTAGAGTAGTTACCGGAGAGCTAGATTGATACACCGATAATCCAGCAAAGGCGTCAGACGTCAAGATGTTAATCGTAGCCGTGCCAGTCGTAGATACCTTATGGGTCGTGACACCTACTGCTGGAACTGCTCCTGAAGTAGGGGTAGAGATTACAATTGGCTGCCCATTAGCATCAAATGCTAAGTACCCATTCGCCCTTGCAACTGAACTGGGAAGAACATTAGGCGGATTCAGGTCGGTGATAGGGCACTGTATCGTATACTGGTAGTCTGTATTAAGCTGCTGGATCTGTAGCTCTAGCTTATCAAGACCCTGCTCAACAGCCCGAGGGTAAAAGGCCCCTTGGTTACTGATGCTGACAGTCTGAGTAAACGGAAGTATCCGGGTAATAGCAAGTTGTGTCCCTGACGAAATAGCAACAGGAGGAGCTCCAGTAATAGGGTAAGTCACAGAACCACCGATGCCCCAGAGATCCCCCGGTGCTGTCGGATTAAGGATTAGTGTATACAGACTAGCAGAAAGTATGACTGATGTACCTACTGCGTCAATATAACTGACTTGGATATCACCCGCAGCGACACCAATAAAAGGGAATGAGAAGACGGTAGTGGCACCATTACCGCTGTATGTAATCGTTGTAGTAGTTGTCGATACCGTCATTTATTTTCCTTTGTCGATATACTTCCGGGCAATTTCTTGGATACTGTCCACGATGTCCGAATAAGCTTTAGGGTTCTTTGCTACCTGAGGGGAGTGCTCTTGGAGATACGCCTCTGGAGCCCATCCTGGATCTTTAGGATATTCCTGTCCATGAGTTCCCTTAATAAGCTGAAAAGCTCTCATCAGGGGTTCATCATTATGGTGAGCAAACTTTGCTTGGGCGTTTTCAGAACTGTCTTTAATTGTACGTTTAATCAGCTCTTCAAGACCTTTGTGCATCAGTTCGTGTTCAAGAGAATAAGTACCATCCCTGAAGAACTGAGGACCCATCACAATCTTACCCATAGCAGACTTTGGATCAAGACCGGCTTTCTTCAAAGACTCTAGTTCAGTCTTCCAAGACGCTTCATTATTGAATGCTTCTTTCTGAACAGGGCCACCTTCAGGATAAGTCGATCCCATATAGTTAGTCTCAAGAGTAGTTTCACGAATATTATTAGCAATACCACCCGGCATCTTTGCTAACGCTTGGTACCCAAGGTATGCGATAGGATTAGTATCTACTAGCTTCCCAAAGTCATAGTTCTGAAGGAGCATCTTATGCCACTGCTTCTCAAGGTCTTCCGTAGGAACACTATTCTTTAGTGTCTGATTACCCTTCTTTTCTAGACGGGCTACATTCCCTCTTTCACCAGCCTCCGAATCTGAAGGCTGCATCTGGTCAAAGATAGGATTACTCTCACCGTCGTTGTCATCCTGAGAGTTAAGCATCATCGAGACACTTGCCATCTTACGGGCAATCTTCAGTGCGTTCTTCCAGCCCTCTTTCTTTTCTTCGTCAGTACTACTGTCCCACTCACCAGACTCAATGACTTCAGAGAGTTGTTGCTTCGCAGCCTGACCAAATACTACGATGTAGTCATGATACTGCTTATCAGTAAGAGGCACCTTGTTAATTGTTTTAGGGGGAAACTTCATACTCTCGTTAATATCAAGAAGCTTCTTATTAATTACATCAATGCTTTTGTCATTATAAGCGTCTGCTAATGAATCACCCCAAGCGGTCAGCCCAGCTTTACTTTTTGGTGTATCGACGTAGACAGACGAACCAAAGATAGATCCCATGGCAAGAACTTGACCTACGGTATTATTTGGGTCGTTCTGGACAACGTCATAGAATGAGCTCATTCCCATAGGAAGTAGTCGGCTTTCTGATTGACGCTTAAGAGTCGCTACGTCCCAACCTACATCCTCTCCCATAAAGTCTTTTTCTGACAGAGCATCGATTAGGATTGAAAAAGTTGGATTCAGCTTGGCTCGTGAGAAACGACCTAAGAGTCCAGCACGAGTAGTGTTCTTGTCTGTAATTGTCGGATGATTTCCCATCGCCATGTCAGCAAAACTACGACCATACTGAGATTCGACACCAGCGGCATTAATCGTTCTAGCAGTCGCCAGACGCCACCACAACCGGGCATACGTAGGACGGTCACCCAGCGGATTCATCCAAGTCTTACCTACCTTGATCCAGCCAAAGTGTGCATCACTGGGGTCAATAGGAACAGCATCGGCACCAAGCATCATTCTAGCTGAGCCATAAAGGGTAGCCGTTGCAGTCAGATATCCCATGAGTTGACGGGTAGCAAAGGCACGAGCAGTTGGACTTGACTTCATAAAGGGCACAGGGGACATAAGGGTCAGTGTGCTTGAGACTTTACGAATTGTCCAAGTAAAGAGATTGATAAACGGAACAGTGTTACCAAAGTTATCATGTAACCCTACGTTACCACGGCCAGTAAAGGTATTGACATTCTCGGCAATATCCCGAACGGCAATACTTCCCATTGACATATCTTCGCCTATGAGCTTACCAGCATCAACTAGATCGGTAAAGGTCTTAAAGCGGACATAGTTGACATACCCAATAAAGGCACGGTCAGCACCACGGATCACGTTGGGAACTAGCCCACCAGATTGCTTCTTTAGCCACTCATTACCTTGTTCCAGAAGAGAACTCTGGAGATATTCTTCATTAGGCTTAAGTTTGTCAGAAATGTTGCCAAGACCAAGCTTGGCCTTCTGAGATAGTTCGTAATACGGATGAGTAATAATATCACCACGAAGCTTTTCAAAAGCCTCCTCATCCCAAGCGTATTTGAATTGCTCTATGAAGCCTTCCCAGAACCGCTTACTAGTAATCATACTAGACATCTGGACAAGAGTACTAGATAAGTCTAGTGTAGCAGCGGCATGCTTTGGAAGGTTAAGGACATTAAGAGCCTTGTCCCAGCCTGTCATGTTGTTATCTTTTAGAGAGTTCGTATAGTCATTCAGTCTGATTAGGTCGACACCGAAGGCTTGACGCTTCTCTTCATTGCCTAGATCAGCCTTCCATGCTTCCTTACTTTTATCTGCTGTCTTAGCAAGATCAAGCATCTTGACTGCTTCTTCGTGACTCACTTCAGCGCCAATCTTCTTGGCAGTAAAGTCCTCTAGGAAGGCTTTAACATTCTTAGGAGAGATGGCAGTCTGTAGGCCCATGACCTGATCGACTAGATCCTTTTTGACCTTACTATTCAACCCCTGCATATCATTAATGAAGTTAGTCATAGCCTTCTTCTGATCTTTCAGCAGAAGCTGCTTCTCGTACTTCAGGTTGACTTCACGGGCAAAGTCGTCATCGACACCGATCTCTCTCTTGATCGCATCTCGACGGGCTTCGGCAGTCATTGTACGGAGACGGTCAGGGTGAAGGGGGCCCTTCTCTCCCGGAGTCTTGGGATCGGGGCGAAACGCCTTCTCAAAGGCTCGTGTGTACTTCTTTGGGACGCAAAAGGCCATTACGAGTCACACTCTATTGAACGGATGAACGATATTGCATCATCGATGCTTGACGAAGCTTTTTCCATATAACCTTTAAGAATCTCTCCGGTCTTGAAGGCGTCTTCTGTAATAGCCTTCTGGTTCTTTTCTTTTCTGTAAGCATTGACATCTTCGATACGGTCAACGGCACTTGTGTCAAGCCTGTCCCGTTCCTGAAGGATGCGAAGATCCTGAGCCGCTTGAGTCACCCTCTTCCTGAGTTCAGTATTAGCAAGTTGTAGGATAAGATCGACGTCACCACGCCTCTGGGCCTCCTGCCTCACGGCCTCTAGGACCGCTAAAGGATGGATATCTTCTGGAGCCTCAGCAAGGCCTCTGGCTACAAGCACGGCTTCATTGAAGTCCTTGTCCTTAAAGGCAACTGCCTTGTCGGCCTCAGCCTTTAGATCTAGTGAGTCATACTCAGGCAACCGGCCTAGGGAGTCGACTAAACCAAACTCAACGGCACGACGCTCGATGTCAGCAGATAGTCCGTGGACACGGGCTGGGCCAGTCCCTTGTTGGAACTCAGGAGCTTTTACGCCGTAAGCAGATTCAGCTTCGGCTACTTGGGGTTGGACCTTAGCAGCTTCCTCAGCAGTGCCTGTAGCAGGCTTGCTAGGTTTACCTGTATCATCGGTACTTTCAACGTCTGGTGCTCCATCTTCGGCTACTTGGTGTTGCCTATCTACGACCTTGAGTTGCTCTTCAGCAATCTTTATTGGGTCCTTATTAGGCATCAATGAGTCGGCATGTTGAACAGCTAGGTCAGCTTCTTCACGAAGCTCGGCTTCTAGTAACTTACTCTGGATGAAGTCACGGAACATCGCTCCTTCAGGAGACTCTGAGTTCATGTACTCATCGGCACGAGCACGAACTTCATTAATAACAGGGATCATATCCCGAAGCTGCTCGTCAACCCCTTGGATACGCTCTTGAAGATCAGCGATACCCTCGGCACTCTTGACCATCTTAGGATGAGTCTCAGGCATACCTTGAAGAGCTACTTGACGCTTCGCCCTTTCATTCTGTAAAGACAACCGAAGGTTCTCTTGTACATCCTTAATTCTATCTAGTTCAGAGAATGTATCCGGGTCGATCATACGAGCGACACGATCAGGGTCGACTTCCTGAGGACGGATCACTAGTGCAGCAGGGGGAAGCCCAGCTTCTTCAGCGGCAGTCTTACGCTCTGCTAGTTCAGCGGCATTTGGTGGAACGGTATTAAAGAACCCTTCTTCACCTTCACCGATATGACCCATTGCACGAGCCTGCGTGGCACGGTCCATGAAGGGCTTCTGAGGAGCATTAAATAGTGCTGCCCCTTCAGGAAGAAGCATCCAAGTACTAGCCTGTATGTCACCTGTATAAGGGTTCCTGTAGTCAATACTTGTCTGTGGGGCTACTGCTCCTAGTGCTTCACCAGCACCGCCTAGGAGGGACTTCGGAACAAGACTGGGCTCTTTTGAGGCAGCCTCTTCCATAAGCTGATTACTAGCCTCTTTAACGGCACCAAAGGCACCACCCATACCGGCATTAAACGTATCCAGTGCAGTCGCACCAAGGCCGTACAGAGGCCTCAGGAGGGCTGTGTTAAGCGTCTTGGAGACTTGCTTATGAACACTACTCCAGTCCTTCTGGTCTTCTACAAAGGATTGGTTCCGTGCAATTGCCTTCGTCGCACCTTCAGAGAAGCTCCCTGCACCCCATTGCTGCTTAAATCCTGTGCCAAAGGCATTCAGGATACGGCCAAATGAGTCGTGCTGAAAGAAGGCGTCTGCTACGTCACCAGAGAAAGGATTAGGCTTCGGTACAGTATCCCCACCAGACCCATAGATATCGTTAGGATCATGTGAGGAAGCGCCGTAGATGTCGTCAGGATTATTAGACATATCTACCTTATTGTGGAAGAGGGACAGAAGGCTTCGGACGGGGCTTCCAGCCATTCTTCGAGGCAATTGTCTTAGCAGTCGCTAGATCAACCTTGCCATCAGCATATGCCTGTTCAAGGGAGTCCTGGGTTTGATACTGAGCAGTCTTAGTACCACCAAAGGTAAATGTCTGATGCTTAATCAGTGACATCGGATCATCGGGCTGAATACTGCTACGGATATAGTCAGGATTGTCCTTACCATTAATCTTAGGGGTAAAGATCTTATGAGCGATCTGGCTCAGGGTCATGCCTTCTTTTTGATACTTACTCACAGCGCCTTCAATGCTAGGAATAGCCTGAGCAAGGAAGTCGTCAAACTTAGGATTGACATCGTACTGGCCTGACTTGGCACCTACGTAACGCTGGTGACGTTCAGCTAAATAAGCCGCCTGAGCCTTAAGGAAGTTAGCGCCTTCTGGATTTAATGAACCATCAGGAGATTGATTCCTCTTCAACGTAGCTGCCAATGCTTCATAACCGGTGTTAGTCAGCGGAGAGTTCTTACCTAGATCTTCACGAAGGTTCTCTTCTGTACCAATGTCAAATGTATTCTTGAACTCACCAGAAGCAAGCTTAAGGAAGTTCTGATAAAAAGCGGGGCCATAGCCAGATAGTCTATTAAATGACTTACTAGTAATGATACGACTTATAGCAGGATACGCCTGTGGGTTATTGCTGACAAGATCCTCAAAGGATTGACGAACAGCCGGGGGAGTACTAGCAGAAGTGAACTGAGAGATATTAGTGATATTACCTTTATTCATAAAGTCGTATACATTATGACTATCTACGGTGTTCTTCCTGCTCTGCTCCATAACAGCAGTATTGAGACGTTGAGTCAGTTGCTGACGAGCCTGCTGGGCAAACGTGACGTCTCCGGGATGAGTTTGTTGAGAAGCCTCGTCTCCACGGGCTAGAATTTTATCATAGTTAGCATTGACATAGTCAGAGAAGTTCCTATACTGAGTTTCGTCACCCGACGGGCCACCCTTAATAGCTACGTGAAAGTGATCTTTTTCACCAGCTTTGCGAGCATCAGAATTGTCTAGGACTTCAGCTACGTTGTACCCCATGTGAGTAAAGGCATCATGGACCTGTTCTTTTGTAGTCCCCTCTGGGGCAATGAAGTCAACTGCATTACCAGTAAGATGATAAGATCCTTCAGCGCCACCTACAGCAGCATTCTTTTCAGGAGATCTTAAAGTACTCGTGACCTTTGCTCCGGGGAAGATATTTCCTACAGCGGTGCTTAGATCCGGCTGACCCGTGACTTGAGCGCCTAGGGTGCCCTTGTACTCAGAGTAAACATTACTATAAGTCTGATCTGCAACTGCCCTAGTCTGAGACATCCGATAAGGTGTCGACAGTTCATGGCTCAGTGAGGCATAAGTTGCCGGAGTCATATTAGACTTATTATTATCAAGAAAGGTGATAGCCTTATCAATGCTACCATTCTTAGGGTCGTTATACAACGTAGTCACGGCAGTCTTAAAGATCTTGCTAGTAGCTTCTTCTAGATAATTATCATAGTCAGACTGGGCAAGTTTACCATCAGATGTATTTGTATCAAACTCTAAAAGGCCGTTCTTACCAGTCTTAGCTGGTACGGTCTGATACTTCCCATAGTCAGGGGCGGTATAAAGAGTATTGACATCAAAGATCAGCCCACCAAGAGAGTGGTTAAACTGCTTAGGATCACTGGCAACCATAAAATTACTGGCATCATTAATACTTTGGTTCATGCTGGCAGCACGACCGTCACGATATGCCTTCTTCTGCTGAGTACTTGCATAAGAGTTCATATTCTGGATCGTGAATGACATCCGGCGTGTAGCCATAGTGTCGTATGCACGACGAGATGCCGGGTTACTCATCTTAGAGGCGATGTCTTGGTTCAGGGCCAAGTAATCTTTAACATACTTATCCTTAGAGTTACTAGCATCTAGTCCTTCTAAGTTATTGAATTTATTGTACAGATCTCCGCCACGGACAGAAAGATCTAGTTCAGCCGCAGTAGCTTCATGTTCATTGGCAAGACCTTGTTCCTGTAGACCGATGTTGAACCCAGTCTTCTCGGCTTCTTGAAGAGTACTACCAAAGCCTTCGACTGCACGGCCAATACCTGCGCCCATTTGCTCAGGGGTTGCACGAACCTTCATGTAGTCAGAAGGAGCTCCCTCAGGGGCTACAGTGTTATTAGGGTTGTAATCATCTGACGATCTAGGCATTACTCATCTATCCCATAATCAGTATTAGGGTGACTAGAGCCTAGCCCCTTATTCATCTTATACTGGTGGTACTGACTACTTGCGTCAGAAGCCGAATTCATAAGAGAACTTGCAGCCTTGACATAGCTTTCCTTCTTGGCAACAATGCCAGAGTATCTTTCAAGGGCGGCTTCATTACTGAAGTCATTAGCTTGAACTTGATACCCATAGGCTGCTTTAGCAGCACTGCTACGGATATTAATGGCATCTAGGTGGCCCAGTTCAGTCGAACTAGCCTGAACATCGGCAGCAGAACCAGTATTACTACTGACACCCCTACCAGCAGCACCAGCTATCTCTGATCCAACGTCTGCACGGGTCTCGCGGCTTTTCATAGCCGCTCTGGCACTTCCCGCTTCAGACTCCATCCCGGCGTTACGTATTGCCTGCTGGGAATTAAAGCCCGCAACATTAGCATTATAGTTTGCAGCCTTGGCAGCAGAATCGCCCTGCTGGATAGCTCCAAAGGCATTAATGGCACCGCCAACAACCTTCATGCCCATTGAAATTGGATCAAATCCCATTAGTTTACCATTCTATATCTATAAAAATCATTACCATTGATCTTTTGGGGGGTGAGTTCAAAGCCTACGATCTTAAGGAGCCGAACGGCTTCGTCGTACTTTGCATCAACATAGTTCTCTAATACAGGGAATAAGTTACTCATAGCCTTGACCTCTTTCCCGTAGATACGGGCAAACTTCAAGGGGCTCATCTGACTTACTTCGTTACTAGTAATTAAGTAAGGACGACCTACAAGGCTCAGGGGGGTACCACAGATACCCCACATGGCTACAATCTTCCCGTCAAGGAAGGCACTCTTCCTTAGTATACCATATTTGAAAGTTAAATACAAGGCTTTTTTTGCATCCATTCCAATGGCTTCAGCCTCTAGTCGGTCCTTAACTCTCATGTCTGCTGATAGCTTCTCTACATCATCTAGGACAGAGTACTTAATCTCAAACATTAATCGTCCCCTAGAGTCCAGTAAGCTACTACGGATAAGACATTAGCAGGCAGGGGATACGTTTGCTGAACAGCAATTTGACCATTAGGACCCCAACCCGAAGAGACATTCTTATAATAATCTCCGGTGTATAACGGTACGGCATCGCCAGCAAGGGCCGTCATTGTCCTTTCTTTAATCTCGTTCATATCGGTCCATGCAACCTCAGCGTAATTAGGCTGGGTACTGGCATCGGTTTGATCGGAACCAAGCTGGAGGCCTCTGGAGGCTTCTAGACGGATACCAACAGATGAGATTAGCTTACGACGGTTCTGGATCGACTTCCCTTCTACAGGGGGCGAGTCCATGTACATAGTCTGTAATTGACAGATATAAGGTAGGCCAACTACAATCAAAGATGCTGAGTTATCCAGTGTGATACTGCCATTCAGTACTGTCTGATTAGGGACGACTGACCCATCGGCAAGAATAGCAACTGACATACCTTCTAAGTGATTAAGACCAGTTACAACAGTAATAGGCGCAGAAATCGTCCAAGTGTTTGCTGCGACTGGGACAGGGCGGGGGCTAGTTGTATCAGGAGTGACCTCAGTTATTGCATTCAGAATCTGGCAATGAACATGAGTACTATCTACATAAGACGTAATAGTTGCCTTGCCACCACCGGCACGAATTACACTACCAACCATTCCTGAGTTAAAGACAGCAGAACTAGCAGTAAAGATTACGTCAGTACCTGTAGCACTTGGAATATCAAGAATGGCATTTATAGTACTACCCTTATATGTCAGACCAGCGTCAACACAGAAGGTATCTTCTACAGTATCCCAGTTTCGGTTATCCATACGCTCTGAGTAATATCTCCAAGCACCTTGGACATATCTTTGAGTAATGACATACACGGCATCAACAGGCGGCTCAGTTACAGAGCAGACACCTACAAAGAGACCATTAGTGTCATGGCGAGCCCACGCAAATACATTCTGTTCTTTAAGATAAGTAAGTGATAGAAGCTTACCGTCATTACGGACAACCCATAGAATCTTAAAGGGTTCTTCGGCCCAAGTTGCCTGAACCGATTGAAAGTTATTAAACAAATGGCTAGAAAGAGTCGTCAGATCTGTACCAGTGTAGATATTAGTATAGAAGTTATAACTCAGGTCACGCCAAATTGAACCCTTAGCTTGGACATAAAGGATATCGTAATTGATGACCTGTGGGGGTACAATGGCATTACAGCCATTATAAGCCTGAGCAGTAGCAGTCTGATTACTCGGAGTAATACCAGATGAAGAACCTCCATTAACCTGCCAAGCACCCTTCCCAGTTAGTACAACAAGACCACCGGGCATTGGGACTAAGAACTGGATACCATTGACTTGTTGAGCCCACGGGGTTCCTGTAATTGAGTCAGCAGCAGTAACAGGAATACTTGAATCCATATTATTATACCTACCGGGTTGTGACATCCAGTAAGTATCAGGATTATTCAATGAGTTCCCGTATACTCTTCGTTGTTGAAAGTACGCAGCAACACTTGGATACGTCTTACTAAGTGGTCCGACATTCAAGGTTCCAGTTGCACCAGTACCAGCAGTACCGCCACCAGTCAGCGTTGCTCCTGAGACTGTGCACGGGGCTGTAGCCGCATTAAGCGTATAGGCATTACCTACTGTACCGGGTTGACGATAAGTCACAACAAGCGTAGTTGCAGTACTTGTATAAGTAGCTACAGACAGACTCAGAAGTGGAGATGCATTAAGCGTATTTGCTAATGTCTGTAAAGTAAGTGCAAGAGTGCTTTCAAGGTGAGTATACACAAACCCTGATGTCACTGGAAATACAATACTATTACTGAAGTTAAGGGATATTCCATTGAACTTCACTACATTTGTATCAGCAGGGTTAGCACTGAATGTAACGGTACCTGTAGAAAGACCACCGCCGGAGTCAGTGAATGCAATCGTATCCGCAGGAACGTAGTTCTTTCCCGGATTAGTAACAATGAATCCTGATACAGTCCCATTAGTCACTACTGGGGTTCCAGTGAATCCTGTACCAGTACTAGTTGTGACAGAATACCCAACAGTACTCTGACTATAATTTCCGCTGCCTACTGCTGTAATAGATACGCTATTAATGATACCACGAGCAAATGGGTCCGAATGTTGTGGAGGAACCTTTGTAAAGTCAGGGGTTATGTTTGTATCTGTAAAAGCAGTTCCAAGGGCTGTTCCAATGAATCCATATAGAGATGAGACAGGAACGCTAGCACTATAAGACGGAGATGTTGCATAAACATTATAAGATACTGCATTAGCAGATTGACGCCAAGTCAGACTATTCGAACCAGCTATCAACGCTATGTCAACATTCTGAATACTAGCAGGAGTGCTTGGGTTACTCTCTTCGCCTAAGGCATTAACAGCCGTGACTACATAAGAATACCAAGTCGATACAACACTGCTTGCTTGAGCAATAATGCTAAGAGAAGTAGGGGCAGCCATTACTGTAGAAAAAGTATCAGCAGTAAAGACCCAATTTGTATTTGAAACGCGAGTAAGACTGTAAGGAGAATATTCAGTCTGAGTACTCGTGTTGACACAAGTGAGTGTCATTACGTCAGCACTTTGAGTAAACTTAAGATAAGGTAGGTCTACTGCGGCATAAGGGGCCACGGCAGTATAGATACGGGCAACTGTTCCACCAGAAGATACAGTACTAGTTGTAATAGCAGTGCCAAATAGATTTGTAACTGTAAATGTGTCTACAGTTGGAGTTGATGAAACGATCCAAGTCAGCCCTGAAAACCCAGTATTACCAAAGTCATAGACCCAGTCACCGACTGAGTAACCGTGGCCAGTTACTGCGAATGTGCCTACACTGTTTACAGAAGCCGACTTACTTGCTTCAGTTACATACGCTCCCTGAAACTTGACACGCATATAGCTTTGACCAAATTCAAGAACGTAGCCTTGATTCAGTGAGAACTGGAATGGGATGTCTCTAGGAGGAGTAGGGTACTGCTGCTTGCACATACCGACATAAGCTAGTCCTGCGCGAGAGTTTGCTCCGCCTTTATAACTAGCGAAGAAGTTCCTCATTGTAGAACACCCTAGGGCGTACTTATCAAGATCTGTGCGTCCAAATAAACTAGGGGTCAGCTCACCTGCATTAAGGGCATTCTGGACGGTGATGTTACTTCCCATTATTAATCTCCAAACGAACCACCACCACCCGGCCAAGACATACTATAACCAGCACCAGAATTAAATCCGTTACCGTACCCAAATCCTAGATTATACCCTTGACCACCATACCTAGCCTGCATCCAGTCTGGGGAGTGATCCATATTAGTCACGCCTTCATTACCATCACGAATTCTTGCCTGAGCAATAGCCATCTCGGCCTGCTTGACACAACGATCCATAAGAGGAATGTCGAGGGACAGCGCAGGTACAAGAAAAGCCCCAAGCGTTGCAACCATGGCTTCCTGAAACAAGCTGTCCCAACCCGCAGGGTTAGAATCATTGACGGTATATACCGCCTGAGCAAGTTGCTGGTTAGTCAAGATCGACAACAGCGTTGTGGCTGGAGCGAGGGTAACCTTTTGGACCTTAAAGGGGATTTGACCACCAGTAGGTAACCAAGAGGCTGCTGCAACATTAACCGGGAAAGCAGGAGTGCTTAGACCAGTACTTGCAGGATAAGAAGGTACGATGTATCTGACGTCTAGGCAGTCAGAAGGATACGAGTATGCATACAGCCAAGGGGTCGGAGGAACTGGAAGAGTCAATCCGTCCGGGTTCTCAGGGGTACCCATGGCAGCAGCTAGAAGGGGCAGCGTTACTTGGCTTCCTAAGCAGTTCCAGTGGGCTGTACGGGCCAGTTGTTCAAACGTGGACTGCCATAGGGTACTGATGTGATCTCCCTCTACAGACCCGTCTGAGGGGTTCAGGGAGGAAATTTGACCACGGGCACCAACAGCCATAAGAGCTCGGTTGGCAATATTAAGTTGGTCGGCCATTTATTAACCTATCCCTAGTAGTAATAGACCTTGGTTATAGATAGCGGGGAGGATACTACCCCAAGTAAAGTACTGAGGAGTATAGAACCCCGGATTAAAGTAGTTCCGAGAAAAATAGGTCATGTCACATCTGTCGTGATAGCAGTCCTGTTACCGTTTGAATCCACTGTAGCTACGATACGATTCTTAGTATCCGCCACAGCATTCTTGAAGGTAATCGTGCTAGAGCCACCACCAGAGACCTTACCGGCAAGAGCCGAAGATAATAGTCTCAAAGCTTCCCGTGGACTTAAGCCATTCTCGATGGCATCGATGAAATCCCAGACAGCAGGGCCTACGTTTGCAGTAGTTAGCAGATCGCCAGTGACAGTAATACCAGCAGACATTCTTCCATAAGCATTAGGTGTTCCAGAGACAGTGCCGGAGCCTAGTAGGATTACTGCTGCATTACCAAGAGCCTTGATAGCCCCTTGAAGGTCACCTGAACCGGCTAGATTAGAAGCTATTGCAAATTGTCCACTGACAACTGCCAACAGGGTACCAGAACCAGATAAGGAACTACTGGCAGCCATTGTAGCATTGATACTAGAACCCACTGAGCTAGTGCCAGTAAGGTTAGCTACTACACTGACTAGAAGAGCCGCAGAAGCAGTTGTAATATCACCAGAACCAGACAAGGCTGCAACGATACTCGTCACGAGACCCATATTAGCGGTAACAGCCCCAGACCCTGACAGAGCAGCAGCTAGTGAGGCAATAGCCTTAGCAGCGGCAGTCAGATCACCTGATCCAACAAGTCCAGAAATAATATTAGCTTTTGCTAAAATCGATGCGGTTAGATCACCAGAACCAGTCAAAGGGGCAACTGCGTTAAGTCCACCCGCTAGACGGAATGGTGTAATATTGCCAGTACCAGTCAAATAACTCCTGCTTGACATATCTCCAGAGACTTCTGGATACATATAAGCATTCGGCGTATACTGACCAGAAGGGATAGAAGTAAGCTTTCTGGCAGTAGTTGATCCGTCTTGGTAAAGAAAGTTTCTATTTGCCCCGCTTTTATTAAACGTACTGCGGACTTGTGGTTCAACAGAAGTCGTAGAACCGGCTAAAAATAGACTAGGAAGTTTATTCAGTACAGAATAGTTACCTAGTAGCATATTAACCCCAGACGAATTCTAAGGACCCGAAGAAGGCAGAGTTCACAGGAGTAGCGGCACCAGCATAGATCAACCATGAAAGGCATGCACCATCCTGAACAACAGGCGCGGAAGGGAGTTGATTCAGTAGGTCACGTTCACCAGCGACACCAACAGTAGTGATTGGGATAGTCAATAGGGGTTTTACTAGAACTAGATTAAGTACACCAGAGATGTATGATGTCGAGATCGTGACACCAGTAGGAGTCTGGACGCCTTGGTCACCAGCCTGAAGAGGCATAAAAGGGCCAAACTTACCAGAACCAGTACCAGCATACGCAATACTGCCTACAGGAGCAGCGGTGTTACCAATAGGTAGCGCAGGAGCAGACGGAGTCGCACGAGACGCAGTACCGGCGTTACCTGAAGTCGTCGCGTTCGTATACGTCAACGTCAAGTTCGGGGTAGCAGCACCCATCACGGTTGAAGGGACTAAAAAGGCTTGTACACCAGCACCATTTGTGTACCGAGGGGGACGCAGAGTCATAGTATGGGTACCAGTACCAGCATCTGTAAACGCAATGAACGTACCAGCCTTAGCATTCGCATAAGTAGTAGACACCTTAGCAGTCGTAGCAGATTGACGGACTGCATAGTAAGTCGTATTTAATGATAATCCAGTAGGAAGAGTCGTAGTAGTTGTGAACTGACACGCCCAAATTGGACCACCAGCACCGCCAAAGTCGTTCGTATAAGTCAACAATAGACCAGTACTTGATGATGCAGTAAAGGTATTAGATGAGATAATCGTCTGAAGGGTAGTAGTAGTCGTAGTCGTAATAGGAACATACGCAAGAACGTCTACAAGCATAAGTACAGCCGGAGCAGTCGTTACAGCGGCTGAATAAACTGAGGCATTAAGTATCTGCTTCACACTCGGGGAGACGTCACCGCCATGCAGAATACCTGCACCAGTCGTTGGTGAGTAGTCAAACATCGACTGCATCACTAGATTCGTACCGGTACCGTAAATCGTAGCAGCACCGGGATTACCAGCACCACCGAAGAGATCGTACCACTGACCAGCAGCCTGAGCAGTCGTAGGAAGTGCGTTCTTATTCCAATCGGCTCTCCAGCGTTGTCCAGCAGACATCGCGGAAATCATTTGGTCCATACTTTGAATTGCCATTTAACCCCACACTGATTGAATCATACCGTGAAAGACAGAACCAGATAGGTTACCGTTCGGTAGACAAACTAAATTAAGATATGCATCATCTTGGATTACAGGGACAGAGCCACCAGCATCCATAAAGAATACTTTTTCAACAGGAGCATCAATAGTCCTGAGTTGAAAACTTGCTGTCGGATAAACAAGAGCCATAGAAATAAGGCCAACATCAACAGTGGTGAAAAGAATCCCATCCATCGATCTTACTCCGGTATCACCGGTTTGAAGCTGTAGAAAAGGAGACGACTGAAGATTCGCTGTTGCATTAGGAATCATTACTGTCCCGTTTACAACCTGAGTCGAAGCAATCACCTGAGTCGTCCAACGATTAGGAACCCCATCTTGATTCGTATACTGTACGAAATACACCGGAGTACCTGAATGGGCCGCGACTACTACTGGCATCAACTGGAGTCCTTTATTCAGACTCGGGGATACTGTAGAAGTAGTAGATTGCAGAGACAAAGAAGTAAGAGTAACTGTATCACCATTGCTATTACCTGTAAGCCCGAACTGAAAGCTCACTGTACTTGACTTAGCAATGAAAGAAAATGATCGAGTAACGCCTAGAAAGTTCTGATTAATATTAGCTGTATTGCCGTATGTGAATGAGAACATATCACTCGCACCGGCTGTATTAGAAGAAGCGACGTTTACTTGAAGACTTCCTGATGCAGAGGACATTGAAGAGATATTGAATTCACAACGATACATCTGACCTACAGTTACTGCGACACTGGTTTGTCCGGCCCACGCAGCGGCAGCCGAAGCTGTCATAGTAATAGCATTACCGGGATTTGATAATGAACAGTTAGCAATAGCAGTAAAACCAGTCGTGCCTGATACAGGAACTTGAGTCAGTATTTCAGAACCAAACGTAGCTGTACTAGATGCATACCAACGAGACGGAGGAGTCGTCTGAGTCATTGGTTGAACACCGCCAGTGCTTTCATCTAAGAATGGATAGAACCCCACCATGTCATATAAGACAAAGAAGGAAGGGATTGCAGCAGCAGTTGTATTAAGAATACTAAGTTGTTTCAGTAATTTTGTACTTGGTGAGACATTCATACCGACAGGAAGGCCATACGATAAAGAATAAGCTTGTGGTGTATAAGTATTAGGAGTGCCGATATAATAATTAGGAACAGGATTACCCGGAGACATACTCAGATCAAACCAGATATTTGCTCCAGTTGTTTGAGTAGGGGCCTTACGCCAAGTAGCCTGCCATGACTGGCCGTTATTCTCGGCAGTCACCATATCACTGATATTACTTATAGCCATTACTTATCTGATCCGACAGGCACTTCTTCATTATTCATCGTTGAAAAGCCAAAGGCTTCGGCAGACATAGAAGCAGTTACTGGTTTACCAACATGGCTACAATTAAGTATGACATTCCCTTTGTCATCTTGAGACACAGGGGCACCACAGATAGAACAATTTAACATTACGTCTCCGTGACAGTAAGCTGACCAATTGCAAACTGAGGTTGAATCAAATTAGCTACGGTAAGTGGAGAACTCAATGCACCTTCATAAAGAACTGTGCCTGCACCACTTGAAGCTGTTCCGATAGCTACGTAAGTAATAGTCGCGCCGGTAGCGCCGCATTGTGCGAACTGTGCTAGGGCAGCGTTAGACGTAGAACCAGAAGAGGGAATAGCCCAGCCGGAAGTAGTTCTGACTACAGCAAGACGGACATAGTTTGTATAAGCTGTTTCATTAGTAGTCTGGTTATTGCCAACACCGGGATTAGCAGTATGTAGCGATAGATATAGACTAGTATTAGGTGACGTAGCAGTATTATCCGCAATGTTAGCCCAGTTCGTCGCGTTAAAGACTAAGGCTAAGATGGAGTTACAAGTAGCAGTACTTTTTGGCATAGCAGTCCTTATTTATAATAGATATTGACGATGAATTCAGAGGCACTGACAGAAGTAGTATCATTATCCGCAATACCCCCTGTAAAACAATACCCAATACCATTTGCGAATATCAAACCATTTTCATAACTACGGGCAACACCTGCTCCTGAGGCACCTGCTGGGACCATAAGACGGACCATAGGGGTACCTGCACCGGGAGTAGGAGCAGTAGCTGTGTCATAGATCTTCAGATAACCTATACTTGTAGAGTTATTAAAGATTTCAAGACCATAGATTTGACCACCAGAAGACTTAACTTCTGTTGAATTAGTTGAGTTTGTCATGACTTGTGACGAGATACTCAAACCACCTGCTGTAAGTGGAACAAGGCTTGTCCCTAATGTATCACTAGGCCCATTACAGACCATTGTTACATAGGGCTTCACTAGTCCATTTAAAGCAGGATTAGGGAGCATTACTTCGCGCCGATTTTATACAGGCGGCTCATTCTATCTGGACGGCCCGGATTATTCCGAGTATTGAGCTTCTTTGCTCCATCCTTAGGATACTCAGCGCCGACGATATTGTCTTCTGCTTCTTCGTTCTCTTCGTTCTCTTCTTCTTCGTCTTCACCAGACATATAGCAAATCTGGAGTTCTACACGACAGTGTGAACCGGACTCTAGATCCTGAGAAGATACCGAAGTAACCTTAGCAAGGGCGTGAAGATGAAGCATGTCACCTATTTCTAGGTCATTCTCGTCAACACCGATCTTTTCTAGCTCTTTCTCACATAGAGAAATAGACAGGCCGAATGGGTACTTAGGAGTGCCGAGGGACGGAGACATAGCCTCCGCCTTCTCGTCATCATCCATAGCCATGTCAACCATAGCTGGGATCTTTTGCATTAGGCAAATACACGATAGTTATATACAGAGGTATCCGAAGCAGTGCCCTTGATTGTAAAGCCCGTACCAGCGGTAATTGTATCTACAACAGGAGCAGCACCAACAGTACCACCAACGGTCTTCAAAGTTACTGCAATAACGGAGTTAGCGGTGATTGCGGCATTAGCAACAGTTACCGGGGTAACACCATTCAACGTAACAGTGCCCATCATCGTATACAAGTCACTTACAAGAGGGGAGACTTGACCAGTAGTAAGATTGATATTAGAACGGGGAATTAGTGATTTAATGACAACAGTATCTACCATTGGTTATTCCTTTGAATTATTTTCAGTTTTACCGATAAGATCTTCGCCAGTCTTGTCCGACCCAGCGTGACGAGAGTGCATTTCTTTCATGTCTTTTTCATGACGAGAGTGCATTCCCTTTTGTTCTTCCTGATGACGCTTATGCATCGAACTGCGTTCGTCTTCCTGAGGACTGTTCTTTACTTCACCGTCGTCTTCGGCGGAAGAACCATCTGCACCGGCAGCGGCTTTGTCTCCACCTTTATTCACAGCAACGTCGCCGTCTTCATTACGCTCAAGCTTAGGGGACTTGTCGTACAACTTTGAATGTTTAGCCATTATTATTCCTTACCATACAATTTGCTACGAATCTCTTTAGCTGAGCGAGATTTCTTTTCTTCTGTTTCAGTAAGCGCCTTAACCTTCTTATCGGCCTTGGCAGCTTTAATTACTTTCTTCTTCATAGTTCCACCACTGACTTTCATAACATCAATAAGATTAGGGCTTACCATATATTAACCGAATTTCTTAGGACGACCGCGTCCACGCTTCTCGGCTTGACCAAGCAACGGGATGTCATCACGTAATACAGGTGAGATTGATTCTTTGTGCTTCTCGGCACCCATAACAGCCATTTCTTGGCGTTGGATTGCAGAGGCAAGTTCTAGTGCGCCGTCTAGGGTGCGAGGACGGCCAACATATGGACGACCGGCTTTTTCAGCAGCCTTACGACCTTCATTATCAAGCTTCTCTAGAAGTTCGCTCATTTTAACCCGAGCAGACTCATTAAGAGGCTCCATTTCGATACACGGATCACCATCGAAGTAGATTTCAGAATTCTCAACGTGGAGAGTATCGTCATCGCCATAAAAACCAGCTACGTCTAGAACTCGATAAGCAGGGCGTTCTGGACGTTCAAATTTTTCAGTAGTCATAGAATTAATTGATTCCTTTTAAACCCATCAGGGGTGGCCCGAAGACCACCCCGTCAGGACACATTACACTACGATGTAGTTATTGGCGTACTTGCCGAAGGTGGCAATCTGAGCCGGGTTGACCGCAAGTTCTGCGATAAACGGAGCTGAGAAGGTCGACGCAACGGTATAGGTAAGCTTGTAGAAGCGAGGTAGGACAGTATTCGAATTCAGCGAAGGTAGCGGAATGTCGATTACAGTGCCAGCAACTAGAGCAGTACCAACAAGGGCAACAGTGGAAACAAGGGTCGTGTACGAGCCCTCAGTGCCAGTGCCGCTGTCAGGAGCAGTCTTGACGGTGATGGTTACAGTACCAGCACCAGTACCAGCAGTAGGTACAGTTAGAAGGACATGCGGGATAGCAAGTCCGTCACCGGCACCATAGTCTTCGCCAACGGCAGTATTAGTTGCTGGGAAGCCATTAATGATCTGGGGCAGAGTGCCTACACCAGCGCCAGTGATATCAACGATTACCGATGAATCGGCAGTCGTGGTAACAGTCTGGGCAACGCCAACAGTGGTATTAAACGATAGAGATTGGTCTAAAAACATATGATTTCCTTTCCAGAAACCTTAAACGATACGGGCTTCTGAGTTCGTCAGAGCATCAACCACGCGGATTGGTACATCACGGAACATCAGGACGGGGTCACCGGCATAGTCCTTGCTGGATAGCAGGACGTTACGGTCACGAATCGCCTGAATGTCCATGTACTCACGACCAGTACGGTTTACGTACCAAGCAGGGAGAATACCGGGCACTGGATCATCTGGAGCATCGCTCTCGGTGATGCCAGTTAGACGACGAGAAGCAGTAGGTAGACGAACTACCGCACGGCTCATGATCGCAAACAGGTCAGGAGGAGTAGAACCCTGTAGGCCAGCAGTGGTCGTATCTACGTTAGCGATACGGACGTTATAACGCCAGTCCTTAACACATAGACCAACATTGAACTGGAACAGAGAAGTATAGGCTTCGAAACGATTACCGTTACCATCATACTGGGGAACGATGTCGCCCTTGTCTTCGTACACTAGACCAGCCTGCGAACCCTTCGGGAAGATGCCGAAGCAAGTATGGTCGCCCCAGCCAACTAGCCAGATCGACAGATTGTTCGAACCGGTACCACCAGCGTCAAGGACGTTTACGGCGTTCTTGGCAGTCGAGGTATTAACAGTGTTGTACAGAGGAGCTAGACCAGTGAACTGAGTCGGGTTCGTGGCTTCGTTCGAATAGAACAGAGCGGAAGCGACCTGCTGGGATAGACCTTCAATGTGGGCCATGTCTTCCGAATAACGGAACTTGGCTACATTGCCATTCAGGTTCGCAAGAGTCTTGTCGACAATTGAGTATGCCTGAAGCTGACCAACGGAGAACTGGAACTGAGCAGTTAGTGACTTGCTGGCCTGTACGCCCTGATTAGCTGCGCGCCATGTACCCTGAGGTAGGCCGGTACGGACAGTGACTTTGTGACCAAGAGGTAGATTGCCTTCCTGCCAGATCATGTCCTTCATTACTTCATTGCACTGCGATAGCAGCTCAGCAACGATAGCAATCGAACCATCCGGGTCGGCCCTACGTGCCCAATCAACTAGATTGGGAAATACGTTTTGTGTAAAAACCATGTTATGTCCTTATTGTCTTAGCCATATAAGGCTTTGACTTTTGATTTCGGTTGTGATACAGGCTTAGGAGCAGCGAGAGGACGGCCTTCAGACATGTTCTTACCCGCCGTAGCGAATAGTCTAATAACTGCTAGATTGTTCCCCAGACCCGAACTGTCCATCAATGAACGTAGTTCAGCCTGCTGTTCTTTAGTGCCTCCGTGAGTACGAATAAAAGTACTAGCGGCATCGAGTGTCGTTTGTAGACGATTACCCCCAAATTCAGGGTCCTTAGTCGTCGCTTCACGCCAATCGGTCTTCTGCTGTTCCCAAGCATTGTTGTAATGCTCAGTTAGCTTTTCTACCGCAGCTTTTGATTCGCTGATATACAAGTCGACTAGTTTCTGACCAGTTTCTTGGAGCTTGGCATGATCTGCCTTACCCTCAAGTTCTAATGCTGACAAAAGATTAGTCAACTCACCGACGCGAGTTTCATCAAGGGATACGCCCTCTGGGAAAACAAATGCGTCGTACTTTGGAGGCGGAGCCGGTTCAACGGACTGGCCCCCTTCGTCTTTAGGAGCTTCAGCTTCTGGAGGTGTTTCACCATCCTTAGAAGCCTTGGCTGATTCTTTTACTTCCGGGGTCTCAAGAGCCTCACCTAGCATACTCGGCGCAGGGGCCGGTGCGGGGGCTTCTGGAGCGGGAGCCGGACTATCTGGTACTACCGTACCCACTGGATCAGGAGCCGGTGTAGGGGCTTCTGTAGGCGTTACAACGGAGATTGGAGCTTCTTGGGCAACAGTTTCGACTGGAGTCACTGGGACTGGGGCGACGGGTTCGTCAGCCATTAGTTAATATTTCCTTTATTTTCCGTAATCATATTAAGATATTCTTTGGGAGCAGCGATTTGGATATCTTCCATAATCCTGAGTCCGACGTTCTGTTCTCCGCATGAGAAGGCAGTCCGGTGAGGATCGTCCTTAAAAGGGGTCTGAAAGACTTTACAAAACGTCAGGATATCGTAGAACCATCCCCGACCTTCTGGGTGTTGCATCGCTGCCTGAATGAACTTAAGGCGATCTGCCCTTTTTCGGGCATACTTCTTACGAGCTTTATTGACTTGCTCTTTATCTGAAGTATCATATGCCTCTTCAGCTTGTTCAGATAATTGGTTCTCTAGAACCGAATCAGCCATCGGTCTTGCCTAAGACAGCAGCATTCTTAGCACGTTGGTCAAGGTTAGCGGTAATATCGCTCCAAACCATAGCCTTACTAGTAGCAATAGTCCGACCAGTGTCAGCCATTGTATCTAGGTTCTCTTTGATCTTGATCCAGATAGGACCAGCTTGTTCATCAGAGAAATTAGTAATTCCGTGGGATAGTGTTACGATGCCTTCTAAAATGTCTCGGATATCGAGCCACTTAGGGTTCATCTGAGAGTGGGCCAACTGGTGAGCCGAACCTGCGGCTACCTTTAGTCCATCAATAAAGTCTACGAAAAGATTTAACTTCTTATTTCCTGTAACCAAGAGAAACTCTCCGGCTCTGCTTGCAGACTTCTTGAGGCCATCAATATAGCGATCAAGCATTTCTGCTTCTGTAATAAATAAAGTCATTGTTCTCCTTGTTGTTTATTCAGTATTATAACACACTTAACAGTACATGTCAAGTTATTAAGAGCCACCCATTAATTGAGCAAGGACATCTTGTCCACCGCCAGTATCAATCCCAGATAGAACCTTACCTGCTGGTGCCGCAGCCCCAGCGGCCTGAGCCATACGCTCTGTACGCTGCATCTGCATCTCTTGCTGCTGCTGCTGTGCCTTCTGATTCCTGATACCTGCAACTTCATCCTCTCCACGTAGGATCTTCTGAGGATTACCTAGTAATTCATTATATTCACGGACAACGGCATCGGTATCAATGTTATCCATTGCAGTTGGTACCAGAGGAGCCATAGCGCCTACGATTTGGATCAGACGTTCAATACCACCAGTAGCGGCACCCTTTTGAGCCAGTGCAAGCATCGAGACGAACTCGACGTCTAGTGGAACGCCCTTAAGGCTGTCTGGGGGCTCGTCAATGAGACCCTTACGCTTAAGGATACTATAGATCCTCTTAAGCTTAGGCTTCAGTGACTCAGCAATAAGACTTTCAATAACCGGACCAAGGACTTGTAACTTCTCTTGTAGTTTCTGAGCTACTTCATATGCCGTCATACGCTCAGGAGTATTAGCTGAGTTCTCTAGCATCAAGAAGAGGTCGTTGAAGAAGCCCTTCTGAATCCTTTGTTCAATAATCTGGATATTCTGCGACATCGCAGCAATTTCAGGGTTGACCTGATAAATCGGACGGATACCGCCATTCCTTACATCTGAGACGTAAGTAAGGTTACCCGGAAGGGTACTACTTGGCTTATTCTTAAGCTCCATAGAACCGATCAGTGGTGGACGGACAAGCTTCTCAACAGCCTCGGCTAGACGACGAGTCATGACCTGTAGCTGCATGATGTCCGGGAGGACGTCCATACCGACAGAACGGCCATACGCATCATTGCTCTGAGTCGACCAACGAGAAGCAGTAAATGGCTGGTCTACGAAACCACGAAGAGACAATGGAGATCCGGCATTGCTGCCAAAGACCCAATACGCTTCTCTCCAAGCGAAGTTACCCGGAATCTTTCCAAAGCCTGTGACTTCAAAGTTAGGCTCAATCGCATGGGCAACCATACGTTCGACTTCTAAATTATTACCCTTTTCGGCCCAGAGCTTCTGAATATCAACTGGACACTTATCGACACCAAAGAAGCCAACCATTTGAGATACGGTCATGACGAATAATCGATACAGACCATCGACACGCCCAGTAGAGCTATTGCTTAGGAAGTACTCGCCAACAGTAGGATTGTAGCACCTGATGATATCCTTATCATCTTCGTAAATAATGTTAGGAGCAGTGCCAAAGGCAGAGATGTCTTCACACTCGACGGCAAAGGCATTATAGAAGTTACTGCCAGCAATGACGTTATACATCCGGTCTTCGGTCTCATCGAGCCACTGACGGGCTTCTGAGTCTAAGACTAGCTTCTTAATACCCGGAATGATCTTGAACCATGGACGGCTAGGCGAGGCAAGACCAGACATAAGTCCAGACGAGCAAATACGAAGGGCGTACGTACCAGTAGGGTCGGCGATACTACCGTTAAGTTCACGACCACGGGTCATGTTATTTGGAGTAGGCATGCCACCAGTACTCTGGGTCAGCCAAATACTTCTACGTGGCAGAAGGAACTGAGCTATGTCGGCCCAGTTTTGTGTCCACCAAGATTGTCTCCAGTTCCTAAGAGATACCAATCGGGTCTCCAAAGAGCTACGGAGCGGCTGCCATTTAGGGTCGATATCTGGAGGAGATACTTCAGAAGTCTCCATAGATAGTAACGATGGACTGGCTTTTTCATAATGAGCCTTATTGAAATCCTTAGCCATTAACCCCCCAACAGGGAAGTTTTAGCGGTCTTAGGGGCTTCAAGGCCTTGGGCTGAAGTCTTAATTGTATCTGATGCACCCATGCCTTCAGCGGCAGCAGCGGTATTTTTAGCGGTACCACCTGACTGCTGGACAGACATAGAGCCTAATGTGGCAGCATGGGCAGCCGGAGGTGGCAATGGAGCCATCGTAGGTGTTGGAGCCTTTGGCATAAGGAAGCCCATTACTTGTACATCCTTTCATGCTTCTTTTTCTTAGCCTTATCGGCTTTGTTAAAATCTTTACCAACAGACTGAGGAATACCAGCTTTTTTGGCAAACTCTTTACTGTGAGCTACTGCTCTCATGAATTTCTCTTGTTTGCTAGATACAGATGGCATCACGATACCTCGATCTGAGTTTCTTTAGAATTCTTAATAGCTTCACGTAATTGTCGAGACAGAATGATACAACCATCTGATGCAGTTTGATTCATTTTAAAATTATCTCCGTGGATAAAGAATCCACCACGACCAAAAGTGTCTTGATCTGTCGGACGAAGAGCGGCGACGCAGACACCTAGATGATGATCGTCGAACCAGATACCGATTTCCCAGACACCTTTCGGTATAGGTCCTAGATTATGAACCATCTGGAGTTTAGGATTATTCAACCCTTGTCCATGACCGGCGTAGCCTTTACCTACGGGTTCACCGCCATGGGAAAGAATCCCAGTGGCTTGAACGTATACCCAACCTAGATTCATTACTGATACTTGACTAGGAGCTGATAAAGAGAGGCAGTACCGGCTGTGTCATTAAACGCACGGAATGTAGCACCAGTAGCAGGAACAAGACCTAATGTACAGTACCACTTCGGGACAGTCGTAGCGGCGAACGTGCTAGTCGAGACACCGACACCACCGTCATAGAAGTCTACCTTGAAGTTACCAGCAGTCGCCTTCTTGACGAAGACGCACATATCGATAGTACCAACGATAGGACTACCTACGGATTGGTCGAAGTAGATTGCACCAGCAGCATTAGGAAGTTGGAACGAACCGTCTTTTACTACGACACTACTGGCATAACCACCAGTACCGATGGCATTGATGACATTAGGAGAGGCATTCGTGACTACTTTGTAGTCTAGAATTTGAGACGAAGTGCTGTTGAATGGGAACCCTCCTTCACCTCCGTTACCGAAGTGCGTAATGATAGCCGCAGTCGTACCGTTGACGTAGTAACGAGAGCCAGCACCGGCATTAAACAATGCACCACCGGAGAGGCTTGCAGCACCGCCGTTACCTGTTACAGTAAGAGTGTAGAGTTGTTCATTGACACAGAGCCAGTTAGTCGGAGACGCCGTGAAGTTATTGTCACTGATAGTGACGTTGAGCGCACCAGTTTCGATATCGATACCACAAGCGATAGCGTTAGCACCCTCGAAGAAGTTCTTCGTGATGAAGGCACTTCTGGCTGAACTCCAGATATAAGCACCGACACCGGCCTGAGGATGGAGGAATTCTACGTTATCGACGTAGTTATAGTTACCGAAGGTGCTTCTTGTCTGGAGGTGGACCATATGACCGGTAGTACCGACGATACGAACCATCTCTTTACGACCGATATGAGGACCGTCGCAGCCTTCAAGATCGATACCGATGGCACCGCCTTGGATTTCGACGCCATCGATAGCGGCATCGAAACACTTCGACATCTGGATAGTCGCTACAGTCGTGCCACCGAAGAGAACGTGGTCAATGACAGGACGGAACATATACGCCTGAGTCGTGTTATCATCGGTGAAACCACCGGCGATACTGTTGTACTGAACGGCATAACTAGACAAACCGCACTGGATTTGCATATCATGAAGCTCAGGACCTTTTACTTGTGCAGTACTATTCGCATTCTGAAGCTTGAAGCAGACAGAAGGAAACGTACCACTGAGAAGCTGTCCAATGATGACAGAGCCACTCTTGTCAGAAGAAGGGATTACACCACTGATACCCTGACCAATGCCTTTTACGATAACACCGGGAGCCATAGTAATAGTCGTCCCAATATTCGAGATACCACCCGGAGCGGTCAGGCTGTAGCCATTCGCATTTGCGGCGGTGAAGGCGTTAGTCCACTTAGGGCCGTCGTCATTG
>Ga0114960_10000451_pt1 | contig 34790 bp, 27 predicted proteins | sample C_130625_MF_Meta_FD_92637 | JGI IMG/M metagenome (GOLD analysis project Ga0114960, IMG submission 92637) | Freshwater microbial communities from Lake Croche, Canada to study carbon cycling - C_130625_MF_MetaG | ecosystem: Environmental > Aquatic > Freshwater > Lake | place: Lake Croche, Canada...
AATCCTATTGCTACATTTACTTTTCATTGCTTCACTTGCAATGGCTCAGAAAACTTCTGTAATTCATGATGACCATGTTCAAGTTCGAAATGTAGGTAATTTCACTTCCATAAAAATATCAAGTGCCATTGACCTTTATTTGACGCAATCAAATACAAATCAAGTTGCAGTAAGTGCCAGCGATGATGAAGCAAGAGATCGCATTGTGACGGAAGTAAATGGCGGCTCATTAATTATTAAAATGTCCGATAAAGGAAGTTGGTGGTCCTGGAAAAGATGGAATGATTCAAAGGCTAAAGCATATGTAAGTATTAAAGATATAGATGCATTAACGGCATCAGGTGCCACGAATATTCATTTTGTAAATAAATTAGTATCTCCTAAATTAAAAATCAAATTATCAGGGGCCAGTGATATAAGAGGGGATGTTGATGCTGGATATTTATCCATTGATATTTCAGGAGCTTCAGATTATAAGGGTCAATTAGTTGCGAAATCATTAGCATTAGAAGCTTCAGGCGCAAGTAATATTGAATTAAACGGAAAAGTAGACGATTTGTCGGTTGTTATTTCTGGGGCAAGTGATGCTAAATTGTATAATTTAATTTCTAAAGGGGCAATTGTAAATGCATCCGGAGCAAGTACTGCAAATGTGAATGTAAGTGAATTATTAAAGGCAGATGCATCTGGGGCGAGTAGTATTCATTATAAAGGGGATGCTAAAGTCCAAGAAATGAAAAATTCAGGTGCTTCAAGTATTAAACATCGTAATTAAAGGGAATTGATTTAGTGATTAACACTTATTCTTTCGATTAAACTTGTTTTACTGGTAATATTGGCGTAACTTTGCCGTCCAAACATCGCGAGGTAGAGCAGCGGTAGCTCGTCGGGCTCATAACCCGAAGGTCGGAGGTTCGATCCCTTCCCTCGCAACATAATCCCGCTCCCGATTTCCATATCGAGGGCGGATTTTTTTTGTCGTAACTTTGTATTTGTAATTAGGTAATAGCAGTTAAATGAAAGTAGGGTTTGTAAATATTTTTGGAAAACCAAACGCCGGTAAGAGTACCTTACTGAACGCCATCATGGGTGAGAAAATGGCTATTGTCTCCTCTAAAGTACAAACCACCCGCCATAGGATTAAGGCGTTTTTAAATAAACCAGACGAATATCAAATCATATTTTCAGATACACCGGGCATAATCGATCCTAAGTATAAGTTGCATGAAAAAATGATGGGAGCGGTAAAAAGCGCCTTAGAGGATGCGGATATTGGACTTTTAATGGTGGATGTGCGTGATGACTTTGAAGAAATTGATGCAATGTTCATGGCTTTAAAATTAAAAGTACCTTGTATTGTAGTAATGAATAAGTCCGATTTGGCAGTGGGAGGCAGGGTAAAAGAAGCAAATGCTTATTTCAGCGCTAAGCCGTATTGTACTAAAATAATTTCAATTAGTGCATTGAATATCAGTGATATAGATAGGCTAATGAAAGTTATACTAGATATTATCCCTGAAGGAGGGCATCCTTTTTACGACCAGGAAGATTTGAGTGATATGCCTACCAAATTTTTTGTAAGTGAAATTATTAGGGAAAAAATTTATCAGTTATTTGGGGAAGAGATCCCTTATCATACTGCAGTTTTGGTGAATTCATTTAAGGAGCAACCTTTATTGGTTAAAATTCAAGCCGATATTATTGTAAACAGGGAAACCCAAAAGTCAATTATCATTGGTCAAGGTGGAAAAATGATTAAAGAGATAGGAACCATGGCAAGAAAAGATATAGAGGACTTTATTGGTTCTAAAGTATACCTTGAATTGTTTGTGAAAGTGAAGCCAAAGTGGAGAGATAATGATACGAAGTTGAAAGAATTTGGATATCAATAAAATTATAATTATTATTTTATAAAATATTAATTATCAATTAATTGATTAAGTTAATTTGAATATTAAATTGAATTATTATGAGTTATACAGTTGCCATAGTCGGAAGGCCAAATGTTGGTAAAAGTACTTTGTTTAACCGCTTGTTGGAGGAACGTAAAGCTATTGTTGATGACATTAGTGGAGTTACAAGAGATCGTCAATATGGGGAGACTGAGTGGGGTGGCAAGCATTTTAATGTGATTGACACGGGGGGGTTTGTGCCTGATTCAAAGGATATGTTTGAAACAGAAATTCGAAAGCAGGTGAGAATTGCCATTGACGAAGCCAATGCGATGATATTTATGGTTGATGCAGCAGTCGGAATGACCGATTTAGACGAGGCAATGGCTGATTTGTTAAGAAGAACAACTAAGCCAGTATATGTGTGTGTGAATAAAGTTGATAATGCGAACAGGGCTTTAGAAGGAACGGAATTTTATGGGATGGGCTTTGAGCACAATTATTTTTTAAGTGCCATATCTGGAAGTGGCACTGGAGAGTTGTTGGATGCTGTTATTGCAGACATGAAGGAAGAACCAAATCGAAAAGCTATTTCAGCAGCTGCTGACATTCCTGAAGGAGAAGAGCCTGAGGAAGTTCCAGCAATCCCTAAATTTGCAATTATTGGACAGCCCAATGTAGGAAAATCTAGTTTGTTAAATGCAATGATTGGTCAAGAGCGTACCATTGTGAGTGATATTGCAGGCACCACGCGTGACACCATTCATACACATTACAATATGTTTCAAAAGGAGTTTATATTAATTGACACGGCCGGTATTAGAAGAAAAAATAAGGAAAAGGATGATTTGGAATTTTATTCCGTGATTAGAGCTATTAAAGCAATGGATGAAGCAGATGTTTGTTTAATGGTGATTGATGCTGTAAAAGGAATAACAGCACAAGACTTAAGTATTTTTAGTTTGGCGGCAAAAAAAGGGAAGGGTATTGTTTTTTTAGTGAATAAATGGGATCTAATTACAAAAGAAACAAATACTGCAAGGGATTATGAGAAGGTATTAAGAGACAAATTGGCGCCTTTTTCAGATGTTTCTATCTTATTTATTTCAGCGGTTGAAAAAACAAGAATTTTTAAAGCAATCGAATTGGCTTTGGAAGTATTTGATAATAAACACCGTAAGATTGCGACCTCTAAATTGAATGAAGTGATGCTTAAAGCCATTGGAAATTACCAAGCGCCAGTTGTTAGAGGACATGTCATCAAAATTAAATTTGTACAACAATTACCCACCAGGGTTCCTAGTTTTGCTTTTTTTACCAATTTCCCAGATGACATTAAAACACCGTATCGAAATTACTTAGAAAACCAAGTTAGGGCCAATTTTAAATTTACAGGGGTACCCGTACGTATATATTTTAGAAAAAAATAATATTATCTTTTTTTTAACAACTAAAAAAATATTGTTAAAATTTGGACGCATTACAGTGAATAAATATCTTTGCTACGATTTTAAAATTCAAACTTAAAAAAACCTTGAAAATGAAAAAAGTATTCGCAATTTTCGCTATCGCTGCATTAGCTGCTTGTGGTGGTGCTGCTACTGAAACTAAGACTGATTCAGTTGCTACTAAAGTTGATACTGCTAAAGTAGCAGTTGACACAACTAAAGCTAAAGCTGACACAACTAAAGCTGTTAAAGTTGATACAACTAAGAAAAAAAAGTAATTAGAAGTATATACTTCTTGCAAGAAGGTCCCTCCCTCATACGGAGGGATTTTTTTTTGCCCTAGCAATAAATTTTATTTTTTTGATTTTTTTGGCATTAATATTGACTTACAAGGGTAAATTCCTTACAGGTCATAGATGCCCATCTACCTGTGCCATTTTGACTAAAAAAGCAATATCGTGAATACATTTTTACTAAAATCTGAAGAAGAGAACGATTTTATACCCCTTTTCTCCTTTAATGAGCAAGACATTGAAAATGATCAGTTATTATCAATTGACGCATTGATTCCAATACTACCCCTTCGCAATACTGTTTTATTTCCAGGTGTTGTTATTCCAATTACAGTTGGAAGGGATAAAAGTATCCAAGCAGTAAAAGCTGCTTATAATAAGGATAAATTAATTGGGGTGGTTGCGCAAAAAGATGGCAATATCGAAGACCCAACCGTTGCAGATTTATGTCAAATTGGAACAGTTGCCAAAATCATGAAAATGATTAAAATGCAAGACGGGGGAACTACAATCATTATACAAGGAAAAAAGAGGTTTGAATTGCTAGATATGAAAGAGACCGATCCTTTTTTTAAAGCAGAAATTAAAGTTTTGGAAGAAGAAAAAGTAAGCAAAGAAGATCAAAACTTTCAAGCACATCTATCAACTATCAAAGACTTAGCTACCCAAATTATACAGTTATCACCAAATTTTCCTTCCGAAGCCGCTTTGATTTTAAAGAATATTGAGAGTCCTCTATTCTTAATCAATTTTGTGAGTTCAAACTTAAATGTGGAGCTCATTGAAAAACAAGGACTACTTGCTGCAAATGATATTACATTGAGGGCTGAGCGATTGATTCAATTTTTACAACAAGAATTACAATTCGTTGAGTTAAAAAATAAAGTTACCAATAAAACAAGAACAGAAATTGATAAACAACAAAGAGACTATTTTTTGCAACAACAACTAAAGAGCATTAAGGACGAGCTAGGGGGAGATCCAAATGAAAGAGAGGTTGCTGAAATGAAAAAGAAAGCTGAAGGAAAAAAATGGCCTGAAGCTGCAAAAAAATTATTCCAAACTGGCTTAGAGAAATTGGAGCGAATGCATACCAGCACCCCTGATTATTCAGTGGTTTACAATCATTTAGATTTACTATTAGACTTACCTTGGGAAGCGTATACGAATGATAACTATGATTTGAAAAATGCAAAAAAGGTGTTGGATGAAGATCATTATGGAATGGGTAAAATAAAAAATAGGATATTAGAGTATTTGGCGGTATTAAAAATAAAAGGAGACATGAAAAGTCCTATTTTATGTTTTTTAGGTCCTCCCGGTATTGGTAAAACTTCCCTAGGAAAATCAATTGCCCATGCCATTGGCAGAAAATATGTTAGGGTTAGTTTGGGTGGACTGCATGATGAAAGTGAAATTAGAGGTCATCGCAAAACTTATATAGGGGCAATGCCAGGTAGAATTATTCAAAGTTTACGCAAGGTGAAAACATCAAATCCGGTTATGATTTTAGATGAAATTGATAAAATTGGCAATGATCACCGAGGAGATCCCTCCAGTGCCTTGTTAGAAGTATTGGATCCAGAACAAAATAATAGTTTTTATGATAATTACTTAGAAACTGAATATGATTTGAGTAAAACACTTTTTATAGCCACTGCAAACGACATAAGTCATATTCAACCTGCATTAAGAGATAGGCTGGAAATTATTGATTTAAGTGGGTATGCTGTTGAAGAGAAGGTTGAAATTGCCAAAAGGCATTTATTCCCGAAGCAAAAAGAAGCACATGGGTTAAAAAATGTAAACTTCAAAGTATTGGACAATGTATTAGAAAAAATTATTGAGGATTACACTAGAGAAAGTGGCGTAAGGGAATTGGATAGACAATTGGCATCCATCATGCGTTATCAGGCCAAAGAAATTGCTTACAAGCATAAAGTAAAACCTACAATAAGTAAGATAGACCTACACAAAATATTGGGACAACCTAGGTACAGTAACGAAATTTATAAAACTGTAAATATGCCGGGTGTAGCGGTAGGATTGGCTTGGACCTATGTAGGTGGAGATATTTTGTTTATTGAAGTATTGTTGTCAGAAGGGAAAGGAGAAATGAAATTAACTGGAAATTTAGGAAATGTGATGAAGGAAAGTGCGGCGACTGCATTAACTTATTTGCAAGCAAATGCAAAAAAGAATGGAGTTGATCCCCATTTATTTCTTACTAAGTCCATTCATGTACATGTACCTGAAGGGGCTGTACCAAAGGATGGGCCTAGTGCTGGCATCACCATGCTCACCGCTATAACATCTGCATTTACGGGGAAAAAGGTAAAACCCTATTTAGCAATGACTGGTGAAATTACTTTGAGAGGTCAAGTATTGCCAGTAGGGGGTATTAAAGAAAAAATATTAGCAGCCAAAAGAGCCGGTATGAAAGAAATTATTTTATGTTGGCAAAATGAAAAAGATGTAAATGAAATTGACCCTGCATTTATAAAGGGAGTTGAATTTCATTATGTTAAAAATATGCAGCAGGTTTTAGAGCTTGCATTGTTATAATACGCTGTTTTGAATAATTTTATTTTATAAAGCTAAGCATTAGCTTTGTTGTATGATTTTTTTTAAGCTTATACAAAAAAAGCAAAGCGTTATTATTGCATTTTACTTACAAGGGATGTTATTCATCTCTATCCCTTCTAAAGCGCAAGTTACTGCAACGAATACCTTGTACAGTTTCCTAGAATTGCCTGTTAGTGCAAAAATAACCTCACTTGGTGGATTAAATATAAGTTCACTTGGGGATGACTTGGGGCTTGCTATGTACAATCCTTCTTTGCTATCAGCTACTATGGAAAATCAATTGCACCTTGGTATTAAATCTTATTTTGCAGGCATTAAACAGTACGATGTATTCAATGCAAAATATTGGGAGCAAAAAAATATTACTTGGGGTGTGGGCGTTCATTATGTTGATTACGGGAATATAAGTATGACCGATGTTTCAGGCAATGAAATTGGGACGATGCATCCAAATGATTATAGCATACAAGCTTCAATGGCCACTGATTATATACCGAATATTCGCATCGGGAGTTCCTTAAAATATATTCATTCAAATTATGGGCTATATGCCTCCAGTGCCATTGCCATGGATGTTGGGTTAACCTATTTATCCCAAAATCATCTATCTCAATTAAGTATATTGGTAAAGCAACTTGGAATGCAATTGGGTACGATTTCACAACAACATGAAATACCTTTTAATTTAATTGTAGGGTGGACAAAAAAATTGGCCTATGCGCCCATACAATTTTCATTAACTGCTGATAAACTAACGGTATGGGATCAAGTAAATTATAATCCTAGCCATTTTTTAAATCACCTAAAAATGGGGACAGAAATTTTCATTGGACCAAAGGCTGAACTTAATTTTGGGTACAATATTATGCGTAGAAATGACTTGAACGTCCAAGATCAATCCAATGGTTTAAATGGATTTGCAGGTGGTTTTGGCTTACAAATTGATAGAATAAAGTTACAATATGGGGCTTCTTTTTTTCAAAGCAATCTATACAATCATTTGTCAATAACTTTTTTTAGGTAATAAAATTGCCTTTGGTTTCTCTGCTTCTTTATTTTGTTTAAGGCCTACTTTATTGGGAGATTCTTTAACAGGAACTTGCATTTTTTGAATTGGTTTGGGGGTAGTGGGTAAAGTATAATTTGACTCAGCACTAACATCTTCAGCTTTTTCAATTGCAGGGAGTTGTTTGTTCCACGAAATGGTGTCTTTCGATAAAAAAGGAATATCAAAATCACTTTGTAATTTTTCAGGTCGCTCAAAATTTGCATTTTGGTCTAATTTGCAAGCAGGGTCATTGGTTACTTTTTCCATGAAATAGGCCCAAATAGGCAAGGCAGCATGTGCACCCTGTCCATAATAATTATCTGTGAATCGAATAAATCTATCATCACAACCTACCCAGGCGCCCGCTAACAGTTGAGGGGTATAGCCCATAAACCATAAATCACTGTTGTCATTGGTTGTACCTGTTTTTCCAGCAATGGATTGCGCTTTTACATCATAGGAATGCATAGATTGACCCGTTCCCTTTGAAATAACACCTTGCATCATATTAACTATAGCGTAAGCGGTTACTTCATCAATTATTTTTTTTCTTTTGGGCGAAAAACTTTCTAATACATTACCATTTTTGTCTTCAATGCGGTTGATAAAAAATGGTTGTGCATTGAATCCTCCTCCAGGAAACATTGTGTAGGCTTGTACCATCTCAAACAAAGATATTTCACATGAACCCAAAGCAATGGAAGGATAGGGTTGTAAGTCCGCTTGAACGTTACAAGTTTTTAAATAGCTCACTAGTTCTTTTGCTGCCTCATTTCCTTTACCATTTATTTGTTTCATGATGTATGCAGATGCACAGTTTCTTGACTCTGCCAATGCTTGGGCCATAGGCATTGAAGCGCCTGTACAACTCTTGCTAGTATTGGGAACCATTCCGTAACCATCAAACATTTGTTGTTGATCCTGTACAATGGTATTTGGGGTGAAGCCAGCTTTTTCAATTGCCAAGGAATAAAGTAAGGGTTTCATGGTACTTCCCACTTGTCTTCTGGTATTGATGTTTACATGATCAAATTTAAATGTTTTAAAATCAACACCCCCAACCCAAGCCTTCACTTCACCTGTAAATGGATCAACAGCTAAAAACCCAGTTTGAAGTATTTGTTTATGGTATTTAATGGAATCAATTGGCGTCATGATGGTATCAATAAATCTATTTTTATTCCAAGCAAATATGCGCATCGAAATTGGCTGGTCAAAGGTTTTTCTAATCAATTCATTACTAAGCTCCTCCTTTTTTAAATTTCTCCAACGATCCGTTTGTTTGATGGCAGCTTCCATTTGATTGTCAAATTCCTTCCAAATTTCTCCGGACTTAATTTTTGGCTGTTTGCTAAATTCTTTTTGTAAATAAGCCATATGTTTTGCAACTGCTTCTTCAGCATAATATTGCATTCTTGGGTTAATTGTAGTATATATTTTTAAGCCGTCCTTATAGAGATTATATGATTCACCATTGCTTTTTTTATGTTCCTTACACCATTTTTTCATAAACTCTCCCAAGTTCATTCTAAAATAGGGACCTAGGCCATTGTTTTCATCCAATTTTTTATAGTTGGTCACTACAGGTAATTGTTTTAATTGAGAAGCTTGGTCATTGGTTATGAATTTGGAGCCTGCCATTCGGTTTAAGACCAAATTTCTTCTTTCAAGGGTTAATTTAGGATTTCTATTGGGGTTGAATTTGGTGGGTGCATTCACCATGCCAATTAATAAAGCTGCTTCTTCAATGGTCAATCGATCTGGTTCTTTTTGGAAAAAACTTCTGGAAGCATTACATACCCCAAATAAATTTTCACTAAAGGGTACGGTATTCAGGTAAAGGTTAATAATTTCTTGTTTGGTGAATTTTCGCTCTAGTTTAATGGCAATAATACATTCTTTAATTTTTTGAATGACACGTAAAAATTTATTTTGGGTACTCCAATTGTCTGTAAATAAATTCTTTGCAGTTTGCATGGTAATGGTTGAAGCACCCCCTTTGCTACCCAAAAAAGTAATTGCCCTTAATAATCCCTCTAAATCTACACCTGCATGTTCATAAAATCTTTTATCCTCAGTTGCAACGAGTGCTTGGGTTAAATAGGGGCTAATGTCTCTATATTTAACACTAATCCTGTCTTCAAGATAATATTTTCCCATCGGTGTACCATCTTGCGCGTACACTTGACTAGCTAAAGAGGCTGTTGGGTTTTCAATTTCATTTAAATCTGGCATGTCACCAATCCAACCCCAACTTAACATGAGCAAGAATAAAATAAAGACGCCAATGGAAATAAAATAAAATCTCCAGAAAATACGTGCCCAGTTTTTACTTTTCTTAACTTCTTGGTTCACAGTTTTCTATTTAAGGATTATTAATAAGGTTGTCAATGAATGTATTGTATTCTTTGAAGGCTGCAAATGATTTAATCTTTGTAATATTTGATTTGCCTATGGTAAAAAGGAGGTATTTTTCAATTGCAATATAATCATTTAAGCCCTTTGTTAAAGTAGGTGTTAATTGACTCAAATACTTATGAGACGCTATTGCATTTTCAAATGGCCCAATCCAAATGATGAATGAATTTTCTTGTAATTGAATCATAGTAGACCCTATTTTTTGACGAATAAAATCAATTTTATAATTATTTAACAAAGAATCTTTTATGCGATGCGCAATAAAGGATGTCGTATTATTTGTTGCTAAAGCAATATAATAAATTTCTGTGCTATCATAAATAAAACCGTTTGGGTTATAAGGAGCAACTTTATTGTTTGATGTGATGGAAGAGTTAATATTTGATTTTTTTGGTTCAATATTCGTTGTTTTAATAATTGCTTTTGTGCCAACAATTTTTGAATCCAACGGAGGAATTGTTTTTGCTTGAATCGATTGGATTGTATCAACAAGTTGAGTACGATCGAATGCTATTTTTTCAAATTGAAGATTGGTTAAATATTGTTCAGTTTCTTTTCTATTATTTATTTCATTAATAAGGTTTTTTGCTTTTTCCTTAATAATTTCATTGTTGCTTATGAGTATAATTGAATCAAGGATATTTAAAGCAATTTTATCATTCTGTTGTTGAGCATACATTTGTACTTTAAGAAATTGAAATGCAACCTGCCATTTAGATTCCATAATTTCTTTCTTATTATGAAAAAAAATGTTAGCTAATGCATCCCAATTTCCTATTTTACTTTGAAAGTAAGCTTCTTTGTACAGGTTATCGATATGTGAATCTTTAATTTTTTTGGAATCAGCTACTTTCTTTTTTTGCATGTAATATCCATTTGGAAATTTTATGATTACATGTTGTAGAATACTATCAGCAATTTCATTTTCTCCATTGTGAATGTATTGGCTCGCTAAATCTAAAAAGGCTCTTTCTGTTGTAACTGAATCAATGTCTCTTTCTATAATTTGTTGGTATAATTTTTTAGCTTTTTCAAAGTCATTCAATTGTAATAAAAATGTTTGAGCAGTCGTTAAAGCTGCTTTATTCCAGTTCGCTTTTGAAAGTTTATATTCAACCTCATTGGAAATGATGCTGATAGTATTTGTGTCTACTTTTTTATCAATCGTAATTAATCCATTTTTTAAAGTGTCTTGTTGAGAAATCAATTGAGGTAACGGGGCTGAAGCCATTACAATACTAGTTTTTCTTCTCCAATTATCTATATTGGGTCTTTCTCCCCATTTTTGCACAAAGCTTTGTTTTCCTTGATAGATCGTAGGGCTATTTTCAAAATAAAAAAAGCTGGATTGAGTAGGTTGGGATATTTTATTCACCAGCTCAATTTGAATATTTCTATTTTTTGTTGATGCTAAATTTCTCGAAAATAGTGAAGTGAGCATCTTTTCGTATTCATTTGTTCTTTTGGACCAATGATTGATGAAATCATTTTTTATATCCATCCTTGATTCATAAATATATTGTAAAGTATCTTCTTTATGAATGGTGTTATATCCTGATACGATGGTTTCAAGCCATTTTTTTCTAAGGCTAATTTTTTCGTATTGAGGATTTGTTTTCAGTATTCCATTTAAACTATCGTATGCAATTTTTGCAAGTGAAAAATTATTTTCATTGTAGTTAATTTCTCCTAATAATTCAAATGCATTTTGTTTTTGCTTCGGATGCTCATCATTATTTTTAATGGATAAGATGAGCCATTGGGTTGCTTTACGGAAGGATTTGTTTTGAATTGCTAATTTAGCTATTTCATAATAAATTATATCTTTAAAAGGGTTGTACTTTTCTTTTTTTGCTATTTTCTCTAAATTATTAGCAAGTAGCTCCCAATCTTTATTTGACTTTTGTGCAGTTATTCGGATCATATTAATAGCAGCATAAACTTCCACCATTGGATTTGCAGAAAATTGTGCTGCTTTTTTATACCAAGTATATGCTTTGTCTGAATTATCTACTTGCTGCCAAAGTTGAGCAATTAAATAATACCATCTAATCTTTGCATTATTATCTATTGCATTTGGAATAGCTTCTGTTAAATGAATGGCTGCATTTTCATAAGATTCCATAGTATAGTAAACATAAGCTAATTGTTCTTTGAGAAAGGGTTGTAATCTTTTTGGAAATGAAACGTCTGATTGTAACAATTGTAGTAAACTTAGGGCTTCATTTAACTGACCTGCTTCTATATAGTTTCTAGCTTGCCATAGCATACTTTCATTTCTAATATTTTTATTTTCCCAAATACGATTATCTTCTTTATTTGCAATACTAAATTGACCGTTGTTATTTCTAAGATTACTTCCTATTGGTATATCCTGACCATCTTTTTGCTCGTCAAAAGTGTAATTAATAAATTGAAGAATACTTGCAGCCGTATCAAAATTTCGATGAAATAAATAAGATTTTGCTAATAATAAATAGGCATCATCCACCCAATTACTTCTCAAGTCATGAAGTACAATGTTTGCATTACACCTATATATTATGGAATCAAAATTACTTTTAGATGTTGTACCTAAGTCGTAATCATAAAAATTTAAAAGTTCATCAAATTCATCTTTATTTGAGGCCCTTGCATTTTGAATGATTTCATTTAAAGATTCATTTGCATAAAACAAATAGTTGTATTGAGAAACTGTATTTTGATAAGCACGTCTGGTAAGATTGTATTTGGTTGTAAGTAATCTTTCGTATGGTAGTGGCCTTTCGTCCACTTCTTGAATTGTGGATAGGTTTTTTATGGCCTCATTTCCTTTACTGTAAATTTTTTCGTTCAATTTTACATTTAAAGAATCCACTAAACTTTTTGTTTTTTTGACAAATTTTATTTTGTTAAAATTTAGCAAGGAATTAGCAGTATCCTGTGCTTTTAAATGAATAGGTAGGAGGGCTATGATCAAAAATGCACTAGCTAGGAAAATGTTGTATTTTATTGGAGGATTATATAGGGACATACTTCGTTTAAAACTCCTTAAAAGTACAATTAATCTGCATTATTTTACTAAAAATTGCATTCGGGTCGTATCTTTAACGGGTATTTATTAATATGCCAAATCTAGAAATCAACAATACTTTTACAAGAAGTAGCAATACCTATCGACTTGTTGTAACAAATGATGATACATTTGAAGAGGTATTTGCTGTTAGATTTTCAAGAAGATCTGTATATATTGGACTAAGCATCAGCTTTATCATTTTGGTTGGGCTAACCATTGCTTTAATTGCGTTTACTCCTTTAAAATATTATATTCCTGGATATGGATCAAAAGAGAGCCGGACTTCTTATCAATTGTTGAAAATAAAAACTGATTCATTGGAGCAATCTATTCAATATAAAGATATGTATTTGGAAGGATTAAAGAGAGTGTTAAATGACAACAATCCAAATCAATTAGATACATTGCCTTTGCAAATTACCAATGGCAAACAGTCCACTGATTAATTTTTTAATTTGAAAACGAATACGCCAAAAAAAAATAGTTTTGTTTGGTCTAAATTTATTGGACTTGCATCTCAATGGGCTATTTTGCTATTTGTTTTGGGTTATTTTGGAAAACAGATTGATCAACTTCAATTTTTAACAATAAAAAAACCCATTTTTATTTGGTTATTTCCTTTCTTGTTTATACTTTTTTCTTTGATAAAGGTTATTAAAGATACCAATACGCCATCTTAATTTTCAATATGAAACCCCAAAAAATAATACCTATTATACTGTTATTCGGTATTGTAAATAGCCTGTTAATTGCACTTTATTTTACAAAATTCGGGTTAACAATTTTTAAATTTAATTTTATTCTTGTCGTCAACTTTATGTTATTTGGCATTTCAATTTTTAATTTTATAAGGTATAGTAACCTTGAAACTAAAAAACCACATGCATTTGTAAACACAGTTATGATTGGTACCTTAGTAAAAATGCTTGTATTTGCTGGTGCTGCACTCATTTATGCACGACAAGTGAAAACACCTGTTGGAATTCCTACCTTGTTATGCTGTATGTCTTTATATTTATTGTACACTTGGCTAGAAATTAATTGGACTAAAACTAAAAAGTAGTCATAAATTCTTTAATGGTATGGCAAAAATTGAACATCCGTTAGCAGCGTTAAAAAGTTATTTGCCAGATGCAGCCTTTGAGCCGGTTCTTCAATTAATAAATCAATATAAAGTTCATTTAACAGTTACAAAAGAAAGAAAATCAGTATTGGGCGATTATCGACATCCAGGTGTAGATAAAAATCATAAAATTTCGGTAAATGGAAATTTAAATAAGTATGAATTTTTGATTACCCTTTTACATGAATTGGCTCACCTACTTTGTTTTGAACAATATAGAAATAGGGTAGAAGCACATGGGAAAGAATGGAAAAATATATACAGTAGACTGCTATTCACTTTTATAGAATTAGCTGTTTTTCCAGCCGATATAAAAAAAAGTTTACAAAAAACTTTATTAAATCCGGCGGCCACTGCCAATGGAGAAACTTCACTTTTATTGGTATTACGTAATTACAATGAAGTGAAAAAAGAAGGCTATTCATTTGTAGGTCAATTACCAGAAGGTAGTATATTTGAAGCTGTTAAGGGACGTATTTTCCGACGAGGCAAAAAAAGAAGAATTCGCATAGCCTGTGTTGAAGTGTCAACGGGGCTAGTTTATTCTTTTAGTGTGCTGACTGAAGTGAAAGTGATCCAAATTTAGTGTATAAAAAAAGGCTTCGTAAATCGAAGCCTTTTTAAAAATTTTTAAGCCACGGCTTGTTTGACTAAATCTGCTGCTTCACTTAATAAGATAGCTGATTGTACTTTTAATCCACTTTCATCAATTAATTTCTTCGCTTCCACTGCATTTGTTCCTTGTAAACGAACAATAATAGGAATTTCAATATTGCCCAACTTGTTAAAAGCTTCAATAACGCCAGCAGCTACACGGTCACAACGTACAATTCCCCCAAAAATATTAATTAAAATTGCTTTTACGTTTGGATCTTTCATAATAATTCTAAAACCAGCCTCTACAGTTTGAGCGTTGGCAGTACCCCCAACGTCTAAGAAGTTAGCAGGTTCGCCGCCACTCAACTTAATCATATCCATAGTAGCCATTGCCAAACCAGCACCATTTACCATACAACCTACATTACCATCTAGCTTCACAAAGTTTAGGTTAAATTCACCTGCTTCAACTTCTGTTGGATCTTCTTCGGTAACATCACGCATAGCCAATAAATCTGGATGACGCATTAAAGCATTGTCATCTAAATTCATTTTACAATCAACAGCAATAATTTTATCATCTGCAGTTTTGAATAAAGGGTTAATTTCAAGCATTGCACAATCTAAACCAACATATGCATTGTATAAATTGGTTACGAATTTTACACAATTTTTTAAGGCTTCACCTGTTAAACCTAAATTAAACGCTATTTTTCTAGCTTGAAAACCAGGTAAGCCACCGCCTGGGTGAATCCATTCTTTATATATTTTTTCAGGCGTATCATGCGCTACATCTTCAATGTTCATTCCACCCTCTGTACTATACATGATTACATTCATTCCTTTGCTTCGATCTAGTAGGATGGAAAGGTATAATTCTTTAGTAGGCTGAGGACCATCATAATATACGTCTTGGGCTACTAAAATTTGGTTAACTACTTTACCTGCAGGGCCAGTTTGGATGGTAACTAAAGTACCTCCTAAAATATTTTTTGCAAATTTTTCAATGTCATCAGCTGATTTTCCAACAGCTACTCCTCGTTGATCTGTACCAATAATCGTACCCTTTCCACGACCACCAGCATGAATTTGAGCTTTAACAACGGCAAATTTGTTGTTTGTTTCGGTAGCAATTTTTTGGTAAGCAGCAACTGCATCTGCTACATTATTAACGGCAACACCTTCTTGTACAGGGACATTGTATTTTTTTAATAATTCTTTTGCTTGGTACTCGTGCAGATTCATTTTTTGAAATTTTGCCAAAGATACTAGATTAATCGTATAACTGAATTGAAAATTAAATGAAAAATTACTTAAAAATCATTTTGTTGTTTAAACATTGATTTGTATTTTCGTAACAACTAAAGTTAAAATTTAACATTAAATTTTTTTAAACAATTAATCAAAAAACAACATGAAAAAAATCATTTTATCTACCCTCATCATTGCTTCAATAGCAATTAGTGCTTTTTCACCAAAATTTGCTGCAAATGAAGTAAATAATTTCACAGTGGATGTCGCTAAAAGTAAAGTTGAATTTACAGGTTCTAAAACAAGTGATTTTCATACTGGCTTTTTCCCACTTAAATCAGGTGCGGTTAAAATTGAAGAAGGAAAGTTAGTAGGTGGAAGTTTTGTTGTTAATGTGGCAGGTTTAAAAGTGACCGATCCAGCAGGTGAAAAATTACAAGGACATTTATTTTCAGCTGATTTTTTAGATGCGATCAAATTTGGAGAAGCTACTTTTATCATTACAAGTGTTACTTACACAAAGGGGGATAGAGCTACTGTAAAAGGTGATTTATCTTTACATGGTATGAAAGCACCAATTACTTTTACTGCATATATTAGAAGTACAGATCCAACAAAAGGATTTTTTGCAGAAGCTTTCTTCCCATTAGACAGAACTACTTTTGGTATTAATTATGGTGTTGGTATGATTGATACAGATGTACAATTAGCCATCCATTTGTATGCTACTAAATAAGGCATTATAATTGCGAAAGAGCCCCTCAATAAAAGAGGGGCTCTTTTTTTATGGCAACTTTACAAATTTTAAAGTGCGTATCTTTCTTTTAGGATATGTAAATGATGGAGTGCATGTCCAAAAATGAGGAAACCTAGTGCATTGACACTAACAGGGTAACCACTTGCTAACCCCACTTCTTTAATTTGAGCATCCGTAAATGAAGCAAATAACAAATTGGTAGACTGACGAACGACTCTCCATTCAACTAACATGTCTTTCCAGTTTCGATGTAAAGCTGTAGCATTTTTTGCATATTCATTTTCATCGAATCCAATGAGGGCTGAAGGTTCTTTTCTTGATAGTACTAGCGCTCGATATGCAAAAATTCTTTCCGTATCAATTACATGTTGAAACATTTGCTTTATTGTCCATTTGTCTGGCGCGTAAGTGTAATTTACTTTTTCAGTGGGAATAGCAGCCCAAAATTCAATAATACGTTCATTGTATTGTTGTACTAAAATAGCATAGTCTTTACCACTAGTATAATTTAGATATGTTTGATGTGGTTTCCCATACTCTGTAGCACTTGGTCTTGGCATTTTTTATGTTTTTATTTAGGAGAAGATACTTTTTTTACTTTTAGCAAACTTTTATTTTTTTGAATGTATTCATTGGCCATAATAAGGGCATTTGCAGCATTTACGATCCCTCCTGCAAAGGCTATTTCTTGTAATTTTTTATTTTCTACTTTTTGAGGAATAGAAAAACTTTCATTGTGATTAACTGGCTTCCAAACACTTTGCATGATAATTTTTTTGACCTCTATGGCGGTAAGTGGAGGGTAATAGGAACGAATGAGCGCAGCAATATGACTTACAATAGGTGCCGACATACTTGTGCCTTGCAAGTAGCCATGGTTGGTAGCACCAGGAAAGGTTGAATATATTTTATTGCCAGGAGAGAGAACGTCTACAATTTTAGGGCCGAAATTACTAAAATCTGTCAAGAGGGAACCATTGATAAAGAGGTCACTACTTGCTGCGACTGTTAATACATTTTTTGCTGTATCCTGGAAAGTGCTTGAATATGGGTTAGGGTATACTTGTATATTGTCAAGATCATAAAATTCATTACCTGCTGAATGTATAAGGAGTACATCTTTCTTAGCAGCATACCTAATTGCACTGTCCACCCATGGTTGTTCAGGTGAAAAAGATTTACCAAAACTCATGTTAATTATTTTTGCACCATTATCCACTGCATATCGAATGCCAAGTGCAATATCTTTATCGTATTCGTCCCCATCAGGTACCACTCTTACACCCATTATTTGAATGGAAGGATACAATTTACTTATTTGCCAATCACTATCAGGTATGCTGGCAACTAAACCAGCAACGTGTGTCCCATGTTTTGAATTTGGACCCATAATATCATTGTTTCCATAGTGATTGTCAAATAGGTCTTCATAATGATCTTTAATAATTTCTGCCCTAATATTTTCAGGAGGGGTTAATTTAGCCATTGATGATTTTTCTTTGCCTTCAATGTATTCATTTAAATCATCCATCATTTCAGCATAAGGGGTTTCCTTTTCTATTCCAATAATTTGAACCGATTTGATATAGGCCATTTTTGCTTCGAGGGTAATACGTCCAACGGGTTGGAATGTTTCTAAATTTTGTATTGTAAAATTGCTATCATTCATTTCTCTACTGATTACTTTACCCAATCTTTGTAAGGCATTCCTTGCCATTTTAATGTATTGTAAATTGGCAGCATCTTGATTGGAAAAAGCCAAAGCTGCTGCTGCTTGTTTCCAAGTTTGGTATAATTTTTTTTGGAGGGCAGTCTTTAATCGGGTGGAATCTGTAATCGATTCAAATTGCGATTTATAGGTATGGTAAATTCTTGATTTTTCATCTGCTGCCTTGTCAATATTACGTCCGTCTTTCCCACCTAAAAAGTTCCAACCATGTATGTCATCAACAAAACCATTGTTGTCATCATCAATGCCATTGTTGGGAATTTCTTTTTGATTCACCCATAACTTGTTTTTTAATTCTAGGTGATTGGTATCAATACCTCCATCAAGTATGGCAACAATAATTGGGGTAGATTTTTTTTCCGTTTTTGATAAAAATTCATAGGCTTGGTATAAGCTGATGCCATGCACTGTGTCTTTTTTATAATCTTTCCAATGCCAATTTTTACTACTTACATTGGTTTGTGCAATGGATAGGATTTGAAGAAAACAACCTATCAAAAGCATTGATACTTTTTTCATATTATTGCTGAGACGTTGTTTTCATTTTTTCAATTAAACCAGTCGTTGAGAGACCTTCCACAATAGAATTAATAATTACTTTTCCTCCATTGGCAATCACTTCTTTTGCACCAATGATTGAATCAATCGTATAATCACCACCCTTTACCAACACGTCCGGTAATAGGGCATTTATTAATTCAAATGGGGTATCTTGTTCAAAAACAACAACTAAATCTACCAAAACTAAATTGGCCAATACAAATGCACGGTGTAAAGAAGTATTTATTGGGCGTGAAGGTCCTTTCAACCTTTTTACACTTTCATCACTATTTAAGCCAACCACCAAATAATCCGCTTCTTTTGCAGCTTCACCAATTGAATATAAATGACCAGCATGTAAAATATCAAAACACCCATTGGTAAATGATACCGTTTTACCTGTTACTTTCCAGGACTGTATGATTGCTTTTGCTTGATCAATGCTGACGATTTTTTTTTCAATGCCATTTACAAATCGCATGTTATTTCTCAGATTTATTAATGATGGGGAGTATGGCTAAACTAATACCCCCTAAAAATAGGATTATTAAAAATTGGGCGAACCATTGGATGGTTCCATTCGCAAGCCCAAGCGGATATGCAATACCATTCAATTCTAGTACTTTCGCCATAAAAAAGGCATATGCACCAATTCCCCCAGGGGTAATAATCATTCCAATACTTGCATACGCTAAACAACTAATTGCAGTAGCAAAAGAGCTTTCGGTACCTTTCGTTCCATACAATCCGATAAAAGTGGCAGTTAAGTATAAAAACCAAATGAGGATTGAATATAAAAAAAATAAGTTATGTTTTTTTAATTTTGTTGCACTTACAATACCTTCCCAAACACCTTTTAAGAGTTGAATCATTCTTTCCATTATATTTTTGAACTTGTTCCTGAAAATAAATATTACCATAGCCATAATGGATAATATTATCAATAATATGAGTACGAAATGATTGGATTGAGATGGGCTGCTTGTTTGTTGAGCTGTTAATTGATGCCAACCTGTTGCAATAACTTTAAATTGTAAAACCAAAGCAATCAAGAAAACAAGACCAAGGCTTATGACATCAAAGGCTCTTTCAGCAACGATGGTCCCAACAATTTTTTCCGCAGGCACTTTTTCATATTTTGAAATAATCGTGCACTTTAGTACTTCCCCTAATCTAGGAACTGCTAAATTTGCCAAATAGCCAATCAAAACTGCCAAAAATGTATTGAGGATGGAAGGTTGATATCCCAAAGGTTCCATAATGAGTCTCCATCTTAGTGCACGGATATAATGCGCCGAAGTTAGTAGTATAAAAACAGGGAATAAAATCCAATATTTAGTGGAGGAGAGTGCGGTTGTAAATTTCGTCCATTCCTGCGCTGGAATTTGTTGTAAACTCCACCAAATCAATAAAATACCTATTAAAAAAAACAAGGCAATTTTCAGGAATTTAGCCATCATTTTACATTTATTTATATACGGCAATTTACAACCAAAAACGCTAAGAAACTTTAATATCTATTCAATTTACTGCTCTATTTTTGTCGTTTCTTAAAGTGACTACTATTTCGTACCTTCGCCTACTCAAAGTTTTTGTTGAGTTAAATCCCAATTGGAATGTCTGAAAAAAAACGAATTTTATACATCGCAACTGAAATGTCACCCTATTTGGAGTTGACTGAATTTGCAGAAGTAATTAATAAGTTGGCTATTAAAAGCAATGATAGTGGCTTAGAAGTGCGTTGTATAATGCCTAGATTCGGTGTAATTAATGAAAGAAGGCATCGATTACATGAGGTGGTAAGGTTATCTGGAATTAATGTTCAAGTGGACAGCGATGATTATCCATTACAAATAAAAGTAGCTTCATTACCCAACGCAAGATTGCAAGTTTATTTTTTAGAAAATGAAGATTTTTTCAAACGCAAGCAAATTTTTCATGATGAAAACGAAATTTGGTTTGATGACAATGCTTTAAGGACAATTTTCTTTTGTAGAGGAGCGATCGAAACGGTTAAAAAATTTGGTTGGCCTCCTGATATTATTCATTGTAGTGGTTGGATGACTGGTTTAATTCCTGCTTACATTAAAACGGCTTTTAAAAAAGAACCCGTTTTTTCCAATGCAAAAGTGGTATTCACAATTGGTGCTAATACATTTGAAGAAAAGTTTGATAAAGAATTACTGACAAAAGGAATCATCAACGCGCATATTTGTGGGAAAGATTTAGAGGTCTTTAAAGATTTAAACAATGCTGCTTTGTTTAGAGGAGGCGCACATTATGCTGATGCAATAACTTTTGGTGCTGATATTGTCGATAAAAAATTAATAACAGAATTTTCTACAGTTAAAGGTAAAAAAGTGGTTCCCTTCAATGGTTGGGACTCGGATTTAACAGAGTATTTAGATTTATACAACGAACTTGCAGGCAAATAAAGAAAAATAAATTCATGGCAGTCATCAATATATTAAAACGCGTTTTGAGCATTGTAATAGTCGTATTCATTTTTTCAGCCTGTACCAGGATAGGTTCAACGGATATAGGTTTAGGCTTATTGCCTTCTGCGGATGCATTTGCTACAAAAGATACAATTTTAACTGTAGAAACAGAGACTGCTGATCGACCTGATTCATTAAGGATATATGGATCAGACGACCATATTGTAGGAACAATTTCCAATGATCCTATTTTTGGGTCAACCACTGCTAGCTTGTTTTTTAATTTAAAACCAGCGTATTTTCCATATGTTGTAAGAGGTTCTAAAGACAGCCTCTCTGTAGATTCAGCAGTATTAATTCTTTCTTACAAAGGATTTTATGGGGACTCTACTAAACCTGTTACCTTTAATTTACGCCGTATTAGTGCCAATACCCCTTTAATTCCTGATACCATTGTAGCTAGTAATTATCCTGAAGTGTATAATATACAAACAGATGCCACCATGGCCAATCCTTACACATTGGATTTTACACATGCTCATGATTCAATTATCAATCGATATGAAGCAGCCAAAGATCAAATAAGAATTCCTTTGAACAAAACATTTACTGACATGTTTTTGAAAGTATTTGATACAAATACGGCCTATAAAACCGATACCACTTTACGTCAATATTTTCCTGGATTTGCTTTGACAACTAGTAACAATAATAATGTACTGGTCATTGTAAATCTGTTAGATACCAACACGAAGTTAGGATTGTATTATCGTACGAATTCTACCTCAACACCGGGAACGAGAGATACAGTTGTGGATTATTTTAAATTTTCAATAGTAGACAACGGTGATGCTAATTTTATAAAAAGGAGTAGAACTGGATCTGAAGCTGCAAGACATATTGGCGTTGCCAAAGACTCTTTAATTTACGTTCAAACCAGCCCAGGAACATTGGTAAAAATTAAAGTACCTGGCTTGAAAAATTTTGCCAATAAAATTATTCATAGAGCAGAATTAATTGCAGAACAAGTGCCTACTAACAATCCTAGCACCATAGAATCACAATGGACAGCACCTAGTTATTTATTTTTAGGGGCATATGATAGCGCTACCAAAACCATTAGAAATGTGCCTAATGATTATCAAGGCACTGTAAATGGTGCACAATTTGCTCGATTCGGTGGAAGGTTAATTTATAAGTCACTTCAAGGGTTTGACAATGTTGCTACATATAATTTTGATCTAAGCAGGTATATGCAAGGTGTTATTTCTCGAAAAGATTCTGTATTTGATTTAAGGTTAATGGCACCTGTAAACGATTCAATCAAATACGTTCCACCTTACCCCTACAATCTATCAAGTGCAACAGATTATATTTCTCGTGCAGTAGCCAATCAGCCTGGCATTGGTCGTGTGAGATTAGGAGGGGGAAGCCATTCCAAATTCAAAATGCGCTTACACGTATATTATTCAAATTTATAGACTTTAAATTTATTTAATATATTTGCACGATACCACAAACATCTAAATAATACAATATGCCTTATTTATTTACTTCTGAGAGTGTTTCTGAAGGACATCCAGACAAAGTAGCGGATCAGATTTCTGACGCATTAATCGACAACTTTTTAGCCTTTGATCCACAGTCAAAAGTGGCCTGTGAGACTTTAGTAACAACAGGTCAGGTTATATTAGCCGGTGAGGTAAAGTCAAAAGCCTACTTAGACGTTCAAGAAATTGCACGTGGCGTCATTAAAAAAATTGGCTACACGAAAAGTGAATATATGTTTGAATCAAATAGCTGTGGAATTTTATCAGCTATCCATGAACAATCTGCAGATATTAACCAAGGGGTGGATAGAAAAAAGAAAGAAGAGCAAGGTGCTGGTGACCAAGGTATGATGTTTGGATATGCAACCAACGAAACAGAAGACTATATGCCACTCGCTTTGGATTTAGCGCACAAGATTTTAATTGAATTGGCTGCATTAAGAAGAGAAAACAAGGCAATTAAATATTTACGTCCAGATGCAAAATCTCAGGTGACTTTAGAGTACAACGACAAAAACGAACCCGTTAGAATTGACGCGATTGTTGTTTCAACACAACATGATGATTTTGATGCTGAAGAAAAAATGTTGGTTAAAATTAAAAAAGACATCGTTGAAATCTTAATTCCAAGAGTAAAGGCTAAATATAAGAAGTACGCTAAGTTATTTAACAATGACATCAAGTACCATATTAACCCAACAGGTAAGTTTGTCATTGGTGGACCGCATGGTGATACGGGTTTAACGGGTCGTAAGATTATTGTGGATACGTATGGTGGTAAAGGTGCACATGGTGGTGGCGCTTTCTCAGGAAAAGATCCAAGTAAGGTAGACCGTTCAGCAGCTTATGCAACACGTCATATTGCGAAGAACTTAGTGGCTGCAGGTGTTGCAAGTGAAGTATTGGTACAAGTTTCTTACGCGATTGGTGTGGCGAAGCCAACTTCAATCAACGTTAACACTTACGGCACTGCGAAAGTAAAATTAACTGATGGACAAATTGGTAAATTAGTAGAAAGTATTTTTGATATGCGTCCTTACTTTATCGAGCAAAGATTAAAGTTAAGAACGCCAATGTATAGTGAGACTGCGGCTTACGGACATATGGGTCGTAAGAATGAAGTGGTTACTAAAACATTTACAACCCCAGATGGTAAATCAAAAACATTAAAAGTTGAATTGTTTACTTGGGAGAAATTAGATTATGTTGCAAAGGTTAAAAAAGCCTTTGGCGTAAAATAATAAAAAATAATTTTAAAAAGCCCGTTCCGAATTTTCTGAACGGGCTTTTTAATGTAAAAGAGAATGGGTTAATTTTAAACTTTAACTTTGGTACATGCAGGATAAAAACAATCGACCCGAAAGAAAGTATAGTGGTCCCCGAAGATTTAGCCCAAGACCTAATTTTACTACAGAGCGTAAATTTATTATTGGACGTCAGCCCTTGATTGAGTCTTTGGAGTCAGGTGCCAATATTGAAAAAATATTAATTCAAAAAAATGCACAAGGAGAGGGATTGAATGAAATCAAACAATTTGCAAGAGAAAATACCATTCCCATTCAATTGGTACCTATTGAAAAATTAAATGGTATGACTAAAGCCAATCATCAAGGCGTATTGGCTTTTATTTCCAATGTAAAATATTTAGATTTACAAGAAGTCATTGATTTTGTGGTCGCAAAAGGAGAAACGCCTTTATTTGTTATGTTAGATGGGGTAACAGATGTAAGAAATATTGGTGCCATTAGTAGAAGTATTCATTGTTGTGGTGCGCAAGCATTAATTATTCCCGATAAAGGAGTTGGGGCTTTAAATGAGGAAGCCTTTAAAAGTAGTGCTGGCGCATTGGAGCATATTCATGTGGTAAGGGTAAGTAGTTTGTTGAAAGCATTGGATGATTTACACTTAAATGGTGTGCAAGTTTTTACCAGTGAAATGAGGGCTGATAAAAATGTGCACGAGCTTGATTTTACATTACCTAGTTGTATCATATTAGGCGATGAAGGACGTGGGGTACAACCTTATTTAGCAAAGGCTGCTGATTATTTTTTTAAAATTCCAATGGCTACAAATTTCGATTCTTTTAATGTTTCCGTTGCTGCAGGTATTGTTTTGTATGAAGCTATGAAACAAAGAATGTTCCCAATTGCAAAATAAGTTCCAAATGAGTACACAAAAATTTAAACTTACATTAGCTTCAAAATTAGCTGAGCATAAAATTTATTATCCTAATAAAATTATGTTAGTTGGCTCCTGTTTCACTGAAAATATGGGTGCTAAATTTAAAAATCATCTTTTTGAAATCAATGAAAATGGGCATGGAATTTTATTTAATCCAATCAGTGTTCATAATTCGATAATCGATTATTTACAAAATAAAAAGTATACCCATGCTGATTTGTTTTTGCTAAATGATGTTTGGAATAATGGCATCATCACAGTCGTTTTTCTGGTGTAACACAACAAGAAGCTTTAGCTAAAATAAATTCCTCCATTGAAGCCGCCCATTTATTTTTAAAAACAGCAAATCATTTAATCATCACACTTGGGTCTGCTTGGTTATATAGCTTGAACGAAAATGCGCCTTCCAACCATGGCACTATTGTTGCAAATAACCATAAGGCACCTGCACAATGGTTTTCAAAAAAATTAATGAAACCTGATGATTTAGTGCAAATTTTAACTTCCTTGATACAAAATGTAAAACAGTATAATCCGCATTTACAAATCATTTTTACCATTAGCCCAGTTCGTCATTTAAGGGAAGGGCTTATAGAGAACAATCGAAGTAAAGCTGTTTTGATTCAAGCTGTCCACGAAGTCCTCAATCCTGATCAACGTATAGAATATTTCCCTGCTTATGAATTTGTTGTGGATGATTTAAGAGATTATCGCTTTTATACTGAGGACCTTGTTCATCCTAATTATACTGCCACACAATATGTTTGGGAAAAATTTGTAGAAACCTTTATGAGCACTGAGACACAATCAATCATGAAGCAAATAGCTGAAATTCAGTTGGCTAAACAGCACAAGCCATTTTTTGCTGGCTCTACTGAAAACCAAAAATTTATGCAATCTTGTGTCGAAAAGACGGCTGCTTTATTCAATCAATATCCTTTTCTTTCATTACAAGATTACCTAACTTATTTTAAAGAACAAATTGACAAATAATTACTTAATTTAGAACTCTAAATAAATAGTATGCGCTTATTGTCTTTACTTGTTTCTGCTGTTGTCACCATTGCTCTTTTAATAGTGCTTAATACCCAGTTATCTATTGGTACCACAAAAACGCCAAAACTAGGATATTTTTTGTCTCCACAACAAGGTTTTTGGAAAAATGCCGAAAAAATAAATGACAATTTTGACGCCACGATTCTATCAAGTGACTTAAAAGGAAATGTTGATGTGTATATGGATGATCGATTGGTTCCTCATATATATGCTGATCATGATGAAGATGCTTATTTTGTACAAGGGTATTTACATGCCAAATATAGACTTTGGCAAATGGATTTTCAAACAAGGGTGGCAGCCGGTCGCCTTAGTGAAATTGCAGGAGCAGACAAATTATCAATAGATCGGTTTTTTAGAAGATTAGGGATGGTATATGGAGCAGCACAAACAGAACAATATATTAATGAGCACAATCCGATCATGAAAGCAACCGTTGAAGCCTATACAAAAGGAGTCAATGCTTACTTAAAGCAATTGGCCCCGGCGGATATGCCATTTGAATACAAATTAATGAATTATACACCAGAAGAATGGACTCCGCTAAAAACGTATTTGTTTTTAATGTTCATGTCTTATGATTTAACTGGTCGTTCTGCCACTGCAGATTTGCAACTGACCAATACAAAAGAATTTTTAGGATATGATTTATTTACAAAATTATACACCAACCAACAAGATTCATTAGATCCTATTATTCCCAAAGGAACTGTTTTTGCAAAACCATCTATAATACCAATACAACCGGAAAGTGCAGACAGTTTGTATTTCAAAAAAGAGGGAAGCCCACATTCGGTGGCATCGACTCAAAAAAGTCCAGAAGCACCTGATAAAAACAATGGTAGCAATAACTGGGCTGTTTCAGGAACTAAGACAAAATCAGGAAGACCCATCTTATGCAGTGATCCGCATTTAGGATTGAACCTGCCTTCTTTATGGTACGAGGTTCAAATTACAACTCCAACACATAGTACGTATGGAGCAAGTTTTCCAGGATCTCCCGCCGTTATTATAGGATTTAATGATAGTGTAGCCTGGGGGGTAACCAACGCTGGTAGAGACGTCCTTGACTATTATGAAATTAAATTTAAAGACAGCGCTCAAAAAGAATATTGGTACAATGGAAAATGGGAAACTACTACCAATCGTCAGGAGATAATTAAAGTTAAAGACAGTGCGGATGTTATTGAAAACATTGCAATGACCCATTGGGGACCTACTATGTTTGATTGGCATTATCAGAATCCTCAATCAAAGGGGCGCAATTTGGCAGTAAAATGGACTGGACATAATGCATCCACCGGGGTTGAAACATTTTATAAGTTAAATAGAGCAAAGAACTATGATGATTACATAAATGCAATTTCTTTGTGGAAATGCCCAGGACAAAATTTTGTCTTTGCGAGTAAAAATGGAGATATTGCCATTAAACAACAAGGAAGCTTTGTTGCAAGATGGGAGCATCAAGGAGATTTTATCATGCCGGGAGAAGACAGTAGCTATGATTGGAAAGGCATCATTCCAAATGAGGAAAATCCTATGATTAAAAATCCATTAAGGGGTTTTGTAAGTAGTGCAAACCAAAAGCCAGTTGACCCATCTTATCCTTATTATCTAGGTACAGCAGGTTCATTCCCTTTGTATAGAGGCATTAGTGTCAATAAAAGGCTCGCAGAAATGGACCAAATTACAGCCGAGGATATGCAACATTTACAAACTGATAATTACAATGTATTTGCCCAAGTTGCAAGACCAGCTTTACATAAATTTATTGACCCTGAGATTTTAAGTCCAGAAGCAAATAGAATGATTGCTTTAATGGATAATTGGAATTTATACAATAATGAAAACGAAAAAGGAATTACCGTATTCAAACTAATATGGGATAGTGTTGAAAATGCAGTTTGGGGAGATGAATTGGCTAAGTCGCCCATTCCTTTAACCAAACCTGAATCTTTTGTATTATTGGATCAAATGAATAAGGATACAAATTGGGTGATTGCAGATAATATTGATACGAAAGAAAAAGTCGAGACACTTAAAGACCAAGTGAACCTTGGCGTTGAAAAGGCGACCAAAGTATTATTACAATTGGAACGTGCTGGAAAATTAAATTGGTCTAATTTTAAAGCAACTCGGGTTTCACATCTTACAAAAATTGAGGCACTTAGTAGAATGAATCTGCCAATAGGAGGGGGTGTGAACATTATCAATGCAACCACAGATACACATGGGCCTAGTTGGCGCATGGTAGTTCATTTAACAGATGAAATTGAAGCTTATGGTTTATATCCCGGTGGACAAAGTGGTAATCCAGGTAGCCCCTTTTATGATACCTTTATAAATTATTGGGCTTCCGGAAAATATTATCGACTGTTATTTTTGCCAAAAGAAAAATTAATGGCAAACGAAAGAACTAAATGGCATATTCAATTTAAGACAATTTAATTTTCTTATTCTCAAATTTTTTACAATGAAATCTTCCCTTTCCATAAGTTTAAAATTAGTGTTAACAATGTTTTTATCAGCATTCGTTGCGTATGCTATTGGTTTATATAGCATTTTGCCATGGTGGAGTTTTGTGATCACAAATTTTTTTATTGCTATTCTTTTTGGACAAAAACCAATCAATTCCTTTTTAGCCGGTGCTTTAGGTATTGGACTTCTATGGCTTGTACTCATCCTAATAATGGATAGTCAAAATCAACATTTGCTATCTACAAAAGTGGCCAATATACTGCCCTTGAATGGTTCATATGCAAAATTAATTGTCATCACCTCCCTCATTGGATTCTTATTAGGTGGGTTTGCATCTTTAACAGGGTCATTGATCCGTAAACCAAAGGAAGTATAATTTTGATATCTTTGCTTTGAATTTGCTTAATCTGTAATTGAGCTTAAATTTAACAATATGTCAGTATTACACAATCGTGTCTCCAACCTATCGTTGAAGAAAAAGTTGTATGAGGAAACCTTTCCTAGGACTACAATAAGTTTTTATCATTATTTTCCGATTCAAGATCCTAAGTCATTTAGAGATCAAATGTATACAGCATTTAATGCGCTGCATATTTTTGGTCGAATATATATTGCTGCAGAAGGGATAAATGCACAAATTAGTATTCCATCACATCATATGGACTTACTTCAAAATTACTTAAATACGATAGCCCCTTTAAAAGGACTGCGTTTAAATATTGCAGTAAATGATGATGGAAAAAGTTTTTGGGTTTTAAGAATTAAAGTGCGTGAAAAAATAGTAGCTGATGGTATTGTAGATCCGTCATTTAGCATGGAGAATAGAGGTAAGTATGTTAACCCAGCTGAAATGAATAAGATGCTTGAGCAAGACGATACAGTAGTGATTGATATGCGCAATCATTATGAATATGAAGTAGGTCATTTTGAAAAAGCAATTGAAATTCCATCTGATACGTTTAGAGAACAATTGCCAATGGCTGCTGAATTGATGAAAGATAATAAAGACAAAAATATAATCATGTATTGCACCGGAGGTATAAGATGCGAAAAAGCTAGTGCATATATGTTACACCAAGGGTTTAAAAATGTTTTTCATTTAGAAGGGGGCATTATTCATTACGCAAATAAAATCAAAGAAGCGGGATTAGAAAGTAAGTTTAAAGGTAAGAATTTTGTATTTGATGAACGACTAGGAGAAAAAATTACGGATGATATTATTGCAACATGTCATCAATGTGGAAAGCCAGCAGATACGCACACCAATTGTAAAAATGATGCCTGTCATTTATTGTTTATTCAGTGTGAAGATTGTGCTAAATCCTTTGATGGATGCTGCACAAAAGAATGCATGGACATTTATCATTTACCCTTAGAAGAACAGGAAAAACTTAGGGCTGGTCAAAAAAAAGGCATTCAAGTTTTTAACAAAAGCAAACAAAGACTTAGGCCAAGGCTTGGTGAGCGTAATGAATGAAATAAATGTAAAATTTTTCAAAATACTAGATCAACTTTTTCAATGCATCACAAACTAAATCATAGGTTTCTTCTTCGGATTTTGGTTCTGGCTTAAAAGGAGCTCCGATTACTTTTTCATACAGTTCAATATATCTTTTGGAGATTGTATGAATCCATTCATCTGTCATCACAGGAACTGTTTGCCCTTCCTTACCCATAAAATTATTTTCAATTAACCATTCTCTTACAAACTCTTTGCTCAATTGTTTTTGCTTTTCTTTTTTCAATTGTCGTTCTTCAAATCCATCTGCATAAAAATAACGTGAAGAGTCTGGTGTGTGAATTTCATCCATCAAATAAATAGTGTCTCCAATTTTGCCGAATTCATATTTTGTGTCTACTAATATTAAACCTTGTTGAGCCGCTATTACTTTTCCTCTAGCAAAAAGAGCTAGCGCATACTTTTCTAATATCGCCCAATCTTCCGCACTAGCCAACCCTTGTTTGATAATTTCCTCTTTTGAAATATCCTCATCATGACCTTCACTTGCTTTTGTTGAAGGTGTTATAATTGGTCCTGGGAAAAAATCATTTTCAGCCATTCCATCAGGTAATGAAACACCACATAAAACACGACCTCCACTGTTATATGTTCTCCAAGCATGCCCAACCAAGTTCCCTCTAACCACCATTTCAATTTTGAACGGTGTACATTTTCTCCCAATGGCCACATTTGGAGCTGGTGTTTCCAATAGCCAGTTAGGACAAATGTCAGTTGTTTTTTCAAGCATAAAGGCGGCAATCTGATTCAACACTTGCCCCTTGAAAGGAATTGTACGAGGTAAAATAACATCAAAAGCAGAAATTCGGTCACTTGCAATCATTACAAGTAATTCATTTTCAAGGTAATAAACATCTCTAACTTTACCGTGGTATTCTGCAATTTGTTGTGGAAAAGGCTTTGAATTCATAATGCGAATTTAAAAGTTTACCCTTAAATTTTTCTAATTTTTTTAAATGCTAATATTTTGTTATTTTGTACTACAATTCAATTAAAAACAAATATTTATGAAAAGATTGTTTAGCCAAGTGGGATTATTTTGCATAGCCACGATGATGGTTTTTTCTGCAAATGCCCAAAGTGCTAGTACCGTTGCTGGTACTGTTAAAAATTCAAGTACATCAGAATCGGTATCCGCTGTAACGATTTCAGTTAAAGGGGGAAATGCCGTAACATTTACTGATGATAGAGGTGCTTTCAAATTAAACTTGACACAGAAATTACCTGTTACCCTGCTTTTTTCTTCTGTGGGATATGAGACAAAAGAGGTTATTGTGAATTCGGCTACCAATAATTTGTCTGTCGTATTAAAGGCGGGATATGTTTTGGGTTCAGATGTTGTTGTGGCTGCTTCAAGGGTTGCTGAACGCATTTTAGAATCACCCGTAACCATTGAACGTGTTAATGCTGCACAAATTAGGGCTTCTGCTGCTTCAAGTTATTATGATTTATTGACTAACTTAAAAGGGGTAGATGCTGTTTCAGCTAGTTTAACTTTTAAAACAATCACGACAAGAGGTTTTAGTGGAAGTGGAAATACAAGATTGAATCAACTAATTGATGGAATGGATAACCAAGCACCAGGATTAAATTTTTCTGTTGGTACGATGGTTGGTTTAACTGAATTAGATGTAGATAATATGGAATTGTTACCAGGAGCCTCTTCTGCATTGTATGGATCTGGTGGAATGAATGGTACTATTTTAATTAATAGTAAAAATCCTTTCAAATACCAAGGGTTAAGTTTTCAAATTAAACAAGGTGTGAACCATGTAGATAATTATCAACGTCCACAAGCTGCCTATAAAGATTACTCAGTAAGATGGGCAAGCAAAATTGGAGACCGATGGGCTTACAAAGTTGGTGCTCAATATGTTGAAGCACAAGATTGGTTAGCCATGAATACGACCAATTATTCTAGAACAACAGGTACACAAAATGGTCAAACGATTACTGGATATAGATCAAGTGATCCCAACTATGATGGTGTGAACGTATACGGGGATGAAACAACATCCTCACTAAGTAGTGTGTATGGTTCAGTGAAATCGGGTGTATTGGCAGCTTTAACAGCTCAATATGCTGGTAATGCTGCTGCGGCTAATGCTGCTTTTGCCTCTTTGTATGGTGCTGCACAAGCGGGTCCATATGCTGGAAATTTAGCCAATTATACTGCTTTCTTAAAAGGTGCTTCTGCTTCATTAGCTCCCTATGCACCTTATTTATATGGAGATGCCAAAGGAATGTTCACTGGTATTAATGTAAGCCGTACAGGCTACAATGAAGTGGATATAATTGATCCAGTTGCTAAAAATTTAAAAGTGTCTGGGTCAATCCATTATAAAGTAAATGATAAAACCGAAGCTTCTTTCAGTGCCTATACAGGTTCTGGTAATACAGTCTATACTGGTAGTGATCGTTATTCTTTGAATGGTTTGAATATGACTCAATTAAAGTTTGAGGTAAAATCTAAAAACTGGTTTGCAAGAGCTTATCAAACTTTAGAAGATGCGGGTAATTCTTACAATGCAACTATTACGACTCGTTTATTTAATGAAGCTTGGAAGTCAAGTAATACATGGTACCCTACCTATACAGCTGCTTATGTTCAATACAAAGATGCTTTAGATCCAAACAATCCAGGCTATTCTCCTGCAGCAGGAGCCGCTGCAAGAGCCGTTGCTGATGCTGGTAGACCAACCGGAAATATTGGTTCTACCGAATTATTTAAAGTAATTGCTGGTATTCCAATTTCACAAGGTGGAGGTAAATTTTTAGATAAATCATCCTTAAATGTGATAGAAGCACAGTATAACTTAACTGATTTACTAGGATTAGAAAAATACAATGCTTCCTTATTAGTGGGTGGTAGCATCAAAGGATATGTTTTAAATTCTCAAGGAACTTTATTTGCAGATACAACACGTAGAATTTGGATTAACGAAAATGGAACCTATGCACAATTTTCGAAGAGATATTTTGGTGATATTTTAAAGTTATCAGTATCTGGTCGTTATGATAAAAATGACAACTTTGCCGGTCGTTTTACCCCAAGATTTTCAGCAGTTGTTAAAATTGCAGAAGACAACAATTTGCGCGTTTCTTACCAAGAAGCTTACCGTTTCCCAACTACCCAAAACCAATGGATTAACTTGTTAGTAGGAGGAGGTACCCGTTTAATGGGTGGTTTGCCACAGCTTAGGAATTATTACAATTTTAGTACAAATCCTGCTTATTCTTTATCAAGTGTATTAGCTGGCGCACCCGTTCAACAACAATTTGGTGAATTCAAACCAGAGTCTATGAATTCATTTGAAATTGGTTACAAAACTTTAATTAATAAAAAGTTACTAGTTGATTTCTATGTTTACGCAGGTAAATATACCAACTTCTTAAGTGGGGTGACTGTTTTACAATCGCGCAATGCTGCAAATCCTCAATTAGCTGATTTGTTTGACGCTTCAAAACGTATCGCTTATAGTATTTCAACCAATGCACCTGGTGATGTATACACAAGTGGATGGGGATTATCTGCTGATTATCTGTTGCCAAATAATTTCAGCTTCTCTTCTAGTGTTTATACAGATGAAATTGGAAATTTACCTTCTGGATTCATTTCTTATTTCAACACACCGTTGTTCAGGGCTAATTTTGCTTTAAACAATAGTGGATTCTTATTTAAAAATAGATTAGGATTTAGTGCCAACATACATTACCAAGACGATTTCGTATATGAAGGAACTTTTGCAATAGGTAAAGTTGCTTCTTTCAATACCATTGATGCCGTATTGACATACAAAGTGCCTACAATTAAGTCATTGATTAAGGTGGGTGGTACAAATATTTTGAATCATTATTATCAAACTGCTTTTGGTAGTCCATCTATTGGTGGATTATACTATGTAAGTTTTGCTTATAATATTTTCTAGCATTATTTTCTCTAAGGTGGGTTAGCCTTAAGGATCCCTCTTCGTATTTTCGAAGAGGGATTTTTTTTGTACAAAACAATCTTTTTTCTTGGCAAAATCGCTAATATTGCAAACAAATTAAATACCATGCGATCAATAGCATTTAGAGAAGCCTTGCGTGAGGCAATGAATGAAGAAATGAGAAGAGATGAACGCGTTTTACTAATGGGGGAGGAAGTAGCAGAATACAATGGTGCTTACAAAGTTAGCCAAGGCATGCTTGCAGAATTCGGACCTAAGCGCATCATAGATACTCCCATTTCTGAATTAGGATTCACAGCAGTTGCTGTAGGAGCTGCTCAAAATGGATTGAGACCTATTGTTGAGTTTATGACTTGGAATTTTGCAGTTTTACCCTTAGATCAAATATTGAACACAGCTAGTAAAATGTTGGCCATGAGTGGCGGTCAAATAGGTTGCCCTATTGTGATGAGAGGTCCCAATGGGAGTGCAGGTCAGTTAGGTGCCCAACACTCAACGGCTTTTGAAAGTTATTTGGCAAACATCCCTGGAATTAAAGTAGTGTCACCTTCAAATGGCTATGATGCCAAAGGTTTGTTAAAGCAGGCAATTCGATATGAAGAAGATCCAATTATGTTTTTAGAAAGTGAGGTAATGTATGGGGACAAATCAGATGTGCCATCGGAAGAGTATTATATTCCATTAGGTCTTGCGGATGTTAAAAGGACTGGAACTGATGTTACCCTTGTTTCCTACAATAAAATGATGAAAGTTGCTTTAGGTGCTGCAGCAGAATTGGAAAAAGAAGGCATTAGTGCTGAAGTTATTGATTTAAGAACAATTCGTCCTTTGGATTGGATGACGGTTTTAACAAGTGTGAAAAAAACAAACAGATTAGTAAT
>Ga0114960_10000452_pt1 | contig 34789 bp, 26 predicted proteins | sample C_130625_MF_Meta_FD_92637 | JGI IMG/M metagenome (GOLD analysis project Ga0114960, IMG submission 92637) | Freshwater microbial communities from Lake Croche, Canada to study carbon cycling - C_130625_MF_MetaG | ecosystem: Environmental > Aquatic > Freshwater > Lake | place: Lake Croche, Canada...
ATTATCATTATTATTATTATCATTCATTTTCATTATTATTGTTTTTTTGAATAAAATATTTTTTCCATCATAATTTAAATAAGATTGATAATTATTATCTTTGAATATTTTTCCTAATAGTCCTGCTCCTGTTGGATAAGTTGCATCAATTCCATAATAATTATTATTGATATTTTTGATAATTTCATTTATGGCTATCATAAAAATAGGATTATTCTTTTTTGCAACTATAAAATCAGTATTTATCAATAATTTATTATAATAATTATTTTTATAATTGACAAAATGATTATGATCAATCAATTCAATCAATTTTATATTGGCTTTAAGGTTATTATGAATATAAATCCCACCATATTTATATAAAATGCAATATTTCCAAAGATCCATTTTATAATTGAATGGTATTAATGATTTATAGGCATTATAAATATCATTTGAATAATTATTTAAAATAAATTTTTCACAATCTGTTTCATCAAAGAAAAAATAATTAAACTCTTTATTATTATCAATCAAATCAAAAGATATCATCTTTTTATCAATTCCACATTGAAAGATATTTAAAGGAACTTTAATATAAATGCCAAAAGTTTTCATCTTTTAGCATTATTGATTATTTTTATTATCTCAATTTGGATTTACAATGAAATCATACACATCTCTCCAATTTCTGATATAATACTTTCTCTTATCAAAGACCATATAATTGAAATCCTTGAAATCGTCCATATCAATCTGATTTTGAAACATCTCATAACTATGAAGCAATTCAATTATATTTTCTGAATTGAAATCAATTCTTTCAAAATCTTTATCAATTACATCTTTTTGAATGAATTGTTGCTTGAATGTTTCCAGATCAATGATAATAATGAAATGCGACGCTACGCTATCGACGAGATAATAATTGATGTTATTTCGATATAAACAACCTTCCATTGCTATAATAATTTTATAAAATATAACTAAAAATCATTTTTTTTATAGTTTAGTTTTAAATTATTATATCTTTAATTATTGGTTCTATTTCATTAAATAAATCTTGAATTGGTTGTTTTAAATCATTATATTCCTCTTTATCAACAATATCTTTTATTTCTTTATAAAAAATGTCTAATAAACATAAATTCTGACTTACATGATTTAATAAATAATATGGATTTGTAAATGATATTTCTGTCAGTTTTTTTATTTTTTCATCAATGTCATCAATTTCATCATCACCAGCACCTCCTATAAATAAATTTCTTTTTTCATTTGATAAATAATTAGGAGTAGTTGTATCATTGGAACAATTAATAGTATCATAGTAATATGTTTTACAAAAATTAGTTATATAATCTATAGTATTTTTAATAGTAAGAGTAGTAGTAGAGGAAATATTTTTTTTCATTTCTTTTATAAAATTTTTATAAATGTCATCTTCTGATAATTGTTGTTTTTTATGTAATGTTGATATTTCTTTAAAACTTTGGTTAAAACTTTGTTTTAAAACTGTATTATCAGGATTATTATCTATATAATAAAATAAATTATATAGATAATATGGTAATGTATTCATAAATAATCTCATTATAAATGTTATTGCACTTTTAAATTTTCCTTTATTTATTTTACTATTATTTGTTGTAGATAATGTAATCATTCCGAATTCTTTAGTTTCATATAAATATATATTTATACATGTTTGCAAATATATATTTTTAAATTTAAGTATTTGGCTATTAGTTCCTCCTGAATATTTTTTTCCATCTTTAACCTTACTATCTGGAACATCTACTTTATCAGATGTTAATTTTAATAATCCACCAATAATTATATTTTTAATTAGTTTAATTAATAAAGATTTATTTTCATCATCTATTTTAGTTATTTTATCTAATAATATATTTTTTTTTGATTGAGTTGGTGATGCTGTTGCTGCTGCTGTTGCTGGTGCTGCTGCTGTTGCTGGTGTTGGAGATGTATCTTCTTTATTAAATAAAATATTAAATATTTTTTTGAATGTAACATAATTTACAGTTTGATAATTTAATGTTTCAGTTGGATTTGAACTAATATCAGAGGTTCCATTTTGATGTATAAATAAATTTAAAAGAGGTAAAAATAATAATATTAAATTATTTAATAAATCATTATTAGCTGATGATGGTAATAAGTCAGTTAAATATATATTAATATCATTTATTACAAAACTTAATAATAGATTAAAAAGCACATCTGGTTCTTTAATAAATATTTCTTGATATTGTTTTAATATATCTTCTGAGATCTGTGATGGCGAACATACTTGTGTTTGAGATAATGGTGATGGTAATCCAAATTGTAAAATTGGTGATGATTGATTAGCTTGTAATTCTTTAAGTTTTTCTGTTAATTCTTGTTCTCTTTTTTCTGCTGCTGATTGTGCTGCTTTTGCTTGTGCTGCATCTTGTGTTGCTTGTGCTATAGCTGCTTCTGCCGCTGCTTCTGCTGCTTGTGCTGTTCCTGCTGCTTCTGCTATTGCTTTTGCTTGTGCTACTGCTGCTTCTGCTTCTGCTCTAGCGGCTTGTGCTTCTGCTCTAGCGGTTTCTGCTGCTGCTTGTGCTCTAGCAGTTTCTGCTCTAGCGGTTTCTGCTGCTGCTTGTGCTCTAGCGGTTTCTGCTTCTGCTTGTGCTGTTCCTGTTCTTGCTGCTTGTGCTCTAGCGGTTTCTGCTGCTGCTGCTTGTGCTACTGCTGCTTCTGCTCTAGCAGTTTCTGCTCTAGCGGTTTCTGCTGCTGCTTGTGCTTCTGCTCTAGCGGTTTCTGCTGCTGCTCTAGCTGCTGCCAGTTCTGCTTCTGCTCTTCCTTGTGCATCTTGTGCATCTTGTGCATCTTGTACTGATCTAGCTGCTTCTGCTTTAACATTATCTAATAAAGTAGTATCTGCTGCTCTTCTTTCTGCATCTTCTGCTCTTATGTTTGCATCTTCTGCTCTTCTGTTTGCATCTTCTACTTCTTTTCTTGCTGCTTCTGCTGCTTCTCGTGCTCTTACTTCTGCTTCTCGTGCTCTTTCTTCTGCTTCTTTTTTTGCTTTTGCAATATCTTCATTAAAACCGTTTGTTAATTTTGCATTTTCATATATTATTGCTGCTTGACATTCTAGTGTATCTTTAATATTTACATGTTGTAATTGTGGTGGTTGTAGTGTTCCTTGGTATACTTGTTGGTGGAGTGGTTGGTGGAATTGTGGTAGATGAGGTGGTTGTACATAACCTGTTGTAAATACAGGAGGACCAACATGATGAACAGCAATATAAGGTGGTTGTGCCCACGCCATTATATTATTCTATTATAATTAATGATATAATTTAAAAAAACAAAAAATGTTTTTATTTTTTCAAATAATCTTATTTGAATTCCATGAAGAAATCTTCATCTGCGCAATCTTCCCAATTTAGAGGGACATTATCTTCGTCTCTTGGGATTGGGGTTTTCTTAACTTCATTTCTTACAATTGATGCCCAGGAATTTTTATTAATAATTTCAATAATTACTGGTTGCGGAAGAGGTTCTTCAATTTGGATTTCATCATCCAAAGCGGAGAAAGAATTATGAATTTGAACTTCATCTTCTTTTTGAAATGAGTTTGTCTTTTTTGCAGTTGTAGAATTATCAGGGCATATTTTATTAAATTTATATGCAATAATCATTTTCTCACGGTTTTTAAATGAAAGACGATGTTTATAACCGCAACTTTCTTTTTCGCATAATTGTCCAAATGTGCAATTTTTCTTTCTCAAATCCATATTTGGTTCATCGAAATTTTTATTTTGAGTAGCATTATAAATTTTCAAGAAGTTTTTGCGTTCTTTATATGAAATGCAATGTCCATATGTGCAATCTGAATTTAGACAGATGCAGTTTAAATTGCAAGTAATAGTCTTTGTCGTCATTTACAAATAATAATCATTCATAAAAATAATAATCATTTTTTTGAATGATTATAAAAAAAATAGATAATTTTTAATTAAAAATAAAATGGTTTCTTATTTATGATTTTAGATTTAGGAGGTAATGATGTTATAAGACTATTTTCAGTATATTGTTGAAGTGATTGTAAGATTTTATTAATCAATTTGGGCATCATATTTAAATTATAAGTAAAATCATAATTTTGAATAGTTTTTAAAATACTATTAATATTAATATTTAAATTTTGAATTTGATTATGTTTTTTTATACTAGATAGAGTTTTATTATAATCATAATTAATTGGACGACTAACATAATTATCAAAACTATCATCACTTTGAAATGTAGAAAATGGGACAATTAAACCAAAATCCCAAATTACCCATAAATATCCTAAATTTTCAATATAATAATCAACACCATTAATATGATAGTGAAAATAACCTCCAGGTTTTATTTGATGATATAGAAAATTTCCAGAATGTCCATCTCTATGAAAAGATTTTGTATAATTATTAAAAAACATAATAGAAATCATTATTTGTGCAATTGCATTAAATAATATTTTTTGATTATAATTATGTTTCAATAAATTTTTAAGATTATTATCTGCCAATTCACTAAAAATAAATATCAATTTCTTATTTTTTAATTTATCTAAATCAATCTTTTTAGCTATTAATCTTTGGCTAATATCATCACATCGCAAAGCTCCATAACATAAAGGAAAATGAGGGCATACCTGGTTTTTAACATTTAATAAAGTTAAATATTTTAATATATTATATTCTAAAATATTATTACTTTTTGATGAATCGACAATTTTTGTTGCAAAAATTAATTGATTTGAATTATCTTTAATATAATGAGATAAGAATGCTAAGCCCCAAACACTACTACTACCTATTCTTTTATCTAAGACAATATTTGTGCCAATTTTAATAAGACTATTTTTAATATTAATACAATTATTATGATCATTATATGAATGTTTTGATATATAATTTGAAACGAGTTTATAATACTTTATTCGATTATTTAAAGTAAAGCTGGTATTTGATGAAGATGATGTTGTCATTTATATTATCTATATAACAAAAGGAGTTTTATTTATAATTTTAGAAGGTTTAGATGTTTTTAAATTATCTGAAAAACATTTATTCATAAATTGAAATAGATATTTATATAAATCAGAAGAAGTTGAAGAAAATGAAATATTTTGCATAAAATAGATAATATCTTTTGATATATATTCTTTATATTTTTTTAGAATTAAGTTTTTTAAACTTAAAATAAAAATAATAAAATCTATTTTTATTGGTTTTTGATTTATAGATTTTGCTAATCCAAAATCATTGATTACAATTAAATAGCCAGTATTTTTAAGATAATAATTTTTTCCATAAATATTATAATGATAATATCCACCATCTTTAGTATAATGAACTAAGAAATTTAAAATATGTGTATCATTATGGACCATTTGAATATAATTCTGAAAAAAGATGATAGAAATAAATATTTGAATAATCATATTATTTAAAATAAAAGATGCAATTTTTAAATTATATTTTTTTAATATATATTCGAACATAAAAGCAAATGAATTGTCTGCATATTCATTAACAATTAAATATAAATTTGGTTTATGTTTATATGAAAAGAAGCGATGATTTAAATTTGAACTACTGCTAGAAGAGATTGATGAAATAGCAGAAGATATTTTTGTATAATTTATATCATCTTTTTTTCTACAAGTTAAATATCCATAAGAAATTGGGAAATGAGGACAAACCTTTTTTAAAAGTAATGCTGTCAATTTATTTGAAATTTGAATTTCTTTTTTATTTTTATCAGTCATTTCGCATATTTTAACAACCATATTATGTTTCATGTCTTTTAATCTAAAATATGCTTTATAAACTACACCATATCCTCCTGTTCCTAATTTTTTATTTAAAATTATATTTTTTCCAACACTCAACAATTTTTCATTATTAACAATCTTATAAGTATGAATGCAATTATTTTTATATTTTTTTTTAATATAATCAATATATTTTCGCACAACAATATAATAATTAATACGATCAGTAATATTATTGTCTTTCATATTTTATTATTCTATTATATAAGGAATAATATTTATAATTTTGTCTGGTTTTGGTTGAGATGAAAACTTTAGAATTAAATCAATAATATTATTTAATTTTACATTTTTTTTCAATAATAATTTCATCATAAGAATAATAAAATTATTAATTTCATCATCAAATACTCCAATATTTATATAAGTCTTTAATAATTTTTCAGTAAAAATCTTTAAATCATTCATTTCGGATTTAAATTTAGATACCATCCCAAAGTCATTAATTACCCATAAATAACCAATATTTTCAAGATAATAATCTTTTCCATAAAATTTATAATAAAAATAACCTCCTTTCTTGATTTTATGAAATAAGAAATTATTAAAATGCGTGTCATTGTGATTAAATCCAGAATATTTATTGAAAAAAATTATAGATAAATAGATTTGGATTAATGCATTTCTAATAATATGATTAATATCAAGTTCTTCTTCATTATTCATAAATAAATCTAATATTAATTGTGAAAAAGTGCCATTAGCCAATTCATTTATAATTAAATATGATTTTTGAAATTTGAAAAAATCTGAAATAAAATCAATCTGTTTATCACATTTGATATAACCATATAAGAAAGGAAAATGAGGACATTTAAAATCAACCAATAATTTATTTAATATTTTTCCGGTTTCTATTTCTTTTTTATTTTCTTTAGTCATTTCACAAACTTTAACAACAAATTTAAATACATTTCCTAATTCTTTTTTTTGAATATTATTTGGATTATAATGTGCTTTAAAGACAATACCATATTTACCATTATTTCCTATTTGTTTATCTATAATAATTCTATCACCTAACATTATTTTATCATCAATTTTCTCAATACATCCATTTTTAATTTTATTAATATAATTATTTATAATTATAAAATAATTTATGCGATCAATAATATTAGCCGTAACTCTTCTTATTAAAGGTTTTAAGAAATTGAAAATTTTATTATCAACACATAGCATCTTTAAAGTCTTGTAACTGAGACCATTAATTTTTATTTTATTGTTATTAATAGGATTTTTAGTTTTATTTAATAACCATTTTTTACAGATGTCATTGCCATTAGCATTAGCATTATTATTACCATTACCATTACACAACTTCATAAAATTATTATAAGTTATAGCATTTGTTTTAATTTTTCTATTTGTAATGGGATTTATATTTTTATTTAATTTCCATTTTTTGCATAAATTATCCATTTAATTATAAATAATAATTTTAATTACAGTAAGCTTTATTGTAAATGAAATATAACCAATAGAAAGGACCAAATAAAAATGCTAAAAGAAATCCCATAAATTTATCACTAACTGATGATTTGCGAAAAAAACAAATAATGGATGCCATAAATGCTGCAATACCTGCGAAAATCCATAATAATATAAATAAAATCATTGTAAAAATTAAAAATTATTATCTATTAAATATGAAGAAATATATATTTATTATTGATTTGGATAATACTATAATTGGAAATTGTAAATATCAAATGGATTTATTTATTAAATATAAATTGATAAAGAAATTTAAAGGACCTAATATTAATATAAATAAGGTTCTATCACCTTATTATAATCAGTCTAATAAACTAGTTAGACCTAATTTCATAGATTTTATAAATAAAATGAAAGAATTATATAATATAAATGTTTCTTTTTATATTTATACAGCATCAACTAAATTATGGGCAAATACTCAAATTAAATTAATAGAAAAAGAAAATAATATTAAATTTAATAGACCAGTATTCACAAGAGATGATTGTATTCCTATTGAAAATTGTAATTTTGGATTTAAAAAATCTATAAAAAAGATATTATCAAAGATTAAATCAGCTAAAGACAGTGAAATTATAATTATTGACGACTCGGAAGTTTATATTGATTTTGCCGAATATCAGATTAAATGTAATGAATATAATTATCAGTTATTTAGTGATAATAATTATTATATACCTAGTGCATATCTAGATAATTTATCAAAAGGTATGAGCTGTCCTTACAATCATGACGATTGTAGTATAAAAAATAAAATGAAATTATATAAATGGTTATATAAAAATGTTATTAAAATTAATAAAATGAATGAAAAATATAAATTTGATAAATTTTGGTTAAATCTCGCAAATGCAATAGAAACTAATAAAATAACAAATTATACACCTGATGTTATAAAACAATTAACTAAAATATCTTATTCATAATAATAATTAACTGCTGGATATTTAGTGCAATAACTTGCTTTATAGATATAAAAGCCCCAATATAAAGGACCAAAAAACATAGCTAAAAATAAGCCAACTACTTTATCAGATACTGAAGAATTATAAAACATACAAACAAGAGATGCAAAGAAAGCAGTTATACCTGCAAAAATCCATATTATACATAATAAAATAATCCATATCCAAGTTATAATACCAATAACACCAACAAATACTAATCCATCTCCACTTACAGTAGTAGTTGTGGTTTTATCATCATTTCCAAATCTTTCATTAAAAATAGGATCCATTTTAAATAAATTTCAATCTATTATTAGAAAATATTTATTTTTCATTTGTGATGTAATAATAAACACACATTAAATATGCATCACATAAATCATCTTTTTTTTTATTTATATTGATGATATTCATAATATCAATATCTCTAAATTCATCTATATTTGTTAATAAATGAGTTGTGTAAAAAATGGCATCTAGTTTATTTTGTTTGTGTTTATCTGAAACGACAATATCTGGATATTTATCCATCAATTTTAATTTATGTTTAGGTGATACATAAATAGTTTCAATATCTAGGCTCTGATATTTGCTAATAACTTTAAAATAAGTATTAATACAAGTTTGAATTGTTCGCATTATTGAAGTCATTTGACATTCAATTAAAACAATCAATTTCTGATTGATATCAATAATAGGATCGTTAATAATAATATCAAGAAGTTCAAGTGTATTATCAATTAATTTCTGAATATTACCAGAATAATTTAAATCAACTTTTTGAAGGCTTATAATTTTAAATTTCCGGTCATCTTGAATATTAGCGATACAATATGCCAGGTTTTTAGTGCCAACATCGAATGATAATAATTGTATCATATAATAATAATAAATGAAAACTTTATTTATATTTCGGCGTGATTTACGAACATATGATAATACTACTTTAAATCAAATCATATCTAAAAATCCAAAAATGGAAATAATACCAATATTTATATTCAACAAAAAGCAAATAGAAGAAAAAGAAAATAGATATTATTCTAAAAATGCTGTTCAATTCTTATTCGAGGCTTTAGATGAATTAGATTTCCTCAATTTCTTTTACACTTCAACAAATGATATTGACATTATTTCTAAATTATATGATAAATATAAATTTGAGGCAATTGCATTTAATAAAGATTATACCCCCTTTGCTATTAAAAGAGATGCTGAAATTGGGAAATGGGCTTCTAATAAAAACATTTCAATCATTTCACATGAAGATTATACAATTCATAATATTGGTGATATTGTGAAAGATGATAATAAGCCTTATCAAAAATTTACACCATATTATAGGAAAAGTATTATTAAAAAACCTCGTCCATTATTTTCAGAAACTAAATTCAATTTCATTACAGATAAAACAAAATCTATAAATAATTATAATCATCTTAGACCATCTGAAAATAAGATGATTTCAGTCAATGGAGGCAGAAAGAAGGCTTTAGAGATATTGGGAAAATTAAGAAAAGGTCAATTTGATAATTATGACAAAGATAGAGATTATCCATATTTAGATCGAACAACTAAATTGAGTGCTTATATCAAATTTGGTTGTTTAAGTATTAGAGAAATCTATTATTCATTGCCTACAACTCATGGAATTATTAGAGAATTATTTTGGCATGATTTCTATGCTACCATAACTTTCTATTTCCCATATGTTTTCAATAATTCTTTTATTAAAAAATATGATGCTGTAAAATGGAATAATAATGAAGATCTTTTTAATAAATGGAAACAAGGAAAAACAGGATTTCCAATTGTTGATGCTGCAATGAGGCAATTAAACACAATTGGATGGATGCATAACCGTTGCAGAATGATAGTAGCATCATTTTTAGTAAAAAATTTATTGATAGATTGGAGAAAAGGAGAAGAATATTTCGCCAGATCTCTAGTTGATTATGACCCATCTTCAAATAATGGAGGTTGGCAATGGTGTGCATCAACAGGAACTGATAGCCAACCTTATTTTCGCATATTTTCCCCAACATTGCAAATGAAAAAATATGATCCAGATTGCATTTATATTAAAAAATGGATAAAGGAATTAAAAGATGTTTCAAATAAAGTTATATTAAATTGGGAAACAAAACAAGATCCTAAAATCAATTATCCAATACCTATTATAGATACTAAAACAACCGCTGCAGCCTTTGTAAAAACATTTAAGGATATTTAGGCAATCTTCTTAAGTGCTTTTATGATATTAGGGAAAGTAATATAGGAGCATTCATTTTTAAGAAAAGATTTTTCACAATAAGTTTTATAAGATTTATAAATATCAAATACTAAATCTTTAAAATTTTTAAAATCATCTTCATATGTAAGATTATTTTTCTCAATTATTTCTAATAATTCTTCATTAGAGGTATTATCAGTAATTTTAGAAACAACATCATAAGATATATTTTCATATTTAATAAAATTGCAATAAATGATATCTCTGCGAAAATTGAATGTTTCAATATTTTTTATTTCTTCTTCCAATGAAGTTTTATTAATGACATCAATATTATTATCAATCATATGTTGAATTAGTTTTTCTTTTGGCTGTTTATTTAAATTCATACACAAACGACCTTTCTTAAAATAATGATATTTAATGCTTTCGATAATATCATTTTTATTCATCTTATCCATTTTTATTTAATTCAAATTCAAAATAATAAAATAAATTTCATTTTTTTTATTACTAAAATTATAAAAATATGATTATTTATAATTACTAAAATAATTACATACAATCAAATGTCTGTTCATAATGAAAAGTTCTATGAAGATAATGATACTGTTTATTTTAAATCAGGTCCTTATTCTCAATGGTATCTTGAAGCACCCTTCACAGATTGTGATGGGGTAAAATACAATTGCAATGAACAGTATATGATGGCAAAGAAGGCTGAAACCTTCGATGATAAAGAAACCCTCGATCTCATCATGGCTGCTAAGGAGCCAAAGGAGCAGAAGAAGCTGGGGCGAAGTGTTAGGAATTTTGATGAAGTTAAGTGGAATAAAATAGCTGATCGCGTTGTTTATAATGCAAATCTGCTGAAATTTACCCAGAACGATGATATGTATAATATGCTTATGAAGACAAACGACAAACTTATTGTAGAATGCTCTCCATATGATAATATCTGGGGAAATGGATTGAATATCACTGATACTTTAAAGACGCCTGATATGGATAAGTGGCCTGGCACTAATCGTCTTGGAAAGGCGATTATGAGGGTTCGCGAAACTCTGCAAAAATGCTAAGAGATCAAAAAAATAAGTTCAAATCATTTTTGGACTTTTTGAAAGAAATAAAAAAGCTTATTCAGATGAAGCTTCACTTCCTTCCTTTGGTTGTTGAGGATTTTGTTCAGCCTTTTGTTTATTCCAATTGGCTGTTGCTTGACGCATTCTATCTTTAGGACTAGTTCCCTCATTCTTCAATAGCTCCATCTGTTCCTTGATAAAAATGTTATATGCAGATGGTGCTTTTTTAACTTTAGGTTCTCCATTACTTGTAAATTTCTTATTTCCAGATTTAGCAGCAGCTTTTAGAAGATTTACTAAATCAACAATAGCATAATTTTCATTAACATTAACAGATGCAGTGAATTTATCAAGGATTTGTTGAGTTGGGGACATATTTTTTAGATTAATATATTATCAAATGTTTATATCGATTTCGAAAAAAAATGATTGTCTCGTATAATTTTTGATAATTATTAAAAATAATGTCTCGAAAAATGGATGGTGGCTTTATTGATTATCAAGATTTTAAACCAGTTGTTTTAACTAAACCAAAATCTTATAATGGAAATGGTGGCAATCCTAAATCAAATACAAACATTCATATCAAACCTAAAAATGAATTTGATACTAATGATGATAGTGAAAGACCAACACTTCAATATTATAGTCCTGAACAAATTAGCAATATCAAAATAGCAAGAGAGGCATTAAAATTAAGTCAGAAAGATTTGGCAATGAAGATTTCACCAAGTTTAAAACATGACTTTATTACAAATATTGAAAATGGTAAAACTCAATTTGATAAAAGAACTTATAATACTATCTGTAGAAAGTTAAATATTAAAGATTAAATTCGGCGTTTAATTTCATCAATCTCTGTCTTTAATTCTTTAATTGCTTCTATTATCAAACCTGCCATATTTCCATATGCTAAATTATAATAGCCATTGCTATCAGTTGAAATAGCTTCAGGTAAAACATCATTAACTTCTTGTGCTATTAATCCTGTATTTCTTTTGTTATTTTGACTATCATTGCCATTGCCATTGCCATTGCCATTTTCATTCAAATAAGTAATTCCATTTAATGTAATTAATTTTTCTAATGCATTTTCTATTTTTTTAATATCTTTCTTTAGTCTCTTATCAGATGATTGATATAAGTTTCCAGAAATGCGAAGTTGAAAAGCATTGTTTGAATAATTAAGAGTTAAAGCCTCTGTATAACTATCTTTTCCATTAATATAATAATTGCTATCATAATTATTATAATTATTTGTTTGTTTCCAAATACCAAAAATACCATTATTATTTCCAATTCTATATACTGAATTAATTTGTAAATATGGATTTGTAGGATTATTAATTTTAGAAATAAAATGGGCATATGAATTTTGACTAGAAGAATTTAATGTTAATAAATTATCATTTCCATCATAATTATTAATTTGAAATAAATTATTATTGATTTCATTAATATTATTTCCATTGATTAAAACACCTCCACGATAGAAATCATTAATACCTATTCCGGGATTTAAAATAATATTTCTTGAATGTAATTCTAAATTTGCTGTAGATGAAATATTATTCATCAATGATAAAATATTATCATATAATGAAATCCCGTCTGCATTATAAATATCTCCTTTTAAATATAAATTATTGGTTTCTATATTTCCAGTTGTTGTTAGTGTTCCAATAGAACTGATATTCAATAATTTCTTATCATCTAAATATAATTCATAATCATCTGTATAACTATAAATATTATGACAATGATTATAGATATTAATATGTTTTATGGATGGTTTTTTAATATTAGTATTAATATATTCAATTTGCAATTGAGTGTTATCAATAACATTAATATCTTTATTGAAATATAAATCATAATAATCAGTAATTTTAAATTCAATATTTATATCTCTAATATTATCAAAAATAGCTACTGAATAATTTATCGTTTTTCTTTCAATATATGAATATGAATATTTACTAATAGGAGGATTAAATGTTTGCAGATAATTGAGATTATTATTAATTTCAACAATACCTGCATTTATATTAGAAGTTATTGTATTTGTATTACTTCCATTGTATAAACTCTTTGGGACAACATTATAAGGACGAGTTAAATTATAATTATAATTACTCAAAGTTAATGATAATGTTTCTATCTCAAATGCTTTATATTTATTAAATGTGATATTATTTTGAATAGTTATAACATTATTATTTATATCTTTAACATTATATTCAAATGGAATTGTAATATAATCTTCATTATTAACCCCATTTTGCTGTAATGTTGTTTGTAATACTAAATTATATTTTGCATTGTTTCCGGTTCCTGGTCCAGATGAAGATGATAATAAGCCACTAACACTGCCATAAGGGGTTATATATCTAATAAATAGTCCATGTGAATTATTATTATAATTATAATAGATATCATAAATTCTAGAATTATTTAAAGTATATGATAATTTTGGATCATTTAAATTTATTTTTGGCATTAGATTTATAACATTCATATTATCAGTTGTCGAATAATAATATGTGAAATAATTGATTTCATTTATATTATTATAACTAACAATAACATTTGATAATGTATGTTGAAATGGTGGAACTGTAATATTTTTATCTACTTCAAAACTTGTTTTTGAAAATTCATAACTATCTGAACTTAAATTACTATAAATAATTCCATAATTATTATAACTAACATTAAATGCATTTTTCAAGATTACATTAGAATTTTTAATTGGATTATCATAATTATTTTTCAATTCTAATGCAGGAATATTATTAAAGCTGTTTATAGTTAATGCTGCACTATTAGAAGTTGTATTTATAGAAAAGCCATTTGAATTTATATTAATAACTGAAACACCATTATAGCTAAAATTAAATTTATTATTTGCAGCCAATGTCCAATTATTTGAATTATTCGTGAAAAGAATGGATGATGAAGATGATGGATTTGATAATTTTAATAAAGATGATGGTGTGTCTTGATTGATATGAAGAACAGTATCTTCAGATATACAATTATTATTACTATCATAAAATGTTCCACCTCCAATATTAAAGATGTTTTTATTATTAATAGTAGTATAACAACTGAAATAAGGTTTTAAATTATTTTGTTTTTTAACAATTTCAAAAATAGAATTATTTGAAGATGGAGTTGTTGTTGTTAAAGTATTTCTTCTATAGATATGAGATAATTTCAGAGAAACACCATCAAACATAGAAGCCGAATAATCAGATATAGATGTATCAACCAAATTTATATCAATTGCAGAAGATGTTTTTAGAGAATATGAATTTTGAATATTAATAGCTGATCTAAAAGTAGTTGCTTTTACATTAAAACTACAAGCACAACTATCTTTATTATAATTATAGAAATAACCAGCAGATTTATTTAATGTATCATCTAAATTCTCAAGCCATCTTGAATAGTCATTATCATGTCCTACAATTAATGATTTAACAGGAAATAATTTTATTGTATTTCCTATAATTAAAACATCTGTATTTTGTCCATCTTGATTATTATTATCAGATGGTGATGAAGTTGGAATTAATGAATTTAATGAATATGAAACACTTGCAAATAAGACAATATTTTTTGAAATAATAGTCCAAGATCTATTTAAAAAGAGATTTGCATATTCACTCAAACTATTTAATAAAGGTAGCATTGATAATGATGTTTTTATATAAATTCCGATATGATTATTGATAACGTCAATCACTTCTGAAAAAGAATTTGCAAAATCAAAAGATGTATTAATAAAATTTATATATTTATTTGTAATATGTAATACCATTTCTAATAATATTGATAATTCAGATGAATAATTTGTTAGGTTTATAGCATCCTCATTTAATTCTAATAATAAATTTATGCAATAATCCATAGATTTCATAAGATTATTATAAGCATCTATCCAATAATCTTCAATAATATAATTATTAAACAATGAAAGTAAATTTGATTTATAAATTAAGAATTGATCTTTTTCTGCAATTAAAAAACTTATAATATTTGAAATACCAGTTCCTATTTCCTGCGAATTCTGATAATATACTAATTTCTCACCATCATCACTATTATAACTTGAAATAGCTAAATCTAAATTACTTGAGTTTATTATATTTGATGTTGAAACTTCTAAATAAGATGAAAGGTTACTATTTAATGCTAATACTAATTTATTTGTAGCAACAACAACTTTATCAGATAATTGTGGTTGATAAATATTTTTTGAAATTTCTAGATTATTATAAAAATTGGTATAATTATTAACAACACTATCGGCAATGTTAGATGCTCTAATAAGAATATTAGATGCATTTATATGATTATCAAAGATTAATTGAGCTAAGTCTGCAGTTTCTTTATTATTATTAGTAGTAATACAAGTATTATAAACATTTAATGCATAATTTGATTGAGATTGTGCAGTTATCACATTTAAATATAGATCATTATTAATATTTGCCATAAAATTTGCATAATTTGAAATATTATTATAAATATTTGATGAAATTATGAAATTACAATAATTCGCATTAAAAATATTATCAATATCTGATATATATATTCTATCACTATATAAATTTGAAAATTGAATATAATTATTACTTATATTTATATAATTATTACGAGCAATATTTGAAAAGCTGTTTGCATATGATAAATAAGGTCTTATTATTTGATTTGAAATTATATTCAAAGTCGTATAAATATCATCAGATATATTAAAAACTTCAATTGAATAATTTAAATTACTTAGAGAATTATTTTTAATTATATTAGAACTTGTTGTTCTTGCTAATGGATTTTCGTGAAAAATCCAATAATTACTATTATTATTATTATTATAATTAATATTGCTTAATTGTATGGATTGATAATATCTTGATGATATATTTGAAAATATTTGATAATCATTAACTGTATTTGAATAACTAGAAATATCGGTTGTAATATCACTATTTATATTACTATCAGAAATGGAATGTAAATTTGCAGTATTGGCATAAGATGAATAATTAGAAGTAGTTATTGTTTTATAAATCTTACTAGCATTATTATAATTGCTTTGAACATTATTTAGATTTATATTTGCAATATTTTTGACAGGATTAATAATATTATAATTCAAATTTGAATAATTATTATTATAAGAAATAAAATTATTACTATTCAGATTATAATTATTTAAATTGGATATAGAATAATTATAATTAGATGTTATAATATTTAAATATTGACTTTGAGTGATTGATGAAAATTGAAGAGAATTATAATAATTTAATGTTGTCATATAAAAATTTAATAATTCTATCATTTTGTTTGATGATGTTAATAGATATAATTGATCGAATGGAGATAATGATGTTATATTATTATAATTTATAGAATTTATTAGAATATTTGAAGAAAATTTAAAAATATTTGATGCCAATTTTGTTATAATAATATCATCAGTAAGGAAAATATTATTATATGATGTTGTGATATCTATCATATTTTTTAAAGCTAGATTGCTATATTGAGTAGCATCTGATATAAATGAAGTTATTGGGCTTGTTCTGATATTATTAATTGCTTTATAAATATTACTTGAACTAATATAATTACTAAAAGCATATAATTGATTACTTAATGCATTTTGTAATAAACCATTATTGGTAATTGTAATTCCTGAAACAGATGCATTTTGATTTTCATATATAATTTTATAATTTGTATTAACTTGATTAGCAGTAGTGATAGCAGTTTTTAGAGTTTCGTTAATGGTGGTATTAATAGTAATATCATCATTAATATTATCATTAAAATCAATATTAGAATATGTAATGATATTATATAATAAATTGGAACTTAAAATAAAAGAATTTGAACTAATGATATAATTGCAATTTGCATTTGCTATATCAGTTGTCAAATTAATATTTAGATTATTATTTATGATATTACTTGCAATTGTTAAAGATTGATTAGAATTTTTGAAAGAAATATTTTTGGGATGATTGGAAGAAAAGACAGTATCAAAATAATAAACATTATTGCCTAATGAATATATTTTTGTTATTATTTTTTCAACTGGATTTGGTGAAAATAGGATATTATTATCATTAAATTTGTAGTTTCCTTTGATATTAATAGAACCGTCTAAATCTAGATCACCACTTATTCTAACATTTCCATAAATTCTAACATCTTCTTTATTTTTATTAAATTCTTCTGCTGAATTGTATGTTTGAGGATTATTAATATCAACATAATATTTAGAATTATCATAATATAAATTGATACATGAATTTGATGGTCGATAACTATTTTTAATATAACCAATTTGCAATGGACCTGCATAATTTAAATCATCAGATACATGATTTTTATAAATATACCATTTATTTTTATTGACTAAACTTAAATTAGTTGCATCATCGCAAAATTCAATTCCAGAATATTTAGAATTATCAATAGAACGATAGAAACTTAAAACGCTATTATTAATCTTATTATTATTTTTAGAATTGTTTTGAATTTGTAAAGGAACTGTTATATATTGATCGTTCAAATTCGTTCCAATTCCAATATTAGTATTATTAACAATCGCATCAGTTGCATTTAGATATTTAAAGGAACATATTTTATAATTATTTTCATAATAACCACCATCAATTGAATTTATACCACCTTTAACATTTAATTTCTGAGGATTTTGAATTATTTCGTTTCCATTCTCATTAATATTAATATTCAAATTATTGATATTATTATAATTATTATAAATAATAGGAATTGCGCATTGATAATTTTTATTATTATTTCTATAATAAAAATTTGATGCTATGATATCTCCATTTATATCTAATGTTTTTTCAGGATTAATATTATTGATACCTATCTTATTGTTCTGCATAATTGCAAGATTTGGAATTGTTGATTTTAGATTTGCTTTATTTTTTCCAGAATAAAAATAAATATTATTATAAGATGTGGTAAGTTCTGTTAGGAATATTAAAGAATTGTCAATGCCACTTTTTAATTGATTTAATTCTATATGACCAATATAAGCAGTTGAACCATTTGGAGTAATTGTAGTATCTCTCAATAAAATTTCAAATTTTTGTTTTTGTGTATCTTTGCATTTATATATATTCAATAATTCACTATTATAATTTCCTTCAGTAATTCCAGAAACTTTTCCGCCAACATTTAAATAAGAGGTTAGGGTTAAAAAATCCATATCCGGAACTGGAAGAGCTTGTATTTGACTAGGATTATTTGTAATTCGAAGACTTGTTCCGTCTATTAATAAATTTGTTGTTATGTTTAATGTTTTTGTTGTGATTACTTCAGAACAATTAAGAGTATTAAATTGAGAAGATTTATGAAAAACACAATCATTATAAAAATGATTTGTTCCTCCATTATCATAAATAACTAGATTTGAATAAATTTCAATAGAATATGCTTTTATACCATTATTAACATTTAAATTAGATGTTATTTCAGTATTTCCATAAACTTTAAATCGATAGTTATTATCAGAATTGCCAATATTTACATTTGAATTAAAATTAAATTCTACTTCATTAAAATTTCCTCCTAAAATCTGATTTGGGTTAATTGTCAAACCTCCTGCATTTCCTTGTCTTATATAAAGACTATCTAAATTTACAGATTGTTTTGTTACATAATCAAACATTAAGATATTTTCGGCATAAACAGAACCATTAATATATAATTTTGGATATTCTGTTGTTGGTATTATTTCAAATGATCTTCCAAAATAATATTTATTGTAAGTTATTTGATTTGGTATTTCATCTTTATTTATAATTACGCTTCCATTAATATCTAATGCTAATGATGGATATTGATTATTATTATAATTAGGAATTTCTCTATTATTTGGATATAAACTATTTATTTGTGCTTTTGTTTTGCTTATATTAAAATGAAGAGGCATATTTGGAGATGTTAGAACATGAGCAGGTGAATTATTAACATTTCCAATAATACCAATACTTATATTAGTTGGTTCATTGTTTGTAATATCATTATTTAAAATAGCAAATTGAATATTATTTGCATTATTATTGCAATGTCTGGCTATTTTAAACGCATTCAAATTTGAATTTGCATCAACTTCATTACCAATAATAACATTATGAGTTGTATAAATATTATTCTCAACATAATTTTTAACATTATAAAATAATAGATGAGATGAAATACGATTTAAGACTTGATTAAATGTTTGGACATTACTAGCAAGAGAAATATTATCATCAAGAATAATATTATTTGCATGAATAGAACCTGAACAATTAATATTTCCTTCTACTACTAAAGCTGTTGAATTCTTTAAAATTATATTACTTCTTGTAGTATTAACACCAACCGCATTTTCTGTTACTATGAAATTATAAACATTATCTAATTGATTTGGTTGTTGAGTTCCAACATCTCCAATAACTAAATAAGTTTTATAAATCTTATCTAATGTTAAATCTAGATTGGTAATGTCATTTAATCCAATACCAATTGAATCAATTTGAATTCTATTGTAATCCATCTATATATAATTAATTTTTAATAATTCGTTTTATATATATGAATATTCAAAAACTATTATTAATAGCAATTTTTATAATAATTAATGATTTCTTATTGCCATCTCAATTACCATCATCTTCATTATTAAAAATAAAAATAAAAAAAAATTTTACGAGAATACATGAAATGAATAATTAGGATGAAGTAGGTTCTGGAGGTGTAGGTTCTTTTATTATTTTCTTCATTTCTTCTTTTAGTTCTTTTAATGCATCATTTATTTCTTCAAAATTCTTTTCATATTTTTCATTTAATGTAATTTCTGATTTTTTTAGTTTATAAGTATAATTTATTAAAATTTTGAATATGTCTTTAATATTTTTATTATTGAGATTATCATTTGAATTGAGTAATCTAAACATCTCAATAACTGCATTTTTATCTAATCCAAATGAATTATGAAGAATATGAATTACATCACTAGGACCAATAGTATTAGCCATTATTATTTCTATTCTAATTATTTAAATTATTTTTGTTTATGATATTGAAATTCCATAATATAATAATGCTTCTTTACTTACATTATTTTCTGCCTCTTTCTTTGAAAAGCCAGTTGAAGTTGCTATAATGTCATTAAATCGATTTTTAACGCAATAATTGAATATTTTTACGCTGTCTTTTGTAATTATTCCCAATTCACAGAATTTAGGCGTGTCTTGTGTGGAATGTTGCATATAAGAAACGAGCATATCTTTATAATTTGTCTTTTGAATAATTAATTCACTAAAATCAATATAATTTTCGATAATATAAATAATCCATTTTTCAACTACGAAATAACCAGCACCTGATAATGTTATTAAAGGAATTTTAGGTGGCATAATTACTTTATCTTCTTCATTTTGAAAATCGATATATAAAGCTCCAATAAAAGCCTCGAAAATATCTTCCATAATCTTATAATTATTTCTTCCATTTGCTTCTTCGACTTGTTTTGAAATAATTGCAAATTTTGAAAATCCGATTTCATTCGAAAGAAACCCGAGCATCTTTCCATTTACAATTCTAGTCCTTATTTTTGATAAGAAACCTTCATTTTGATCAGGAAAACGGGAATATAGATAATTAGCAACAACCATATTCAAAATAGCATCTCCTAAAAATTCTAATCTTTCATATGACATATCCTGAAGAGGAATACAATTCGAAGGACAATTTGCATTTCCTGTTTCAAAATCAGCATTCTTCATTGTGCAGTAAGATTTATGAATAAATGCATTTCTATATAAATTTAGATTATTATAAGTAATACCATTCAATCCATTTTTATCAAAGAATTTTCTCAAATCATCATCATTCAAAAGAACATTATTTGAATTATATGGCATTTCATCAGTTTGAATAATCTTTGTCTTATTGTGAATGCTTTCAATTTTCTTCATTATAATAATAAAAATCATAGTCATTTATATCATTTTTTATTTATTTCATTTAATATAGATTGCCATCTGCAATAAAAAAAGACGAAGATTTTATTAAAAATTATTATCATATTAATATTAATTATGTTTATAAAGTAATATTTGAAATATAAATGATATTGATATTTATAAATTCTTTTTGAAAAAAATATTCAAAAACTAAATATATTTATAGATAAAGATTATAAAGATAAAAATAATTATTTGAAGTTGATTGAATTTTATAAGAAAAGGGGATTTATTATAAAATCAGAAAATGATATTGAAATTAAGATGATTAAGGAGTTGGGGGAATTATAATATATGAATGAGATTTAAATTTATTTTCATCTGTTAAATGTAAATTATTTAACATATTTACAGAATTCCAAGCATCTCCAATATCATCAAATCCAGTTGATTGTTGATTATCAACTATAATTTTTTGTCCTTCTGGTATTAATATTTCCATTTCGTGTTTAACATCATCTTCAGATGCTAAAGGTGTTATAAATAATCCTGTTGCACCGGGACATAATAAAGTTCTATACATTATTGCAGTAGGCATATGCATATTAGGATCATAAAAAACACTTTTAGAAGCATCAAAATTTATTGAAAATGATGATATTCTATTAGATATAAATACATTATTTTGTCTTGTATCATACATATAATTATCTTTACTTGCTCTATAAATTAATAATGGATATTGTGTTTTAGGTGCTCCAATAATTATTTCATTTACATCATCTATAAATTTTTTTAATATAATATGCCAATCTGTATTATCTAATTCAAAATAAAAAGGATGACATTTCTTTTTATTTATTAATTCAGATTTTATATATTTATTAATAAAATCATTTTTTAATCTATTATATTGATTTTGATTAGTTGAAGCAGTAAAACTTCCAATATCAAAATCATTTTTAACATAAATATAAATATTATCAGAAAATGAATTTCCTATTTCATCACAGCCAATACCACCAGCAGCTAAATCTTTAATATCATTAATATTAAAATTATTATATTTAAATGGATTAATAAAATATTCGAATGTAGTCTTTTTAATATAATCATCAATTGATTGTTTTTTTATACTAGATAATGTATGTAAATAATTACGCTGACTTATTATAAAATTTTCATAGTTTTTATCAACATAAAATTTAAATTGTAGAGCTTCAAATCCTAATATATAATTTACATTATAATCATAAAAATTATATTCTTTTCTAAAGCTATAATTATCAGGATTTCTAGTTGGTTTCCAATAATTATATCTTTCTTGTTTATATTGAACAATATCAAATATAAATTCTTTTTTTGTTAAATTTTTATGTTGTCGCATATATCTCATCAAATCCTTATATGTATTTATGTTATACAAATTTTGTTGAAGTGCAATATTAAAATCTTGATCAGTCATATCTAAAAATAGTTGAATAATATTATTTGATAATTTAGTAATTGCATGTAAATTATCACACGCATAATATGATCTAGTATATTGAGTAGGAGTATCAATATTAGCTATTAAGAATGGTATTTGAGAAAATAAAATTGGATCTGTAAAAATATCATCATTTAGAGATATAGGATAAGTAGTTGTAGTTGTTCCACCTTTCTTTTTTAGAGTATTAATTGTTATATTATCATTAAAATAAATACCTGTTGATGATTTTTTTAATATATTACAATCATAATTAAAATCCTTATAAGTTTCTTTTATTTTGAAAAAATATGGAGTTGCTGATTCTGATGTTTTTGATATATCATCTTTCATAAAACAAAATTTAGTTCCTTTTATAATTTCTTTTTTAGTATCAATAGTAGTTATTATAGGAGTATTTTTAATTTTATTAAATTTAGCAATACTTTCTTCATAATCTTTAATGTATTCTTTTTGTTCTTCATTTATTAATTTTTGTTCTTCTATAATTTTACTTTTTATTTTACTTTTTTCTATCATGCTATTATTATGTTTTATCATTCTATTATTAGATTATAATAATATTTCGTTCATAATAATCATTCTTTTTTTTAATCATTATAATTGTAATTGATTTTGAAACAATTATTTTAGTTGGCTTATTTATGTCTATTCTTTTATTTTTCCATAGTTTTAATCGTTGGATTAGGCTTTCTATAGATTTATTTGAAATATAAATTTTGAATAATTTGAATATTCCATGTTTCCAATAAAGCTTACTCATATTCAAATTTTCTATTTTATCAATTTCAATTTCTTTGAAGTTTTGAATAGATGATTTTAAAACTTCATTATAATCTTTGAGAATATCACTCAAATTAAATAATCCTGATATAATCCTATTATCCCATTTATTTAAGACTGGGATAATATCAGCTCTAATTTTCCCTCGTTGGCTCCAAGTTGGAGTGCTATTTTTGAGATATGGGAGATTATGGGCATTTGCAAATTTATAAATATCATCTTTAGAAACATTTATTAAAGGTCTGATAAAATTGATATTATCTATAATTGATGAATATTCAACTCCAATTAGATTTTCATATTTACAATTATATGAAATATTTGTTAAGATGTTTTCAAAACAATCATCTTTATTATGACCTAAAATAACTGTCGGTATTTTTCCATTTGAAAATGCTTTATAGCTATTAAATCTAATTCTTTTCGTATAGCTTTCATAAACATCTCTCAAATCATTTTCCATACATATCTTTCTTTTAATTTCTGCAATCTTTCTTACATAAAGTTTAACATTTAAAGCAGAACATAAACATCTAAGAAATTTAACTTCTTCTTCAACTTCAGATCGATTATTATAATTTATATGAATTGCTATTACTTTCTTTTTATTTTGATATTTATGAATTGTATTATACAAACAAACGACAGAATCAACACCTCCAGAAAGACTTATGATGATAATATCATCATCAATTTTATCAAACTCTCCAATTTGATATAAAGGATTTTTAATAATTTCGGAAGATGGATAATTATCTAAAATAGATGTATCATAATTTACCAATGAATAATCATAAGTTGTTAATGTTTCTTTAAAATTTGCTCTAGAATAAGTAGCACGAATAAATTTTATAGGTAGAGGTGATATTTTCCAACATTCATTCATAACAAATAGCAAATTTTCTTTAATATTTGAATGTCTATAAACTAACATAAAAAACATCCAATCCACATATTTCAAATAATTAATAATTAAAATATGTTTGTTTGCAATTTCCAATGCTTTTTGATTAAAATAAGTGAGAATATGATTATTCATTTCATTTCTATAATAATGTCTTGTCAATTGGTCATAAATCATAATTCCTAAAATTGGCTTACAATGAATATCATAATTATATTCATTTATCAAATGACCATAATTATCAGACAAATATTTATCATTCTCATCATTTTTATTAAACCAATATTTCTCTTTACTAATAAAATCATCATAAAATAACTCCATTTATGATAATTTAAATAAAAATAATAATCAATTTTTTATAAAAACTATTATTATATTAAGTAGTAAATATAACTGGCTGTGGGTTTAAACTTTTTAACATGTCTCTTTCTGTTAATAATGTAGTAGGAGTAGCTTTAATAATTCCAGTTTCTGTTTTTAAATTGGCTTCTGTTATTATTTTTTGTATTTCTAAATTTATTTTTTCATCTTTGGTTTTTTTATAATTAAATGGTAATTTTACATTATTATCATCATGTAAAATCATTGAGCTATATTCTGGATATATAGTAATTGTATTATAAGAATTTATTTTATCTTTATTATCTAAAGATAAACAATTTGTATTATTAATATTATTATATGCATCTTTTATTTCAAATTTATTATCAATAGTTTTTACTAATTGTATACTTGAAGTTAAAATTTCCATTTCATAATATAATGCATCATTTGATGCAAATGGTGTAATAAATAATACTCTTGATCCTTTTTCAATTAATACTCTTAACATAACAGGTATTTCTGCACTATTATAAAAATATTTAGATGCTTCGTAATTTATAGAATATGATGATATTCGTGCAGAATTAAAAATATATTCTTTTTTATTTATTTCTTCTGGATTACTTATTGTAAGTTCATCTTTTAAATAATTATTATTAGCACCTCTATAAACAAATAATTGTCGATTTTCTTCTATAGGTGGGGCATTCATTATTATTAAATTTAAATTATCATAATACCATTTTAAAATTATTTGCCAATCATCATTATTTAAAACTTGATAATATACAGCATGGCATGTTTCTTTATTTTGTGGTAAATTATTAGATTTATATTTATTTATAAAATCTATAATCAAATTATTTTCGGTATCTTTTTCATAAATGCGTGTTAAATGTGGTTTTAGATATGTATTTCTAGTTAAATATAAAGCTACAAAATATGAAAATGCATCTCCTATATTTCTAGTGTTAATATCATTTAAATTTATAGGTTTTTTATTATTATATGGGATAATGTATTTTTTTGAAACAATATCATTTATATAATCTCTTATTGATTTTAAATTAACTATATGTAAAGTTTTAAGATATTCTATTTGTTGATTAATAAAATATTGATAATTATCTTTATAAGCAAATAATCCATTTTCATATGCAAGTATTACTGATTTATTATATTCATAAAAATTAAAAAATTTTTTAAAAATATATTTTTGAAGTTGTTCCTCTATTTTATTATTATTTATACTATAAATTGGAACAGTCAATTCTAATATTTCTTCATAATGTTTATTATTTGATAAAATTATTGATATTATATCTATATTATTACTAAAAATGTTAATTTTATTTTTTTCAAAATCGCGAGCTCTTTCTATATCAATATTTTTAGATAATATATATTCAATAAAATCATTTTTATATATATCAATAAAATATTTAATTTTGCTTTCATATTCTTTGTTTTTTTCTTTTAAAATATCATATTTTGAAGTATCTGTTATAAAGTTTTTAATATTTAAAATTTTTGCATCACTATTTCCAAATATTGTTGAAAAATTATCTATAGTAGTTAAAACACCTCCTTTTTTTAATGCTGATTTTATATTTTTACTTATTTCTTCATCATCATATACGCCATACTCTCCTTTTTTTAAAAACTCATATATTATTTTATTTTCTTCTATAGAATATGAAGATATTTTATCTTTTATACTAAATGAGTTATCTTCATATGTATATGTATATTTATTAGTATATAATTCAAAATCTAAATTAATATCTTTTTTTATAGGAGATGATGTTTCTAATATTTGTTTTTCAAAAAGATATGTGTTCGTAACAGTTGTATTTGCTGGTAATTGTTGAATATTTGTTTTTGCTAGTAATCGTTGAATATGTGTATTTTCTGGTAATAGTTTAATATGTGTTTGTTCTGTATATCTTCCTCCTTTTTTTCATTCTAATATATAATAATGTATATATAATTAATTTAAAAAAATGATTTTTCTTTTTTTGATAATATTTATATTAAAAATCAATGAATATTATTAATATTAAAATTGAGGATTTGCATATTTCTAATATTAATGTTCGAAAAAATTTAATAAGTAATATTGAAGAATTGGCTGATAGTATTGAAAAGAATGGTCTTATTAATCCTATTACAGTTAAATTAAATTCTGATGGAAAATATGATATTATTGCTGGACAAAGAAGATATTTAGCAATGAAATCATTAAATAGAAAATATATTCCATGTAGTCTCATTAATATTAATGATGATGCTGCATTCGAGATTAGTATAATTGAAAATATTCAAAAAAATAATCTTTCTACTTGTGATAAGGTTTTATCTTATTCTAAACTTTGTAATATTCAAGATCCAAATATAGTTATTGAAATGACAAAGATTTCAAAGCCAACATTAAAGAAATACTTAAAAATAAAAGATTTACCTTTGGAAGTTTTAAAGAAATTGGATGAACAAGATAAATCTAAAATTACTGTTCCTATTGCTGTTGAATTTACAACTTTTCCTAAAGATATTAATCTTATGGACATTATTGGTAAATTGGCAACTTTTAAGACAAAAACAAAAATGGAATTAATCAAAAAAATTAAAGAAAATGAATATAATGAGATTGATGATATTATTGATGATTATAATGAAGAAGAGAAACCAGATATTAAGCGTCCTTATGTATTTGATAGTATTTCTCAAAAGAATTTATTGATACCTGAAGAATTATATGCAAAAGTGATTGAATTAATTCAAAGTGAAGTTGAAGAAGATGATTTGACTTGGTTCTAATAATAAAATTGTAGAGAAAAATAAATAAAAAAAATAAAAAATTATTTTTGTTTTTATGATAATTATTATCAGAAATGGGTGGTGGTCCTAGTAAGTATGTTGAAAGTCAAGAACGCTTTGTTCGCGATAATTATAAGAAATATAAAAATGAATTGGGAAGTAATTATTCTACTATGCAAGTTCAGGGAAAGTTGCGACAGCTATATGCAAATAGCGACACTTGCAAAGAAAACAAAAATTCATATATTTTAGATTATAAATGGAAAGAAGTTAAAAACAGAGTTAAACCAACATATTCTTAATGATCAAAAGAAATAAGGACAATAATATTATTATTTTTTTGTCTTTTATTATAATACAAATAAATAGGAAATATGGATAATGATTTTGGAAATAAAATGCAAACAGACAATGAAATAATGAATATATCATCAAAATCATCATCACCTGAAATTATTGATTTATTAAATGATGAAGAAGAATTGAAAGAAAAACATAAAAAAATTATATCAGATTTATATTATCATTTAAATAAAATGAAAGAAAAATTTGCATCATATAATCCAGAAAAAAGATTATTTGATGATTATAATGATCGAATTAAAAATAAACCTAAAAAACCATATGTTAAAATTTTAACAGAAAGTCAATATTATGAGAAAATGATAATATCAGAATTGATTGAAGAATTTGATATGGATTATTTTTTCTCTAAAATGAAAGATAAAATATTTGTTGATAATATAAAAGTTGAAGAAGTTATAAATAAAACATTTTTTAAAGATAAAGAAAGATTTAATTTTTCAATTAAAGGAGGTAGTCGTTTGAAAGTATGTGGCGATAATTTATTAAAATTTTTGCATATTTTTGATGCAAAACATGATTTTGATAAATATAAATCAATTAAAACACATATTGATGAAATGTTTAATTATTATATAAAATTACCTTTTATTTCTCCGCATGAAAAACATATTTTTGAAAGTTTATATGAAAGAAATGGTGTAAATTATGAAGAAATGATATTACAATATATATTGATACACAATAAAGATATATTTGATAGTATTGATGATAATGCAAATGTTATTTATATTGATATAAATACTGATGCAACTAAATTTGAATATTTTTCAAAAGAAAATAAAGACAAAAAGAGAGAAGAGATTGATATTGATGCCGACGATCAAAAAACAGTTTATGATGCTCTCATTACAATTATAAAAACATTTTATGATTTTAAAGAAACACCTGATAAATATGGATATATTTTTGATACAAATATATCATCTGTTAAATATGATGGATTAGGAGAAACATATCATCACATTAAAGAAGGTGTTTTTGATAAAATTAGCGAACAATTATTACCATTTGAAAATGCATATGATCCTCATTCATCAACCGAAATAAAAATTCCAGATGCTGAATTTGATATTTACAATGAAATAACTAAATTAAATTTTAATAATGAAATTGTTGGTAAAGAACATGAAAGTGCAATTAGAACATTAACAAGAAAATATTTTAATTTTTCTACAAAAAAGATAGATGATTTATATTTTCCAAATATAAAATTAAATGTTTGTGATATAACTGAACTTGATAATAAAATTGATCTAATTTCATTATTATTACCAAATGATAAAAAAATTATTAAAGATATATTAAATATATATAATTTTTCTAGTTCAGATAGAGAATTCAAACATCCTAAATTTAATAAACTTATATTTAATCTTGATATTACAGATAATAAAATTAATATAATTTATGAAAAATCATTTAATTCCATTGATATGTTAAAAACTTTTATAGAAAAATTTATAAAATATAGTAATGAGATTGAAGCATATACTTCTTTATTACAAGATACAATAACCATAGCATCATCTGATAAAAGTGAATTATGGTTATTATTTGTTTTGATAATCTATTTAATGGTTTCTATTGAACAAACCACATTTACAAATAAAAAAAAAGAGATAATAAGCATCTTACTTGATTTTAAGAAATCAGGAGATTGGGCACAATCTCTTTTCTGTTCTAAATATAATGATATTAATCCTAATGGGAAAGAGGCATATTTTATATCAGGTGATAAATTATCAGCAGCAAGAGCTATATTAAATGGAAATGTTAAAACAATGACAGCAACCGATTATAATATTCTTGAAATGAATATTACAGATATAACAGCTGTTGATGTTATTAAAAATAAAAAAAAATCAATATTAACTTTATATAATGGAAAAAATAAATTTAAATTCAATGATTTATATAAATTAATAGAAGGTTCTATTTTCGAATTTTATGCATTTAATGATATTGATAAAGGGATAAAATTATTTAATTTTAATGAAATCATTTTTAATAATTTTAAACAAAATGCTGGTTTAATAAACAATACTATTATTGATAATACAAATTTTAATTTTGAATATTTTTGGTATTTTATGATAGTTGTTATTTATCATATTCGAACATATTTAGATACATATAGTGTTTTTAAGGTTATTGGTGATGATTTTGAAGAATTATCTTATACTAAAAATCGTTTAACATTTAATTATAAAAAAAATTATCAAGACGGGTTATCATTGGCAATGTCAGTTCCATTATCATTATCACCGTCAAATTTTTATAGAAGTTTTGGTAGTAAAGAAGAAAAGTATAAAATTATGCAATTAAGCGAAAATATTTTTACAAATAAGGATAGAAGAAGTTTAACGGCTTATTTAACATTGATAGATAATAACAGAACTCAATTTTATAATGGAGATTTGGATAAGAAATATCTTGAAGATATTGTAAATATTCTTAAAGAAACATTTGGAGATGCTATTATTCCTGAATATGATTATATTGGAAATGATCGTTTTTGTGAATATTTGAATAATATTTATACTAATAGATTATCAAGAATTCCTGGAAATTATGATAATTTTATTAAATTTTTTAGGAAATTTGCAAAATTGATAACATTATGTCAAATATTATATATTGATAATATTACAAAAGAATACAAAGAAGAAGATAAAATTCCATTTAATAAAATAAATGAAATTGTTTTAAAAACGGATGAACATCAGCCAAAAACTGTTTGTAAAATAATTGTTGATAAATTTTATAATGATATTTGTTTATTATATGAGAATTTTCAATCAAGCACGGAAAGAATTGGGGATGATGTATATATAAATGCATTAAAAACTATAATTATTAGTTATTCTAGTTTTGAAGATCGTATTAAATATATAGATGAAAAAATGTTATATCCATTAGAAAATTTAAAATTTAAATTGAATATTTTAAATGATTTAATTAAAAACTATAATTTAACTAGTAGAAGATCAAAAAAACTAAAAGAAATTATTGATGAACAAGATCAATATAACATTATTTTGAGTTTAAATTCACATTATTTTATTAAAAAAAAATTTATTAATATTATTGATCAAAATCCAGATGATCAAGAAGTTCAAAGAGTATTTACAAAAATTAATGAAGTTTATATAGAAACTTATAGAATAATACCAGAACTAGAACTTAATGAAACAATTGCAACTTCTGGTTTAGATAAAGAATTATTAAAAAATTATTATAATATTTTTCGTTATTCTGATATTGAAGGTTTTTTTTATCAACTTCAATCATTAAAATCAGATATACTTATGAATGTTAAACTTCTTAATAGATTTCTTAATGCAATAAGAACTATTCCTATTCAACAACCAAATATTGATATTAATGTTTTATTTGAAATACATAAAAAATTAAGTAATGGTTCTATAATCGCAGAAATAGAAGAAATTGAAAGAAATAGAGATGACTTAGACAGAATAAAAAGATTTTTAAATGATTTTAAAGATAAAATTATTGATCCTTTTAAAGAGGTATATGAAATTTATAAAGAAACAGTAAAACCAAATAGATTAAGAAGTATATTTGAAATATTGGATGATAAATTTTCAATATTGTTGAATAGTTTAATTAAAAGAATTGATGATAAATTATATGAATATTTTAATAGTAGTGTTTTATCTTGGTATGTATTGAAAGATTATGTTATTATTCCTAATAGTAAAGAGTTATTAGAAGATATTCAAAATACTTTTATAGAAGCTGTGAAACCACTTGATATTAGAAAGCTTTTTAAAGACAAAGAAACAACTTTAGATGATGTATATTATGAAATTATAAAAATGAAAGACAAATTGAAGGAAGAATTACAAACAGTAAAAGAAAATATTGAAAAGATCTATGATTTTGATAAATCATCTGATATAAGACAATTGAAAATTCCTGAAAGTTTTTTAAAGAAAGGTATCTTTTTTTATCCTGATTTGAAAGATATTACGACCGTTAATATTACTCAAACTGTCAAAACAGGAAATAGAGAGAAACGACCTAATTCTAGATTTATTTCAAATACTGCTCAAGGTAAAATCAAAGTTGATAATAGAATTCAATTAAAAGATTGGCACATCAACAGTAAATCATATAATCAAATATATAAGATATTAACAAAAGATGATACATTGCATAAAAATGAAATAATGATTAGCAATGAAACATTGAGTAATATATTTGATGGTATTTTTAAAAATAAGGATGTGAAAACATTTATTAAACCTGAAATTGAAGTTGATATGAATGATACAGGAAATATCGATAAATTCTTTTTGAATACAGGATTTATATTGATGGTATCAAAAGTATTGGAAAAAAATATAAATAAATATACATCAACTATAAAAAATATTACAAGTTTTGACAAAACTTTAAATATCAATAGTTTCTTAACAAAAGATAAAAATTATTATAATGATGATAAATATAAAATCATAACTATAATTGGATCTTATACTAAATTTATGTTAGCAAAGAAATTAGCATACATAAATGAAAATAGTAAAAAATATGGAATATATAGATTTGATAAATTATTTAGAACGAAAATATTCCCTAATTCAAGTAGTGAAATTGATAGTATTTGTAGTATATTAGATACATTAATGGTATTTACAAAATCAAAATATTTGATTGATGCAAAAGATGAATATTATCAAAATCCTAAACCTTCAACAATTGATAATTATTTAAAATCATTAAATATAGAACAATTATATATTGATAAAAATGAAAAAATAAATTTACATGATAGAAAATATCCATATTATAATATTGATGATATAACAGCTACTTTTAATAAAATTTTGAAAATATCAGAAAGAAAAAGAAGAAAATCAGATGAAAAAAAAGAACAATCTAAAAAACAAAAACCACTATTACCACAAGTAGCACCACCACCAGCACCACCAGCACAACAATCAAATAAAACATCTAAAAGGAAAAAATCACCATTACCAGCAGCACTACCAGCAGCACTACCAGCAGCACTACCAGCAGCACTACCAGCAGCACCACAACCAAATAAAACATCTAAAAGGAAAAAATCACCACAACCAGCACCACAAGCACTACCACAAAGAACATCAGCTAGACAAAAAAATGCTATTAATTATAAGGATTTGCATATATCTGGAAAATAAAAAAATAAATTTTTATCTTTTTTTCAATATTCATATTAAAATAATGATGAATATCGATGGCTGTTCTTGAAATTGAAAATATTTCGACGAGAACATTTACATTCGATTTTGTTAGTAATATTATTGACAGATTTCTTTGAAATTTCGTTTGCTAAATATTGCATGAAGCAAGACTTGTGCATGCAGTGAGTAGCATGTTTATTAGTTAAAATTTCAATGATAGGTTCTTGTTTTTCACTGTCATCGAATGATGATTGACATATATCACAAATATTATCGCTTTTCTGATTTTCAATTTCTCTAAATAGAAGATTTGTAATCTTGAAATTATAAGAATGATTTAATAGTTTTAGGATGCGAAGACCATTTACATATTCTGTATCATGTGTATCGATTGAACGGATGAATTCTGTTTTGCATTCAACCAAATCATTTAAGATCTTTGCTTGAATTTGTGATTTTTTGACAAATGACATTTCGTCTAATTTTGTCCCAGTATTCTTTGATAATCTAATCTCATATTTATGTTCAGCAATTTTACTCATAACAAAGATATTAGAGCTAAAATCTGCATTATTGAAAGGAGGTTCGATTGAAACAGTTGTGGTGTTATTAACAACAACATCCATATTAATTTCAGCTTTGAACCCGCTGCTGCAAAATGTTTTTCCTAGCTTAAATACCATCGTAATTTTCTTATGAATATATCTCTGATCCATTGAATACAGAAACCCGTTTCTCATGAAAATAGTTCCTTTATTTTGTTCAGAAAAAGCACTGACCCTTGAAATAAATGTTTGAGCTATTTCATTATTTTTGAAATAAATATCAATATCATTTGGAATTAATGTTCGAAACTTCGATTCCGGATGATAAGACTTATCCCAAAACTTAGAATACTTTTCTTCATCATCAACCTCATCAAATAAAGATTTATGATGAGTTGCAATAATTTCATCTCTAACCAATCCACCGTAAATAATGCCATCACAATTGATGACCATCATTTTGATGATATTAAAGAGAAGTCGCTTCTCTCTGTTTAAATTGATCGTTTGATGCATCATTTTTATAATTAAAAGCTGAAAAATTATTAATCATTTTTTTTCGAAAATAGATATAAAGATAAGAATATATATTTGAACATGCTCTTATAGCTCAGTTGGTTAGAGCGAACGGCTGTTAACCGTTAGGTCGAAGGTTCGAACCCTTCTAGGAGCGTCATTTATTTTTCCTTTAATGACAAAATAGATTATTTTATCATTTTTCTTTATGACGA
>Ga0114960_10000459_pt1 | contig 34394 bp, 32 predicted proteins | sample C_130625_MF_Meta_FD_92637 | JGI IMG/M metagenome (GOLD analysis project Ga0114960, IMG submission 92637) | Freshwater microbial communities from Lake Croche, Canada to study carbon cycling - C_130625_MF_MetaG | ecosystem: Environmental > Aquatic > Freshwater > Lake | place: Lake Croche, Canada...
CCTCCACCGCCACCGCCGCCGCCACCGCCGCCACCCGCGCCTGCGGCCGCACCCACACCCGTGCCCGCATCCCCACCACCACCCCCGCCGCCACCGCAGCCCGCGGCGCAGCAGGTTGCGGCCTCGGCGACCGACGACAGCGGACCCTATGTGACACCGCTGGTCCGAAAACTCGCCGCCGACAATGGCGTCGACCTGTCAGCAGTGAAGGGAACCGGAGTCGGCGGACGCGTACGGAAGCAGGACGTGCTCGCCGCCGCCCAGCACAAGGCGCCAGCGGCATCGACCCCATCGGCCCCGGCCGCCGCTGCCCCGGCCGCTGTCGCCTCGCCATTGGCACATCTGCGCGGTACCACGCAGAAGGCCAACCGGGTTCGCAAGCTCACCGCCAAGAAGACCCGGGAGTCACTGCAGTCCACCGCACAGCTCACCCAGACCCACGAGGTCGACATGACCAAGATCGTGGCTCTGCGGGCCCGGGCCAAGAAGGAGTTCGCCGAGCGGGAGGGGGTGAATCTCACCTACCTGCCGTTCATCGCCCGCGCGGTGATCGACGCACTCAAGGCACACCCCAACATCAACGCCAGCTACAACGAGGATGCCGGCGAGATCACCTACTACGACACCGAGAACCTGGGCTTCGCGGTCGACACCGACCAGGGTCTGCTCTCGCCGGTGGTCCACAACGCGGGCGATCTGTCGCTGGCTGGTCTGTCGCGCGCCATCAACGACATCGCCGGCCGGGCGCGCTCGGGCGATCTCAAGCCCGATGAACTTTCCGGCGGCACGTTCACCATCACCAACATCGGCAGCCAGGGCGCATTGTTCGACACCCCAATCCTGGTGCCGCCGCAGGCCGCGATGCTGGGCACCGGTGCCATCGTGAAGCGGCCGCGAGTGATCGCCGACGCGGCCGGCAACGAGTCGATCGGCGTGCGCTCGGTCTGCTACCTGCCGTTGACCTACGACCACCGACTCATCGACGGCGCCGACGCCGGCCGCTTCCTGACCACGGTCCGGAAGCGGCTCGAGGAAGGCGCCTTCGAAGCCGAACTCGGACTCTGAGGTGGGCGGACGAGCCGGGAACAAACTCGTCGCCATCGCCGGATCATCGGGTCTGATCGGTACGGCCCTGGTGGCCGCGTTGCGCGCGGCCGACCACCGGGTACTGCGGATTGTGCGCCGCACACCGGCCAACGCCGACGAACTTCAGTGGAACCCCGACCGCGGCGAGATCGACCCGACCGCGCTGTCGGGTGTGGATGCGGTAGTCAATATGTGCGGCGTCGGGGTCGCCGACAAACGCTGGTCGGGTGCGGTCAAACAGAGTCTGCGCGACAGCCGCATCGACCCCACCGAGGTGATCGCCCAGGCGGTGGTGGACGCCGGCGTGCCGGTGTTGATCAACGCCAGCGGAGTGGGTTACTACGGTGACACCGGAGGCCGCATCGTTGACGAATCTGCCTCTGCCGGAACGGGTTTCCTGGCCCGGCTGTCGGCGGACTGGGAGGCGGCAACTGCACCGGCCCGCGATGCCGGAGTGCGGGTGGTGCTGGCCCGCACCGGTCTGGTGCTGTCCCCCACCGGCGGCCTGCTGAGCAAGTTACGTCCGCTGTTTGCCCTCGGACTGGGTGGACGGCTGGCCGACGGACGGCAGTACATGCCCTGGATCAGCCTCGACGACGAGATCCGCGCACTGCAGTTCGCGGTCGACAACGCCACGCTGACCGGCCCGGTGAACTTCACCGGACCCGCCCCGGTGACCAACTCCGAGTTCACCTCCGCACTGGGCCGGGCCGTCCGGCGCCCGACCCCATGGCTGGTGCCGAGCTTCGCGCTGCGCACCCTGCTCGGCGAGTTCGCCGAGGAGGGCCTGCTCGGCGGTCAGCGAGCCATTCCCGCCGCCCTGGAACGAGCCGGTTTCACGTTCCATCACAACACCGTCGACGACGCCCTCGCCTACTCCACCGGCACCGGCACCGGGGCCACACGCCGGTAGTACCGTCGAGGCGTGCGGCAATCCATCCGGTCCAGCGCCGATCCGGTCGCGATCCGGAACCTCGGCAGTGTGGACTACGCGGACGCCTGGCAACTCCAGCGGGAGTTGGCCGACGCCAGGATCGCCGGCGGACCGGACACCCTACTGCTGCTGGAGCACCCCGGTGTCTATACCGCAGGCAAACGCACCGAGGCACACGAACGTCCCACCGACGGTATCCCCGTCGTCGACACCGACCGGGGCGGCAAGATCACCTGGCACGGCCCCGGCCAACTGGTCGGCTATCCGGTGATCGGCCTCGCCGAACCGCTGGATGTGGTGAATTACGTTCGGCGCCTTGAACAATCACTGATCAGCGTGTGCGCCGAATTCGGACTCGACGCTGGTCGGGTGGAGGGTCGATCCGGTGTCTGGCTGCCGGCCGACACCAGGCCGGCCCGTAAGATCGCCGCGATCGGTATCCGAGTCGCCCGCGGAACCACCCTGCACGGCTTCTCGCTGAACGGCGATTGTGACCTGAGCGCGTATTTGGCCATCGTGCCGTGCGGTATCGCTGACGCCGGCGTCACATCGCTGAGCGCCGAAGTCGGCCGCCGCGTCGGCGTCGATGATTTGCGCGACCGAGTCGCCACCGCCGTCTGTGACGCACTCGACGGCCGGCTGGCGGTCTCTACTCCCGTAGCATCACAGCCGTGAGCGTCGATCCGGGATCTGATGTCGCCGGCGCTGTACCCGATGTCGCCGACCAAGCGGCTCCGGCGGCTCCGGGTAACCGCAAACTACTGCGCCTGGAAGTCCGCAACGCCCAGACTCCGATCGAACGCAAACCTCCGTGGATCAAAACCACGGCCCGGATGGGCCCGGAGTACACCGCACTCAAGGGCCTGGTCCGCCGCGAGGGCCTGCACACGGTCTGCGAGGAGGCCGGGTGCCCCAATATCTTCGAGTGCTGGGAAGACCGCGAGGCCACCTTCCTGATCGGCGGTGAGCAGTGCACGCGACGTTGTGACTTCTGTCAGATCGACACCGGCAAGCCCGCCGAACTCGACCGCGATGAGCCGCGCCGGGTGGCCGAGAGTGTGGCCGCGATGGGGCTGCGCTACTCGACGATCACCGGAGTCGCCCGCGACGACCTGCCCGACGGCGGCGCCTGGCTGTACGCCGAGACGGTGCGTGCCATTAAGGAACTCAACCCGACCACCGGTGTGGAGTTGCTCATCCCAGACTTCAACGGCGAGCCCGAACTGCTGCGCGAGGTATTCGAATCGCGGCCAGAAGTGTTGGCGCACAACCTCGAAACGGTTCCGCGGATCTTCAAGCGGATCCGTCCGGCGTTCCGTTATCAGCGCAGCCTCGATGTGCTGACCGCGGCGCGCAAATTCGGTCTGGTGACCAAGAGCAACCTGATCCTCGGCATGGGCGAGACTATCGAGGAGGTTCGCACGGCGCTGGTCGATCTGCACAATGCCGGCTGCGACATCATCACCATCACCCAGTACCTGCGACCGTCGCCGCGCCACCATCCGGTGGATCGTTGGGTCCACCCGGATGAGTTCGTCGATCTGGCGGCCTACGCCGAGGGTCTCGGGTTCGTCGGCGTGCTGGCCGGACCGCTGGTGCGCTCCTCCTACCGAGCCGGCCGCCTCTATGAACAGGCGGCGCTCGCGCACCGGGCAGACCTGGGTACTCCGCCCCGGTAGACCGTGCCCTCCGTATCCTTGGCAACTATGGCGAAATCCCGCACTCCCGAGCAGACCAAGGCGGCAAAGGCTGAGGCGAAAGCCGCTGCGAAGGTCGTCTCCAAGCAGCGCCGCACCCAGTTGTGGCAGGCGTTTCAGATGCAGCGCAAAGAGGATAGGCGCCTGCTGCCGTACATGATCGGCGCGTTCCTGGCGGTGGTGGCCGCCGCGGTGACCGTCGGCATCCTGATAGGCGGAGTCACCAAGTACATGTTCATCGCGCTGGGGGTTGTCCTTGCCGTGCTGGTGGCCTTCATGATCTTCGGCCGTCGGGCGCAGAAGTCGGTATTCCGCAAGGCTGAGGGTCAGGCCGGAGCGGCCGGTTGGGCGCTGGACAACCTGCGCGGCAAATGGCGCGTGACCCAGGGGGTTGCAGTCACCGGTCACTTCGACGCCGTACACCGGGTGATCGGCCGGCCAGGCGTGATCTTCGTCGCCGAAGGCTCGCCGACACGGGTCAAGCCACTGCTGGCGCAGGAGAAGAAGCGCACCGCCCGGCTGATCGGAGACGTACCGATCTACGACATCGTCATCGGCAACGAGGAGGGCGAGGTTCCGCTGGCCAAGCTCGAGCGCCACCTAACTCGGATGCCGGCCAATATCAACGTCAAGCAGATGGACGCGCTGGAATCCAAGCTGGCCGCGCTCAGCAGCCGCAAGGGCCCGGCCGCAGTGCCCAAGGGTCCGCTGCCGCCGCAGGCCAAGATGCGCGGCGTTCAGCGCAGCGTCCGCCGCCGCTGAACCCTCCCTGACGTCGCCGCCTCACGTTGAGTGAGGAATCACGCAGACAAATCGCGAGTAGGCCCCTGCGGGGTTCCTCACTCAACGTAAGACGCGGGGCACCCCGGCCTGCTCGACCCGCCGCACGATGCCTGGCGCCCGGTCGCCGGCGAGTACTCGAATGCGCCGCCAGCCGAGTCCGTCGAGGTACTCCGAACGGGCAATATCGCCCCGGTACTGCGCGTTATCCATGCGGTGCTGCTCTCCGTCGTATTCGACGGCCGCCATGAACTCCTCCCACCCCATGTCCAGGCGATAGCGCGGATATCCGTCCGGATCCAGCACTGGGATCTGGGTCTGCGGCCGCGGGAAGCCGGCCTCGATAAGTAGCAGTCGCAGCCACGTCTCCTTCGGGGATTGCGCACCGGGATCGACGAGATCGAGCACCTTCTGCACCCTGCGCCGACCCCGGAGGCGGGGATGCGCGTCACGTACTGCGATAACGGCGTCAGCCTCGAACCGTGTTGCCCGGGCTAGTGCGTCGAGGCGTTCAACCGCCCTGCCGATCCGGCCCCGCCGGGCCAGATCGAAAGCGGTCCGCTCCACCGTCGTGCATGCCATCCCGCGCGTCTGCGTAATCTCGCCGGCCGCCAGCGTGTCGCGGCGGGTAGCGATCCCTGGGGGCGTCTTGTTGTGGGCGAGATTGAGTTCGATGACGGTGTCAGGTTCCACCCACTTAGCGCCGTGCAACGCCGATGCGGCCACTCCGCTCACGACTCCCTGCCGCCGCGACCAGAGCCACGCCGCAGCGATGCGATCATCCAGGTTCAGGGTCGTCCGGCTTGGGGTGTAGACGCCCGGAAACAGCCGTCGGTGATCAGCGACCAACCCATACCTGGTGACCAGACCCGCAGCCAGTGCTTCCTCGGCGATGAACGCTCCCACACCCGATGACCGTGCCAGATGCGCCAATGCGGACGCCACACTCATCAACACCCACATTGAGTGAGGAATTGCGCAGACAAATCGCAAGTAGGCGCCTGCAGGGTTCCTCACTCAACGCGCGAATCAGCGACGCACCACTGCGGTCGCGGTCAACCGGTCCTGGAAGCCTCGGCCGTCGCTGTCGGTGAACAGTGCCGGCACCACCAGTGCGATCAGCAGACCGCGCACCACAGCCCGCCCGGTGCCGACGTGCAACCGGCTGTCGATCGAGGCGACCCGCAGGCCAAGCAGGTTTTGCCCCGGCGTGAACCCGAACAACCGCACCGCCACGATGCCCAGGACGAACCAGATCAGCAGCACGGCCGTCGCCTGAAACGAACTGCTGACCAGACCGACGGCCACCCCAAGCCCGGCCAGCCCGTAGGCGATTAGCCAGTCGACGGCCAGAGCGGCCATCCGCCGACCCAATCCGGCCAGCGACCCCGGCCCTTCGGCAGGCGCTCCCAGCCGCTGACCCGGGTATCCGGACCCTGCGCCCAACGATTGCGGGCCCGACAGCCAGGATCCGATCTCACGCGACATGATCCAAGAATAGGCCGAAACCGGTATCGTCCCGACGCGTAACGTCACGGCAACATTCGGTTGACGGACGTGCAACATCGGCTACCTACCGTCAGCCGCGGGTCGCAGGTTAACCCGGGTCAGAGAAAACCCTCTGCCCCTACGTGCACGATGGGCCGGATTGAAGGAGTGAGTACGTGGCAAAGCACAACGCAGCCGACGACATCATCAAGCAGATCAAAGACGAGAAAATTGAGTACGTCGACATCCGGTTCTGCGACCTGCCCGGCGTAGTCCAGCACTTCTCCATCCCGGCCTCGACCTTCGACGAGAGCGTGTTCGAGGACGGACTCGCATTCGACGGTTCGTCGGTCCGCGGGTTCCAGTCGATCCACGAGTCCGACATGATGCTGCTGCCGGACCCCGAGAGCGCGCGAATCGACCCGTTCCGGGCCGCCAAGACCCTGAACTTGAACTTCTTCGTGCACGACCCCTTCACCCGCGAGCCGTACTCGCGCGATCCGCGTAACGTCGCCCGCAAGGCGGAGAACTACCTGGCCAGCACCGGTATCGCCGACACCGCCTTCTTCGGCGCCGAGGCGGAGTTCTACATCTTCGATTCGGTCGCGTTCGACTCCAAGATGAACGGCACCTTCTACGAGGTCGACTCCGAGTCGGGCTGGTGGAACACCGGCGAGCCGTTCGAGGCCGACGGCAGCCCCAACCTCGGCTACAAGGTCCGGCCCAAGGGCGGATATTTCCCCGTCGCCCCCTACGACCACTACGTCGACCTGCGCGACGAGATGGCTACCAACCTGCAGAACTCCGGTTTCACCCTCGAACGTGGCCACCACGAGGTGGGCACTGCCGGACAGGCTGAGATCAACTACAAGTTCAATACACTGCTGCGGGCGGCTGACGATGTGCTGCTGTTCAAGTACATCATCAAGAACACCGCCTGGCAGGCCGGCAAGACCGTCACCTTCATGCCTAAGCCACTGTTCGGTGACAACGGCTCGGGTATGCACGCCCATCAGTCGCTGTGGAAGGACGGCAAGCCGCTGTTTCACGACGAGTCCGGCTACGCGGGTCTTTCCGATCTGGCTCGCCACTATATCGGCGGCATTCTGCACCACGCGCCGTCGCTGCTGGCGTTCACCAACCCCACGGTGAACTCCTACAAGCGGTTGGTGCCGGGCTACGAGGCGCCGATCAACCTGGTCTACAGCCAGCGCAACCGTTCGGCCTGCGTGCGCATCCCGATCACCGGCAACAACCCCAAGGCCAAGCGCCTGGAGTTCCGCTGCCCGGACAGTTCCGGTAACCCGTACCTGGCCTTCTCGGCGATGCTGATGGCCGGCATCGACGGCATCAAGAAGAAGATTGAGCCACTGGCACCGGTCGACAAGGACCTCTACGAGCTTCCGCCGGACGAGGCCGCCAACATCCCGCAGGCGCCGACGTCGCTTGCGGCCGTGATCGACCGCCTCGAGGCCGACCACGACTACCTCACCGAGGGCGGGGTATTCACTTCGGATCTGATCGAGACCTACATCGCTTACAAGCGTGAGAACGAGATCATGCCGATTCAGATCCGGCCGCATCCGTACGAATTCGCCCTGTACTACGACGTGTAAACCCACGACGTATAAACCCACGACGTCTAAACCAACTTCGGTGGAGTCCACCCGTTCGGCGATCGTCATTCGTCGATCGGGTGGGCTCACGCAGCGAGCTATGCCCAGCTGCATCCCGAGCACGAATATCTCAATGAGGAGCGTCATGGTATCGACTCGAATTGCTGTGGCGTCCTGCCTGATCATCGGTGGTGCCGGAGTCGCGCTGGGCGGCCCGGCTAGCGCAGACCCAAATCCGCTGGGCGGCTATACCTTTGAGGCCGAGGACGGCGAGTCCGCAACCTGGACACTCGCACCATGCGCCGATCCGGCCGACAACTGTGTACAGGTCGCCGAGACCGGCAATTCCAGACGCGCACCCTGGACTTCCACCGCGTCCGTGACGGTCGGCTCGTGGATACTGTTCGTCAACCAGCCTGACGCGATCCTCTGCGACGACGGAAGTTCGGTTCCCGGCGTCAACAACTACTCCTGGGGCGCCTCCACTCTGTCCGGCTACGCCAGCATTAACACCGCCGGCGCCTGCGGTAAGGCGCCTGCGAGTCTGGCCATCCCGTTCCGGCTGACGCCGACCGGCAGACCCGTGGCATACCCCAACGCACCCATCTACGACGCGCCCCTGGCATTGCCGGCCGCCGAGCCTCCGGTCGCCGCGGGCACCGCGGGCGCCGCGCCCGCCGCGCCGTTGCCGGCCGAGTCCGACCCGGCCCTCGTCGCGACACCGGAGATCATCGCGCCCGCACCATTCGAACTCACCGAGGCTGAGGTCGCCCTGCCTGGCTTCAACCGTTGAACACGATGATTGCGAACCTCACCACCCGGCTTGACCCTTAGGTGTCGAGCTCGAGGTCCTTGCGGAACCGACGCATCCCATCGATCTTCTCGGACAGCGATGCCTTCGGGCCGGAGTAGAACATCCACGGCATCGTCACCACGGAGTCGATGCCCCCGGCGGTGGCCCGCTCGAAATGGGAGATCGTGAAGGCGTCCATAAGTGGGGTCAGCACCCGGAATCCGTCCATCGTCAAGCCTTGAGCGGCCCGTAACTCCCGCACCCGGTTCACCGATGCCAACGCCTGGTCCAGCGTGATCAGATCGCCGATCCAGCCATCGTTGCGGGCGGCCCGCCGCAGGGCGATGTCAGACAGCCCGCCGGCGTAGATCGGGATCCGCGGCGGCGTGGGCGTCATCTCCAGTCGCGGTGTCTGGTAGAACTCGCCGTCGAACTCGGTCCACCCGGGCTGCCATAGCGCCTTCATCAGGTCCAGCATCTCGTCGGTGCGCTTGCCTCGCTTGGCGAACGACTGGCCGAGCAGGTCGAACTCCTCCTCACACCAGCCGACGCCGATGCCGAGTTCCACCCGCCCTCCGGACAGGCACGCCGCTGTTCCGATCGCCTTGGCCGCCGAGTACGGGTCACGCATGGCCGGGATGTAGACGGTCGTGACGAATTTCAGCCGGGTGGTCACCTGGGCAAGCGATCCGACCAGCACCCACGGGTCGAGCCAGTCCGTGAACGGCTGCCAACGCCGTTCCCCATCCTCGGTATACGGGTATGGCGTCGCCAACGTCTCCAGATTCACCACGTGGTCCGGGATCGCCATACCCTCGTAGCCGAGTTCGTCTGCGGCCCTGGCAATTTCAATGATCTCGCTGGCCTCGAGGAAAGCACTGCTCACGTAGAATTTCATTTCGGCTCCTGCTCGCGCGCCCACATCGGCATGATGAAGACTCCTTCCGCCTCGGCTGTTGGTCCTTGTGCGTCGCTGATAAATCCACGTGCATAGGTCTTGTGATTCTCGGTGCGGTCGACGACCGCTTCGGCCCGCAGCGGCCCCAACGGGGTGCCGCGAAGATATCTGATGGTGATGGTTCCGGTGAACTTCGGTGTCATCAGCTGGTCGGTGGCGACCTCACCGAGCAACTGGTCGAGAATCATGGCACTGATTCCGCCGTGCACCAGCCCCGGCGGACCCTCGTAGACTTGGCCCAGAATGAACTCGCTCCAGCAACGCCCATCGGAATCATGGTGGACGGTCAGCGGCGGAGCCAGCGGATTGCGCAAGCCGATCACCGGGTTGGACCACACCACCGGGCGACCGGTGATCTCGTGCCGCTGGAATCGGGGTAGGCGTTCAACCTGCTTAGCGCGCAGCATCTCAGTCACCGCTTCGATCGCCGCGGTTGCGGTGGCAATAGTGTCGGAGTCCTCGTCGGTTCGCAGGCTGATGTCAACCAGATCGCGCACGGCCGTAGTCAGTGGCGCGTACCGGTCGTAGAGCTCCGTGTACTCCCGGGCACCGATCTGCTCGAACGTATTCTGCATAGCTCAGCTCCCAAAGACTTTGTTCACAATGGTTTTCGCGCGCCGAGTGACGCGCAGGTAGTTATCCAGAAACTCGCTGCCGTCCCCGTTGCGCCAACCCGCCGCGACCGCCACGGCATTGAGCTGACGACCCGGGCCGGGCAATTGGTCGGTCGGCTTGCCGCGCACCAGAACCAGAGCGTTGCGGGCCCGGGTCGCCGTAAGCCAGGCATCCCGTAACTGAGTCACCTCGGCTTGCGGCATCAGCTCAGCGGCAGCGATGGCATCGAGAGCATGCAACGTCGAGGCGTTTCGCAGCGCGGGTACCGCGTGGGCGTGGCGAAGTTGCAGTAGTTGGACGGTCCATTCCACGTCGGCCAGTCCGCCGCGCCCGAGCTTGGTGTGGGTGTTCGGATCCGCGCCGCGGGGTAGGCGTTCGGCATCGACGCGCGCCTTGATCCGGCGGATCTCAAGTACCGAAGCGGGTGACATCCCACCTTCCGGGTACCGCACGTGATCCGCTATCCCCACGAAACGTAGTCCCAGATCGGAGTCGCCAGCCACCGGCCGCGCCCGCAGCAGCGCCTGGACCTCCCACGGCTGTGCCCACTGCGCGTAATAGGCCGCATACGATGCCAACGTGCGCACCAGCGGACCGTTGCGACCCTCCGGGCGCAGGCCGGCGTCGATCTCCAGGGGTGGGTCGTCACTGGGCGCGCTGACCAGGGTGCGCAGTTGCTCGGCGACCGTCATGGACCACTTGACCGCACGCGTCTCGTCGACTCCGGCCGCCGGCTCGCAAACGAACATCACGTCAGCATCGGAGCCGTAGCCCAACTCCCATCCACCGAGCCGGCCCATCCCGATCACCGCGATAGCCGCGGGTACCGTCCCGTCATCGTCGAGGTTGGCCCGGATCACCGCCTCCAGCGCGCATTGCAGTACCGCCACCCAGACCGATGACAGTGCAGCACAGACACTTTCAACATCGAGCATGCCGAGCAGGTCGGCCGAGGCCACCCGGGCCAGTTCCCGACGGCGCAGGGTCCGCGCGGCTGCGATGGCCCGCAACGGATCGGGATGGCGACCGGCAGAGGCGACGAGGGCTCGCGCCACCACCTCCGGATCGACATCCAGCAACTTGGGACCAGCCGGACCGTCAGCGTACTGGCCGATAACCTCCGGCGCCCGCATCAACAACTCGGGCACGAATGCCGACGTGCCCAGAACCCGCATCAGCCGTTTGGCGACCGCACTCTCGTCGCGCAATGTACTCAGGTACCAGCGTTGGTCGGATAGTGCCTCGCTGACCCGCCGGTAGGCCAACAGGCCACTGTCCGGATCGGGGGTGTCCGACAGCCAGTCCAGCAGTCGCGGCAGCAGCACCGACTGCACCCGGCCGCGCCGGCCGCTCTGGCCAACCAGAGCACCGAGATGGGTCAGTGCACTCTGCGGGCCTTCGTACCCGAGCGCAGCGAGTTGACGTTCGGCAGCCTCAGGCGACAGACCGGCGGCGAATCCCAGCGATGGATCCACCGACTCCAATAGTGGTTGGTAGAACAACTTCGCGTGTAGCCGCGACACCCGAACGCTCTGCCGCTTGAGTTCTTCGCGCAGCACACCCAGCGCGTCACGCGTTCCGTCGGGACGAACATGCGCGGCGCGGGCCAGCCACCGCAGCGCCTCGTCATCGTCGGCCGCGGGAAGCATATGCGTCCGCTGCAGACGTTGCAGCTGCAACCGATGCTCAAGTAACCGCAGGAACTCATAGGACGCGGTGAGGTTCGCCGCGTCGTCACGACCGACATAACCACCGGAACCCAACGCGGACAACGCATCCACCGTCGAGGAGACGTGCAGCGAGGGATCTGTGCGGCCGTGCACCAGCTGCAGCAGTTGGACGGCGAACTCAACATCGCGCAGCCCGCCGGTTCCCAGCTTGATCTCCCGCTCACGAACATCAGCCGGCACCAACGACTCCACTCGGCGCCGCATGGCCTGAACCTCGGGCACAAAATCCTCGCGTTCGCAGGCGGTCCAGACCATGGGCATCAGCGCCGCGACATAGCGTTGCCCAAGTTCGGTATCACCCACCGCGGGCCTTGCTTTCAGCAGCGCCTGGAACTCCCACGTCTTAGCCCACCGCTGGTAATAGGCGATATGGGAATCCAGGGTTCGCACCAGCGCGCCCTGCCTACCCTCCGGTCGCAACCCGGCATCCACCGCAAAGAAGGCATCCGAAGCCAGCCGCATCATCTCCCCCGCCACCCTGGTGGTGACGGGTCCGGCATCCCCGCCGACGAAGATCACGTCGACATCACTGACGTAATTGAGTTCGCGCGCTCCGCATTTGCCCATTGCAATCACAGCCAGCCGGGGAGATGGAGTATCCGGGGCACACACGGTTGCGATAGCGACCTTCAGGGCGGCATCCAGCGCCGCGTCGGCAAGGTCAGAAAGGTGCGCGCCCACTGCGGCGAACCGCAAAACCGGCTCATTCTCGACAGTCGGCGCCAAATCCAGTGCAGCCAAGATCAGCAGTTGATCGCGATAGAGCCCGCGTAGCTTTGGCATGACAACGCTTGGCGTGGAACCGAATTCGGTGATGCATTCGGAAAAAATGCGCCGCAGCTGTTCAAAATCCGGCAGCACCACCGCGCCTTCGAGCAGATGCCATGCCTGCGGATTCGCCACCAGGTGATCACCGAGGGCGAGTGAGGACCCGAGTACCGACAACAGTCGGCCGCGCAACGCGCGGTCCTTGAGCAACGCGGCATCGAGTTGGTGCCATTCGTCACCGAGAGCTTCAGACAGCCGAACCACGGCATGCAGTGCGGTATCTGCATTCGCTGCCCGCGACAGCGACCACAACAGTTCCACATGCGCGTCGGTGTCCCAGCCCAGCGCAGCGAGGTTGGCGGCGGCCGACGATTCGACTAGGCCCAGCCGGCCCACGCTGGGCAGGCTCGGGCGCTGCGTCGCGGGTTTGGCCACGGTGACGACGTTAGCCCAGACGAGGAGCGAGTCCCGAGGAGGAGGCGGGCTAGAGGGCCAGGTATTTCTTCAACTCGAACGGAGTCACGTTGCTGCGGTACTCCTCCCACTCCGCGCGTTTGTTGCGCAGGAAGTAGTCGAAGACGTGCTCGCCGAGCGCCTCGGCAACCAATTCCGAGCGCTCCATCTCCGCCAGCGCCACACCCAGGCTCGACGGCAACTCCCGGTAGCCCATCGCGCGCCGTTCCTCGAGCGTCAGGTTCCAGACGTTGTCCTCGGCCTGCGGTCCGAGCACATAGTTGTTCTCGATACCGCGCAGTCCGGCAGCCAGCAGCACGGCGAAGGTCAGATACGGGTTGCACGCCGAGTCCGGACTGCGCACCTCGACGCGGCGCGAGGCAGCCTTTCGAGGGGTGTACATCGGAACCCGCACCAGCGCTGAGCGGTTAGCCGCGCCCCAGGACGCCGCCGTCGGCGCCTCACCGCCGTGCACTAGTCGCTTGTAGGAGTTCACCCACTGATTGGTCACCGCGCTGATCTCACTGGCGTGCTCAAGAATTCCGGCGATGAACGACTTCGCGACAGCCGAGAGTTGCAGCGGGTCATCAGCGCTGTGGAAGGCGTTGGTCTCGCCCTCGAACAAGCTCATATGGGTGTGCATGGCCGAGCCGGCATACTCGGCGAAGGGCTTGGGCATGAAAGACGCGCGAACTCCCTCGGCGAGCGCGACCTCCTTGACGACGTAGCGGAATGTCATCACGTTGTCGGCCATCGACAGCGCGTCGGCGTAGCGCAGGTCGATCTCCTGCTGACCCGGCGCGCCCTCGTGGTGGCTGAACTCCACCGAGATACCCATCTGCTCGAGGGCGTCGATGGCGTGGCGACGGAAGTGCGGGGCGGAGTCGTGCACCGCCTGATCGAAGTAGCCGCCGTTGTCGGCGGGCACCGGCACCGAGCCGTCGTACGGGCCGGGTTCGAGGAGGAAGAATTCGATCTCCGGGTGCACGTAACAGGAGAATCCCAGGTCGCTGGCCTTAGCGAGTTGGCGGCGCAGCACATGACGGCTGTCCGCCCACGACGGCGATCCGTCGGGCATGGTGATATCGCAGAACATCCGCGCGGAATGGTGCTGACCGCCACTCGTCGTCCACGGCAGCACCTGGAACGTCGACGGATCAGGACGGGCGACGGTGTCAGACTCGAAGACCCGGGCGAAACCTTCGATTGAGGACCCGTCGAATCCGATGCCCTCCTCGAAGGCACCCTCGAGTTCGGCCGGCGCGATCGCCACCGACTTGAGGTAGCCCAGCACGTCGGTGAACCACAACCGGACGAAGCGGATATCCCGTTCCTCCAGCGTGCGCAGGACGAATTCCTTCTGCCTGTCCATCACGCGAGCCTAGGCAGCAGCTGTTAACTCTGTGTTACGTCGGCAGGGCCGGTCCCGTCGAGGTGGGGCTAGCAGCGCAGGTCGCCCGGAACCACATGATCGACAAAATAATTCGCCACCGCGTCGTCCACGCACGCATCGCCATCGAAAACCGCCGTGTGCTGGGTGCCGTCAAAGGTGATCAGCGGCGCGCGCAACTGGCGAGCCAGGTCCACGCCGGCCTGATACGGCGTCGCCGGATCATGGGTCGTGGACACCACAACGACACTGCCGGGCGGTGCCGGTGACGCTGAGTGCGGAGTCGACGTCGGCGGCACCGGCCAGAACGCACAGAGATCCCGGGGGGCGAATCCGGTGAACTGCCCGTAGGAGGAGAACGGTGCGAGTTCACGCATCCGCCGATCGGCGTCAGCCCAGACCGCCGGGTCGGCGGGCGTGGGGGCGTCCACGCACCTGATCGCGTTGAACGCGTCCTGGCCGTTGTCGTAGTGGCCGTCGTCATTGCGGCCCTGGTAGTCGTCGGCGAGCATCAGCAGAGCGTCGGCCTTGGTGCCGCGGGCCAGGCCGAGCAGGCCCCGGGTGAGGTACTTCCAATACTGCGGCGTGTACAGCGCGTTGAAGGTCCCGGTGAGGGCATCCGCGTAACCCAGTCCGCGGGGATCGGCGGTGACAGCAGGTTTGGCCACCAGCGGATCCACCAGTTGGTGGTAGCGATTCGAAAACTGGGCCGGGTCGGTGCCCAGCGGGCAGTCCGACGACTTGGCGCAGTCGGCGGCGTAGTCGTTGAATGCCACCTGGAAGCCCGCCATCTGGTTTACCAGCGAGTCGATCGGATTCTCGGTGGGGTCGATGGCACCGTCGAGAACCATGGCGCGCACCCGGGTCGGGAACCGTTGCAGATACGCCGTACCCAGTTCAGTGCCATAACTGAAGCCGAGGTAGTTGATCTGATCCTCGCCGAGCGCCTGCCGAACCGCGTCCATATCCTTTGCCGCAGAGGCGGTTCCGACACCCGCAAGGAAGGCCTTTCCCATCCGGTCCAGGCACTGCTGTGCCAGGGACCGGTTGAGTTGCTCGATGCCCGCAACGCCGACCTGGCTGTAGTCGACCATCGGGTCGCGACGCCACGCGTCGAACTCCGCATCCGTGCGGCAACGGAGTTCCGGAGTGGAGTGCCCGACGCCGCGCGGATCGAATCCGACCAAATCGAAATGTTCGGTGATCGGACCGTCGGAGAGCACGTCGGACATATTGACGACGAGATCGACAGCGGACGCGCCCGGCCCGCCGGGATTCATCAACAACGCCCCGACCCGACGCCCCCGCGCCGGAATTTTGATGACTGCCAACTGCGCCTGCGCCCCAGTGGGATCGGAATCGTCGACCGGCACCGGCACCGTGGTGCACACCGCGGTGGGCAGATAGGCGTCAGCGATGAACCGGTCGCAACTCCCCCACCCGGGCTGCGGTGGCGTCTGGTCAGTTCCGGGCGTCGCATCAGCCGGTCCCGCCGTGATCCCGACCGTCAGCACGGTGCAGAAGAACAGCGCCGAGCCGATTCGACCCGTGCGTCTCATGACCGACATCGTGGCACGGAATAATTCACGGGCGCAGCGCCCGACGGTCACGCCTCGATATCGGAAGTGCAGCGGTTCAGCAGGTGGCGTCGGGCGGCGGCAACGTCAGGTCGATCAGGTAGGCGGCGGCGTAGTCATCGATGCAGGTATTGCTTTGGAACACCACCGTGTGCTGAGTTCCGTTGAAGGTCAACAACGCTCCGCCGAGTTGCTTGGCCAGATCCACACCGGCCTGATACGGGGTGGCCGGGTCGCCGGTCGTGGAAACCACCAGAATCGACGGGAGGCCGGGTGCCGCCACACTGTGCGGGGTGCTCGTCGGAGGCACCGGCCAGAACGCACACGTACTCATCGGGGCGTGTCCGGTGAACTCCCCGTAGCTCATGAACGGAGCCACCTCGCGCATCCGGCGATCTTCCTCAATCACCTTGGCGCTGTCGGAGATCGGGGGCTGATCGACACAGTTGACGGCAACCCGCGCGTCGGTTGCGTTGGTGTAGTGACCCTGTGGGTCGCGGCGCATGTACATATCGGCCAGCGCCAGCATGGTGTCGCCGCGGCCCTCGGTCATCTCGGTCAGGCCACGGGTCAGGTGCTTCCACAGGTTGGGCGAGTACAGCGCCATGATGGTGCCGATAAGAGCGTCGCCGTAGGACAGTCCGCGCGGGTCCCGGGTCGGGAGCGGCTTGTCCACCAACGGATTGACCAGGCTGCGGTAGACCTCGACGGCCTTGTCCGGATCGGTTCCCAGCGGACAGTTGACGTCCTGGGCGCAGTCGGCCGCGTAGTCGTTGAACGCCTTCTGGAATGCCTCGGCCTGGTTGATATCCGCCTGGATCGGATCGGCGTTGGGATCGACCGCGCCATCGAGGATCATCGCCCGCACCCTGTCCGGGTAGGCCTCGGCATAGGCCGCGCCGATCCGGGTGCCGTAGGAGTAGCCCAGGTAATTCAGCTTGTCATCGCCGACCGCCGCGCGCAGGGCATCGAGGTCCTTGGCGACGTTGGCGGTGCCGACGTTGGCCAGGAAGTCGGGACCCATCTTGTCGATGCAGCGTTGGATGAAGGCCTTGGTATCGCTCTCGATCCGCGCTACGCCCTCGGGGCTGTAGTCCACCTGCGGATCGGCCCGCAACCGGTCGTTATCGGCATCGGAGTTGCACCACACCGCCGGGGTGGACGCGCCGACTCCGCGAGGGTCAAAACCAACCAGGTCGAAACGCTCACGCATATCGCGTGGCAGTCCCTCAACGATGCCGCTGGCAGCCTCGATCCCGGACTCCCCCGGTCCGCCGGGGTTGATGATCAGAGATCCGATCTTCTGGCCGGTGGCCGGAAACCGGATCAGTGCCAACGTGGCTGCATCGCCGTCGGGTTTGCCATAGTCGACCGGAACGGCGATCTCGCCGCACTGTGCGCCCGCCGGAATCGGCATCGCATCACCGCCGCTACCGCCGGCCCGCGGGCACGGCCCCCACTGCACCGATTGCCCAATCTGTGGTGAGGCCAGCACCGCCGTGCCCGGAATAACGGTGCTGCAACCGCTCGACGAGAGTACGGCTGCCAGAGCGGGAAGCACCAGTGCGGCGCGAGCCGCACGGGGGCGTTGGTACAGCTTCATTCCAACCATGCTGCCACGTTCACCCGATGCGCCGGGAGCGGCGCGTCGGTTCGGCGTTACCGGCGCCGGGATTTGGTGGCCGCCAAGAGCTCTTTCATGCCCGAGGCGAAATCATCGGCCATCTCGGCCAGATCCGGCAGCAACTCCGGGCAGGAGATCAGGCCGACGTTGAGCTTCCCGTTGAGCGACATGACCGTGATGTTCAGGCCGGCCCCGTGGAAGATCGGCCCCAGCGGGTACATCGCGTCCACCTCGGCGCCCAGGAAGTACAGCGGAATCTGCGGTCCGGGAACATTCGAGACCACCAGGTTGTGAACGGGCGACTCAGTCAGCCGGCTGTTGGCGTACACCCGCATCGCCACACCGAATATCGCCGGCCCGGCGAACTGACTCCAGTCCTGCAGCAGCGTGGCCCCGATCGCCGCGCTGTGTTCCTTGGCGTTGGTGTTGTCCCGTGCGATCGCCCGCAACCGTTCGCCCGCGTCCTCGATCTGGGTCTCCAGGTTGGAGAACATGCCCGAAACCTGGTTGCGGCCCGGCCGGTCCGAGCGGTCGTGCACCGACACCGGCACCATGGCCACCAGGGAGGCCTCCGGCAACTCGCCCCGGTCGAGCATGAACTTGCGCAGCACCCCGGACACCAGGGCCATCACCACGTCGTTGACCTTGACATCGAAGTGGTCCTTGACCTTCTTGATGTCGGTGAAGTCGAGCTGGGCGAACGCCACATTGCGGTGTGCGGTGATGCTCGCGTTGAACGGCGTGTGGGGCGCACCGAAGGGCGACGCCATCGAACGGCCACCGGCCGCCCGGCGCACGGATTCGACCACCGTGGTCACCGTCTCCGGCAGGACCTTGGTCGCCAGACTGACCGGGCGGGAGACGAACCGGCCCAGCCCGCCGAGGGCGATCCGGAGCGGATTCACGTCAGAACTGCCCGGCACGGGCACCGGCGGCGGCGCCTCGGGTTCGATCGAACACAACTGCGACATCAGATTGGCACCGGTGACGCCGTCGACCGCCGCGTGGTGCACCTTCGTCAGGATCGCCATCCGGCCACCCTTGCGGGCGTCGGTTCCGCCCAGACCCTCGATCGCCCACATCTCCCACAGTGGATGCCGACGGTCCAGGGGCAGTGCCGCCAGGTGGCCGCAGACTTCGGCCAGCTCGGCTCGGCCACCCGGCGCGGGCAGACCGATGCGGTGCAGGTGGCGTTCGACGTCGAAGTGGTCGTCCTCCACCCACACCGGATGGTCGAGGTTCAGGAAGCTGTTGGCCAGTTTCTCCCGGAACGTCGGAATCGCCGTGATGCGCAGCGCCAGTTCATCGCGCAGACGTTCGAAGCTATAGCCACCCGGAATGGTGGACGCGTCCAACTCCAGCACCGAGCACACATGTAGTGGCTGGGTGGGAGTTTCCAGGTAGAGGAAGCTGGCATCGAGTCCGCTCAGCCGCTGCAGTTGCCGCATGTCGCGATGGTAAGCCCGACGATCCCGCGTTGAGAGTGAACTCGCAAACCCGTCAGATCGCCATCGATTCCCGGTATTCGCTGTGAGAAAAGGCACTCCACCGCAGCTGCCGCCGGGGCCGCGACAGTGGCACAATGGAGAGGTCACTACGAACCCGGGGACCTGAATCAGGCCACGAGGATCGATCCGACGAACACTGGGGACCATCATGTCAGAGCAGTTGCTCTATGGCGGGCCGGTCGCATCGGCCCCCACCGAACCGCGCAGCAGGATCCGCACGCACCATCTGCAGCGGATGAAGTCCGAAGGCCACAGGTGGGCCATGCTCACCGCCTACGACTTCTCCACCGCTCGACTCCTCGACGAAGCCGGAATCCCCGTGCTGCTGGTGGGTGACTCCGCCGCCAACGTCATCTACGGCTACGACACCACCGTGCCGGTCAGTGTGGACGAGATGATTCCCCTGGTGCGCGGCGTGGTGCGCGGTGCTGAGCACGCACTCGTGGTCGCCGACCTGCCGTTCGGCAGTTACGAAGGCGGACCCGCGCAAGCACTGGTCACCGCGACGCGGTTCCTCAAGGAATCCGGCGCGCACGCGGTCAAACTCGAGGGCGGCGAACGCGTCGCCGACCAGATCGCAACCCTGACCGCCGCGGGTATCCCGGTGATGGCCCACATCGGGTTCACCCCGCAGAGCGTCAACAGCCTCGGCGGCTTCCGGGTGCAGGGCCGTGGCGACGGCGCCGAGCAGACCGTCCACGACGCCATCGCGGTGCAGGAGGCGGGGGCGTTCGCTGTGGTCATGGAGATGGTGCCAGCCGAACTGGCCACCCAGATCACCGGCAAGCTGACCATCCCGACGATCGGTATCGGAGCGGGCCGCAACTGCGACGCTCAGGTGCTGGTGTGGCAGGACATGGCCGGACTCACCAACGGCAAGACGGCGAAGTTCGTCAAGCGTTTCGGCGACGTTGGTGGCGAACTGCGCCGCGCGGCCATGCAGTACGCCGACGAGGTCGCCAGCGGGGCATTCCCCGCTGAGGAGCACAGCTTCTGACCGACGCGCCGGGCGCGACAGTCCGGCCGTCATGTTCACTTGAGTATGCGACCCTGACCGCCGAACTAAAGCCGGTGGATGCGAGTGAAGGTGAAAATGGCGAAGGCTGGGGGCTCGTCCCGTCACGTTGAGGTCGAACGAAAGTTTGACGTCGAGGGTGCCACCGTGTTGCCGTCCTTCGATGGGCTCTGGGCGGTGACGCGTATCGAGCGGCTCCCGACGCAAATTCTCGAAGCCGTGTACTTCGACACCGCCGCACACGATCTGGCCACCAATCTGGTGACGCTTCGCCGCCGAACCGGTGGACCCGACGCCGGTTGGCATCTCAAGTTGCCGTCCGGCCCGGAGGCGCGCACCGAGGTGCATTCGCCACTGGGGTCCGGAACCGGCGCCACCGACGTGCCCGCGGAACTGCTCGATATCGTGCTGGCGATCGTGCGCGACCGCCCACTGGTTCCGGTTGCCCGCATCGCCACTCATCGCGACGTCACCATGATCCACGGCATCGGCGGTACTGCGCTGGCTGAGTTCTGTGACGATCAGGTCAGCGCTGCGCGGATCGATCCAGGCGACGGCAATCCCGTTGACGAGCAACGGTGGCGGGAGTGGGAACTCGAATTGATCGACGGCGAGGTCGACGACGCCACGGTGCTGCTGGACCGGCTGGGCAATCGACTGCTGGACGCCGGCGCCACCCCGGCCGGTCACGGCTCGAAACTGGCCCGGGTGCTAGGGGATTCGGCTTCCGACCGCCCGGGACCGCCGACCGATCCGGTGCACCGAGCGGTGGCCGAACAGGTCGAGCGCATGCTGGTGTGGGACCGCGCGGTACGTGCCGACGGTCACGACGCGGTACACCAGATGCGGGTGGCCACCCGTCAGATCCGAAGTCTGCTGCAAGCGGCTGAGGATCAGTTCGGCCTCACCGATGACGCCTGGGTGCTGGGTGAACTACGTGAGCTTGCGTCCGTCCTGGGCACCGCTCGCGACGCCGAAGTGCTTGCCGAGAAATATGCCAGGGCACTGGATGCTCTTGCGCCCGAACTTGTGCGCGGGCCGGTACGGCAGCGACTCGTCGACGGCGCCCGCCGCCGATATCAGACCGGGTTGCGCAGATCGTTGACGGCAATGCGGTCGGCCCGCTACTTCAGGCTCCTCGACGCCCTGGACGGCTTGGTCGTGACGCAACCACCGGCCGCCGATGACGACCGGCCGCCGGCCAACATAGCTTCGAGCTACCGCAAAGTCCGCAACGCCACCAAGACGGCGCGAGCCGCCCAGGGAGCGGCTCACGATGATGCGCTGCATCGAATCCGCAAGGCCGCCAAGCGACTTCGATACGTCGCGGCAGCCACCGGTGACGAAGGCGTCGCGAGCCGGTCGAAGACCATTCAGACCCTTCTCGGCGATCACCAGGACAGCGTGGTCAGCCAAGAGCATCTGATGCAGCAGGTCGACGCCGCACACGCGGCTGGTGAGGACACCTTCACGTACGGGGTGCTCTATCAGCAGGAGACGGCCGTTGCCGAGCGCTGCGTGGCGCAACTCGACGTGGCGCTCTCAGAGTTGCGCCGCAGTGTTCGTCAGGCACGTAGGGGCGGACGAGCCGGCCTGTAAGCCGGATTCTGTTCCGCACCGCGAAACGGTGCGGCGGCGACCATCCATCTGGGCACACCGTCGCCGGGTGCCTCGAGCGGCCTACCCGCAGGCTCGGGCGAGCAGCCCTCGATCGCCTGCGCAGCCGCACCGTGAACCCGAGGGCACGGTGCGGCCTCTTGGCCTTGCTTCGGGTGGGGTTTACCGAGCCATCCCGGTCACCCGGGATGCTGGTGCGCTCTTACCGCACCGTTTCACCCTTACCACCGACCCCGAAAACTCGGGCTCGGGTGGCGGTCTGTTCTCTGTGGCACTGTCCCGCGAGTCACCCCGGATTGCCGTTAGCAATCACCCTGCTCTGTGAAGTCCGGACTTTCCTCGACCCATGGACTCTTCGCCCTGGGCCGCGGCCGCCCGGCCAACTCGTCCGCCTGACCAACGTAGCGCGCCAGGTCGCGATCTAGCGAGCGCGGGGGTCAGTAGGCCTTGCGATAGACCAGCCAGCGAAGCTCGATAGGCGAGTCTTCGCGGGGCACATCGAACACGTCGAGGCCGCTGACCCAGTTGGAATACCAACTGGTGGGAGGCCATTTGCCGGCTGGTAGGTGATCCATTTCGTAGTCGTGGACCGAGTCGTCGGAAATCAGGTACAGCGGGTGCGGGCTTGCCGCGGCGGCAAGTTCGGTGGCGGTGAAGATCGACGTGTAGCACTGCTGGCCGAGTTCACGCGCCGCATCATCCGGGGTGTAGCCGTCACGGGCCAAAAAGATGTTGAACACCAGCAGCCCGCCCGGTGCCAGACAGTGTGCGGCCAGGTCGAAGACGCCCCTGAGTTGTTCGGCGGTACGGAAGTCCGACACCACCTCCGAGAGCAGGATCAGTTGGTAATCGCGGCGCAGATCCTCCAGGGTGTCGAACACGTCGCGCTGGATCACCCGGATGCCCAGGGAATCCCGCTGCGCTTCCGCGCGGATGATGTCGGCGAATTTCTCGGTCATCTCGACGGCATCGACCGGGTGTCCGCGGCGGGCCAGAGCCAACGTGTTGCGTCCGGTTCCGGCGCCGATGTCGAGAATTGGAAACGTGATCGGGTTGTCGGCGTCGGCGGCCAGCGCCCACACCCGGGCGTCGGGTTCGGTGCCGAACAGTGGCGGCTCGCGGGTGGCCACCCAGTTGTCGTAGGCGCCCTGGACGGTGAACCACTGTGCCTTGACGTGGTAGTTGATCGACAGGCCCACCGACGACTCGTAGCTGATGACAATGTCCGATCGCGGTGAGGCCGCATACGCGTCGGCCAGTTGGCCCTCCAGTACAGAGCGCAGTTGCGCGAGCTCCTCGGTGGCGAACCGCACCCCCAGCGAGGCGAACAGGTCGTTGCACATCTCGACGTACTCGTCGAGCATGCCCGGCGCGGCCGGCAGCGTGATTTCGCCATGGGATACCGCCCTGCGCAACAGTCGCCGAGTCATCGCCGGACGTAGTCGGAGGTTCGTCTCATCCACCCTGCAGTGCACCCCACTCATCTGTTTTTCACCGGTCATGGCTAACCCTGAACCGGGTTGCGCCTCAACCGGATCACATTGTCGACAAGGGTAGCGTCCTGCCCGTCCAGCCCGCGGGCTGAGCGCTCGACGCTGCCCACCTGGACTTGCTGCCACTGCCCATCATCCAGCGCCAGACCGCTGAGCACTGCTGCGGCGGTGGGGAACTCGTGATGGTGAATCTTCGACGCCCACGGCGGAGGTGCAGCATGGTCGACGATCAGAAACGTCCCGCCCGGTGCCACGACATCAGCGGCGCGGCGCAGCAACGCGGTTCGATCCATCTCGACGGTGCTGTGCAGGAACTGCGCCGATACCAGGTCGAAAAGACCATCAGGTAAGCCCGCGGTCAGGTCGCGCTGCTGGAAGTCGATCCGCGCCGCCATGCCCCGAGACTCGGCGGCAGCACGCGCCCGACGCAATGCGGTGGTCGAAACGTCGACGGCGACAACAGTCCACCCGCGTTCGGCCAGCCATATCGCGTCGGCGCCCTCACCACAGCCGAGGTCCAGTGCGCGACCACCAGCCAGGTCACCGGCGTTCGCCGCGAGTTGCACATTAACGCGTCCGCTCCAGACCTGCGATTTGGCCGTGTAGTGCTCCTCCCAGGCGGTGTGCGCGTCGGGCGGTTTCGGCATCAGGTCCTCCGCAGATAGGAGGTGTCATTGACCAGTCGGACCGATGCCCCATCGTCGGGGTAAAACTCCGCGATGCTCAGCGACGCGAGGTCGAGATGCAACCGGTGCAGGATCGACGGACCCGCACCCAACGCCAGCCGGAGCAGGGTCTTGATCGGGGTGACGTGCGAAACCACCAGGACGGTGCCGGCACCGTGGGCGGCGATGATCCGGTCACGTGCGCGGCTGACCCGGTGCTGCACGTCGTCGAAACTCTCCCCACCCGGCGGTTGCAGGCTGGTGTCGCGCAGCCAGCGGCCATGCACCTCGGGGTGACGCTTCGCCGCCTCCGAAAAGGTCAGTCCCTCCCATTCGCCGAAGTCGGTCTCGATGAGGTCGTCGTCGATCTCCACCGTCAGGCCGAGTGCATCTGCGGCGGCCCTGGCGGTGTCGCGGGCCCGCGTCAGCGGCGAACTGACCACCGCGGAGATACCGCCCTTGGCGCCGAGATGGCGGGCGGCATCGGCGGCCTGCTGACGGCCGGTATCGGTGAGTTCGGGGTTCCCGCGGCCGGAGTAGCGACGCTGCACCGACAATTCGGTCTGACCGTGGCGCAGCAGCAGCAGGCGGGTCGGCCCACCCCGGTTACCGGTCCAGGCCGACGGCGGTACGGCCACCGCAGCGGGTGGCGGGTCGGCGGCGGTCCGGTTCTCGTCGGAGTTCGCGGCGTCCATCGCTTCGTTGGCAAGGCGGTCGGCGTGGGAATTGCGCTCCCTGGGAATCCAGGAGTATGTGACGGCATCGAACGTCGACGCGAGCGCACGGGCTTGCTGATGGAGCTCAGCCATCCCGGGGTGCTTGACCTTCCAGCGCCCGGTCATCTGCTCGACGATGAGCTTCGAATCCATCGACACCGCAACCTCATTGGCGCCGAGGCGACGCGCCTCCTCGAGTCCGGCGATCAGGCCCCGGTACTCGGCCACGTTGTTCGTGGTGACTCCGATGAACTGCCGATGTTCCGCTAACACGGTGGCGTGGTCGGCGGAGAACACCACACATCCGAAGCCCGCCGGACCCGGGTTTCCGCGGGAGCCGCCGTCAGCCTCGATGATGACTTTCACTCGCCCCGCCCACGGACCCGCAGCAGGATCGCCCCGCACTCTGAGCAGCGCAGCACCTCGTCGTCAGGCGCCGCCGTGATCCGGGCCACTTCGCCGCGGTCGAGTTCGATCCGGCATGCGCCGCAGCGACCGCCTGCCAATCGGCCGGCGCCGATCCCGGTCGACGCGACCTGCCGGTCGTAGACCGTCACCAGTGCGGCGTCCAGTTCCGATACCACCGCCGCCCGCCGCGCGACCCGCCCGATTCGGACCTGCTCGATTCCGTCGCGCGCCTGATCCCGGGCCTGCTCGGCGCTGACGAGTTCCCGTCGGAGATCCTCGACTATCGCGAGTTCGCCGGCCTGCTCGGTCGCCAACTGCTCACGGCGTTCCATCACATCCAGCAGGGAGTCCTCCAGGCTCGCCTGTCGGCGCTCCAGGGTGTCCAGTTCGTGGGAAAGTTCCTCGAGTTGCTTGGGGTTGACCGAGCCGGAATCCAACAGCCCCCGATCACGGTCCTCCCGCTTGCGGACCGAATCCACCTCGGACTCCAGCCGTGCGACTTCGGCGTCGACGTCCTCCACAGCGATACCCAGGACGGCCAACCGGTCGGCGGCGCTGCGCTCGTCAGCATGCAGTTGCTCAAGGCGCTGCTGCTCGGGCAGATGCGCGCACTGATGGGCGAGCCGGGACAGTTCAGCATCGATCTCGGCCAGCTCCAATAGCGAAATTTGTTGTGCTACTTCAGCTTTCATACTCACCCCTTGAGGATTCGATGTTCCACGGATCGGTTCGCACCGGACAGACCGTCACCGGTAGCGTCGCGCCGAAATGCGCGCGCAGCAACTCGGCAGCCTGGTTGCACCACGGGTATTCACTGGCCCAGTGCGCCACGTCGACCAGTCCGACTCCGCTGCCCCGACGGTGCTCGTCGGCGGGATGGTGGCGCAGGTCGGCGGTGACATAGGCCTGCACGCCGGCTCCGGCGGCGGCCGCCAGCAGCGAGTCGCCCGCTCCCCCGCAGACGGCGACACGCGACACCGTCGCATCCGGATCTCCCGCGGCCCGAACGCCCCAACTGGTCTGCGGCAGAGCCGAGTTCACCCAGGCGACGAAGTCGGCGAATCGTTGCGGCCGCGCGAGGGTGCCTATCCGGCCCGTACCGACACCCCAGGGCAGCGGCCTGCCCAAATCCGATCCTCCCGAAGCGGGGTCAAGCACTGCTGGATCAAGCACAGCGGGATCAAGCACAGCTGGATCCAGCACCCCAACGACCGTCAGACCCAGCGCGTCCGCCAGCGCATCGGACACGCCCGGCCTGGCCGCGTCGGCATTGGTGTGCGCGGTGAACAGCGACGATCCGTGTCTGATCAGGCGGTGGATCAGTGCGCCCTTGGGTGTGCTCGCAGCCACGGTGTCCACCCCGCGCAGCAGCAGTGGGTGGTGGGCCAGCAGCAGACCGCCGGGCCCGACGGTATCGACCACCGCGGCGGTCGCATCAACGGCGACGGTCACCGAGTCGATCATGTCCTGTGGATCACCGCACACCAGGCCCACCGAGTCCCAGTCGTGCGCCAAGTGCGGCGGATAGGCCCCGTCGAGCACATCGATAACGTCGGAAAGCCGCACGCTCATCGGAAGGCTCCGCTGACCCGCACCCGCCGGTGCCGCCGGTCGCCCAGTTCGCTCACCACCAGAGGAACAGTAGTGCGCCACGCCTGGCCACCGGTGCCGGTGCCGTCAGCGACAATGGTGCCGTGATCCCTGCAGCCGACGGCGCTCATCCGCAGTTGGTGATCTTCGATCTCGATGGAACGCTGACCGATTCCGCGCGGGGCATCGTGGCCAGCTTCCGACACGCCCTGACCAGCATCGGTGCCGAGATTCCCGACGGCGACCTGGCCGGCCGCATCGTAGGCCCGCCCATGCACCACACCCTGGCCGGAATGGGTCTGGGCGACCGCGCAGACGAGGCGATCGCGGCCTACCGCGCCGACTACACCAGCCGGGGATGGTCGATGAACAGCGTCTACGACGGCGTTCCGGAGTTGTTGACCGATCTTCGGGCGGCCCGGGTGCGACTGGCGGTGGCCACCTCCAAGGTCGAAGACACCGCGCGGCGCATCCTCGAACACTTCGGCCTGGCCCAGCATTTCGAGGTGATCGCCGGAGCCGCCGCCGACGGGACCCGTGCCACCAAGTCCGAGGTGTTGGACCGCGCTCTGGCGCAACTGCACCCGCTACCCGAACGGGTGGTGATGGTCGGGGACCGCGCTCACGACGTCGAGGGTGCCGCCGAACACGGGATCGCCACCGTCGTGGTGGGCTGGGGCTACGGCGCGGCGGACTTCACCCAGCAAAGCCCCGCTGAACACACCGCACACGTTGCTACCATGACCGGCCTCCGCGAGGTGCTGGGTGTCTAGACCCCCCCTGCATGTCACCTTCGTGTGTTCGGGCAACATCTGCCGCTCACCAATGGCCGAGAAGATATTCGCCCATCAGATCGCCCAGCGCGGGCTGGCCGACGCGGTTCGGGTGAGCAGTGCGGGCACCGGCGATTGGCATGCCGGCGCCGGCGCCGACGACCGCGCGGTCCGGGTACTGGGCGGTCGCGGTTACCCGACCGGGCACCGCGCAACCAAGGTCGGCGATGACCATCTGTCCGCTGATCTGGTGGTGGCACTCGGCCGCAATCATCTCCGCATCCTCTCCGATTGGGGTGTGGAACCCGAACGCCTGCGCATGTTGAGGTCATTCGACCCGCGATCGGGCGCGAACGCACCCGACGTCGAGGACCCCTACTACGGTGATATGGCGGACTTCGAGGACGTCTTCGTCGTCATCGAAGCAGCACTGCCAGGACTTCATGGGTGGGTCGACAAGCGACTGGGGGCACCGGACTGATGCGGCGATTGGCGTTCCTGTTTCGGCCGGGCTGGATCGCACTGGCACTGGTTGTAGTGGGATTCACCTATCTGTCACTGACGGTCCTCGCACCCTGGCAGCTGGGCAAGAACACCATGACATCCCGGGAGAACAACCAGATCGAGGCCTCCCTGTCGGCGGATCCGGTTCCGGTGACATCGCTTCTACCACAGCAGGATTCAGCTGCACCTGAGTTTCAATGGCGCCGCGTTACCGCAACCGGCAGGTATCTTCCCTCCACCCAGGCACTAGTCCGACTTCGCCTGCTCGGCGGCGCACCCGCATTCGAGGTGCTGACTGCATTCGCTGTCGACGCCGGCCCCACCGTGCTGGTCAACCGGGGTTATGTGCGGCCGGTGGACGGCAACAAGGTGCCTGAGATTGCGCCACCACCAGAGGGTTCGGTGAGCATCACCGCGCGGTTGCGCGATTCCGAGACCGCCCCCGTCGGCGACAAACAACCCTTCCGCGAGGGCGGTTTCATGCAGGTGTACGCGATCGACACCCGCCAGATCGCCGACGTCGTCGACACCCCGTTGACCGGTTCGTATCTGCAACTGGCGGACACCCAACCCGGCGGCCTCGATGTACTGCCACTGCCCCAACTCGATGCCGGGCCGTTCCTGTCCTACGGGATCCAATGGATCGCGTTCGGAATACTCGCGCCGATCGGTCTGGGGTACTTCGCCTACTCCGAAATCAGGATGCGCCGCCGCGAAGCAGCCAACCGCGCCGCCGCGGAGACATCCGCCGAACCGCTCACCGTCGAGGACAAACTGATCGACCGCTATGGCCGAAGGCGCTGATCACCAGCGCGGGGGCCGAAGGCGCTGATCACCAGCGCGGGGGCCGACGGCGCTGATCACCAGCGCGGGGGCCGACGGCGCTGATCGTCACCGCCAGTAGGGCGGCAGCGACCTGCACCACTCGCGACAACCGCACCGCGCGGCGCAGGTCGTCAATATCCGCGGTCCGGCCGTCGCCCAGGGTGGGCCGGATCTCCAATTCGTGCCGGTACTGGGTCGGGCCACCGAGTCGGACGCCCATCGCACCGGCGAACGCGGCCTCGACCACGCCGGCATTCGGGCTGGGGTGCCGGTCCGCGTCGCGCCACCACGCCCGTAGGGCAGCAATCCCCGACCCGCCGGCCAAGGGAGCGCACAGTGCCACCAGCACTCCGGTCACGCGGGCCGGCAGGTAATTGGCGATATCGTCCAATCTGGCTGCAGCCCAACCGAATCGGAGGTAGCGCGGTGAACGATTGCCGATCATGGCGTCGAGAGTGTTGATACCGCGGTAGGCAAGCACACCGGGCACTCCGGCCACCGCCACCCAGATCAACGCCGCCACAGTGGCATCGGAGGTGTTCTCGGCCACCGATTCGCATGCCGCGCGCACCAATCCGGGTCCATCGAGGGCGGCAGGATCTCGACCGCACAGCGACGGCAGCACGACGCGCGCACCGTCGATATCACCTGCGGCCAGGTGATCCGCCATCGCGTCCCCGGTCGCGGCCAGGGTGGTGCCGCCCAGGGCCGACCAGGTGGCCGCCGCGGTCAGCAGGGCAAGTGCGACGCCGTCCCCGAAACGACGGCGCGCCAGTGCGCCCGCTCCGGTGAGACCGCCCACCAGTACCGCGGTGTGCACCGCGCCGGCACCGCGGTTATCGCGGTAGGTGAGGTTCTCAAGAGCCGTTGCGCACCAACCGAACCCCGCCACCGGATGCCCGCGCCGAGGGTCGGCGAATAGGACGTCGGCGAGGTAGCCGAGGAGGATCCCAGCCGGAAGCGACCGTCTGAGTACAAACACCCCGGAAGCTTTTCACACCAGGTGTACTGAGCCCGGAAAGATAGGGGCGTCAATGTCTGATCGAATCCTCACCGCCGCAACCGTGATCACCATGGACCCGGACCGACCGCGAGCCGCCGCCGTGGCGGTCTCGAGCGGCCGGATCACCGCGGTCGGATCGCTGGAGGAATGTCGCGCGGCCGCCCCCGGCGCCGAGGTCATTGACACCGGTGCCGCCGCCCTGCTGCCCGGGCTCATCGAACCGCACAGCCACCCGCTAATGAGCGGTGTCGCCACCGAGCCACCCGCTCGCAACATCACGCCGTTCCAGGTTCCGAAATGGTCGGACGTCGAGAAAGTATTCGCCGCGGCCATCGCCCAAACCGATGCTGACACACCGCTACTTTTCTCCGGATTCGACGCCCTGCTACACCAGCGGCCGGCGCCAAAGGCACCCGAACTCGATGGCATCTTCGGCGACCGCATCGCCATCGTGGCCGACAACTCCGGTCATGGCGTCTACTTCAACACCGCGTTGATGAAGACCAAAGGCTGGGACGTCAACCCGCCCGCCGATCCGCCCGGGGCACACTTCGGGCGCAACCCCGACGGCAGCCTCGACGGACAGGGTTTCGAGACCGGGGTGCTGATCGCCGTGGTCGGCGACATCCTGACCACACTCGGCAACCCTTTGCTCGCAGGAGCGCAGTACTACGCGACGATGGCGCGGGCCGGGTTGACGTCGACCTCCGACATGGCCTTCGACCTCAATCTCAGGGGCGGCTACGAGGCACTTGCTGCGGCCCCCTCCTGCCCGCTACGGGTGAGCATGTGGGAGGTGTCCACCAGCAACACCTATACCGAACCCGCCACCTTCGCGCCCGGTGATGACTGGCTGATCAAGCAGGGCGTCAAGTTGTGGACCGACGGCTCACCCTGGGTCGGCAACATCGGCATCTCGTTTCCGTACCTGGGCACCCCGACCACCCAGATGGCGGGTATCGATCCGGCGAAAGCCGGTGGGCCGCAATCGATGAACTACACCCGTGCGGAACTCGACGCGATCCTGGACAGGGCTGCGCCGGCCGGCTGGCAAATGGCACTGCACGCCAATGGCGACCTTGCTATCGACCTGGCGCTGGATGCCTACGAAGCGGCGCTGCACCGACACGATCTTGTCGGCACCGATCACCGCTGGCGCCTCGAACATCTGGGCGCCGGCACTCGTCGGCACTTCGACCGGGCAGCCAAGCTTGGGGTGCACACCTCGATGGGTCCTTTTCAGTACTACTACTGGGGCGACCTACTCGACGGGCAGATCTTCGACCGCGAACACGGCAGCCGCTGGCAGTCCTTCGGCGATGCCGCGGCATCAGGTGCGGTGGTGTCGTTCCACAACGACGGATCAGTGTCGCCACCGTCGCCGATGCTCAATATCCAGACCGCGGTGACCCGGCGCACCCGATCGGGTGCCGTGCACGGCGCGGACCAGACCATGACCCTGCATCAGGCACTGCGGGCTCATACCATCGACGCCGCCCGCACCCTGCACCGGGACACCCTGGTCGGCTCGATCACCGTCGGCAAGCTGGCCGACTTCACCGAACTGGCAACCGATCCCTATGCCGTCGATCCCACAACGCTGGCCGACAGGGCCGTTGCGCGCGGGACGTGGCTCAGCGGTGAGCGGATTGATCTGGACGCCTTCCTGGCTGCGGTCGGCGGGTCCGACGGCACTGCGCACGCTCATCTGGCTCAGCGGGCCGGCCAACCCGGCTGCTGCTGACACAGCGCTCAACCGACACAGCGCCCAACCGAACTTGTCGGACCCCCGATCTACCTTCATGGTGGGCGATCCGGGGGGATCGCGACTGGGGGCGAATAGGGATGCCAAAAGGGCCAACCGCAAATTCTGGCGAGACCGGCGTGGTTCCGGTGGCCGAGACGTGGCCGGAGTATGTCCGCCGAATCAGCGGGCGCGCCACCCAGGCGCAGATCGCCGAGCGCATCGGGATCGGCCGCCTGTCGGTCTGCAATTGGCTGCACGGCAAGACGCGGCCGAAGGCCGAGACGGTGATCACGGTCGCGCGGGCTTTCGGCCGTCCTCCGGTTGAGGCTTTGCTGGCGGCGGGCTACCTGCGCGCAGACGAGATCGACCGGCCCGTCGAGGTCCGGGTCTCGCCCCGGCATCTCCCGACTGAAGAGATCGCCGCGGAGGTGCACCGGCGGCTGATAAACCTGGCACGAGGGGTCGACCCCTGCAGCTAGGGCAAAAAGTCCTGGCGAGACCAATTGTGATATAGATCACACCGTAATAAACCCGTGATTTGTTTCGCTGGGGGTGGCCGCTATGGTTACCTTCTCATCACTTCAGCAAACCTGCTCACAACAATTTAGGAGAAGTTCATGCAGATCTCGTTGCGCTCGTACCTCGCGGCAGGCTCTGCCGCCGTCGTCGGCGCCGGTGCCATCGCGCTGACCCCGGTCATCAGCCAACCGATGACCGTTCCGGCAATTCCGGCCGCCGCGACTGCCAACATCGAGCTGGCCGCCGGCATCGCCGACCTGATGACCGTCGCCCAGACCGCCCTCGGCGGAACGAGCACGGCCGCTCAGGCCGCCATTGGCGGCATCGTTGCTCAGGTCAGTGGTTATCAGGATGACCTCCTGACGTTCGTCACCGCGCTGGCCGGCGGCCTCGGCAAGGTCGCCAAGACCTCCATCGGAACGGTGGTCCCGACAGTCATCAACGCCATCGTCGGGCTAATCCCCGACGCTGCAACGAACGGTATCGGCCCGGCATTGACCCACCTGCAGACCAGCCTCGCAGCGGCAATCAACGGTCCGGTGACCGCGCTCACCGGCGCAGTGAACGTTGTGGTCGGGATCGTGACGCAGGCTGTCGCCGGACTGACAGCCGGCTTGGGAGCTATCGGGCAGCTGGTCCCCGCCTACACCGCGGTGCTCGGTAAGTCCTTCGGTTCGGCCTTCGAGGCTGCGGGCTCGGCTTTGGCCACGTCCGGGTTTGGGAGCGGCGTCGCAGCCGGAACTCTCCTCAACGGCCTGCTCGGCCCGAACGGAGTCGCCGGCACGCTGGTGAATCTCACTCTCGGCACGGGCGTGCAAACCACGCCAGCTGTCGTCGGACCGGGATTCACGGTTCCTAATACCGGTGGCACGGTCTCCTACGTGCCGAGCGTCCGGACCGTGGTGCTCAAGGGAGTCGAAACAACCGGTACGGCAATCTACGCCGGCGTTAAGCAGCTTCTGCCTGCCGTCGCCTCACGTAAGGCCCGCGCGGCGTCCTCGGTTAGCGCCGCCGCCTCAGTGGCTGCACCCGCAGCAGCCGTCGCGGCCGGATCTTCGGCGAAGTCCGCCAAGCACGGCGTCACGCGCCGCGCAGCCCGGGCCAACTAAATATCCGCAGCAGCAACACGATGCCCCTCCCGGTCACGGGAGGGGCATCGTGCTGTTACCGGTAGGCACGCGGCGAATGCGTCAGACGGGTCGTCCGCTGTCCCCAAACCCGCAGAGCCGGTTCAGGTTTCCCAATGCGGTATCCACGGCAACACCATCGGCAGGAACATAGGTGTGATCGATCAGTGACTGCATCTGATGGCGCCGCGCCGCCAGATAGTCCCGGGCCGCCAGTGCCACGTCGGCGGGCTCAACGGTGATCTCAGGCTCGAACACCTCGAGCGCTTTCCCGACCGGAGCATTCTGGATCCTGATGTAGTTGTCGATGTTCGGGGTGCTCCAGTTCCAGCCTTGCGGCAGAGCCGGAATGGACCGCAGTGTCTGGCGGGTCTGGGTCCACGCCTGGCACGTCCCCGCGCGGTCGGATGGCTCGCGATCCTTGAGTATCAGCGCCCCGGCCACCAACCCGGCGGCGATCACGATCGCCGATCCGATGATCGCCGCGGGCAACCAGGACCGTCTCATCGGAGGCCTGGGCCGCCGAAAGGCCGGCGGTGGCAATGGCTGTTGCGGCGGCTGCCATCCCGTGCTCATGACGCGATGCTATTTGACCTCATGCAAGCACGGCAGCGAAGGCCGTACAGCGAGTGGGCGTGGACGGTATCGAACCGCCGACCGCTGGTGTGTAAAACCAGAGCTCTACCACTGAGCTACACGCCCGTGCTCCGGTCTGGCGATCCAGGACCGGAAGTCGAAAGTCAGGCCGTCAGCGCTGACAGCGCATCGGTCCACACCTTCTGGTCGCGAGCCTCGCCGGGCTGGTTCATCTCGGCGAAACGCACCACTCCGGAACGGTCGATAACAAACGTGCCGCGATTGGCGAAGCCGGCGTCGGAGTTGAACACCCCGTAGGCCTGCGCGACGGCACCGTGCGGCCAGAAATCGGACAGCACCGGAAAGGTGAAACCGCTCTCGGTTGCCCAGATCTTGTGCGTCGGAGGCGGACCCACCGACACAGCCAGGGTGGCAGTGTCATCGTTGTCGTAGTCCGGCAGGTTATCCCGCACCTCGTCAAGCTCACCCTGGCAGATCCCGGTGAATGCCAAGGGGAAGAACACCAGCAGTACGTTTTTCTTTCCCCGGAAGTCACTGAGCGTGACGGGCTGGCCGTCCTGATCTTTGAGGCTGAAGTCCGGAGCCTCGGTTCCCACTGCCAGTGTCATGAATGTCTCCCTGCTGCTTTGGATTTCGGTTGAACCAGCCGACTGCCGCCCCAGTCGCCCAGATTGGCCGACGATGTCTGCATCAGCCCGGCGGTGGGCGCCGCCTCGGCGATATCGGCCGGCTGCACATGCCCCGGTTTCCCGGTCTTGGGTGTCAGTACCCAGATCAC
>Ga0114960_10000460_pt1 | contig 34381 bp, 39 predicted proteins | sample C_130625_MF_Meta_FD_92637 | JGI IMG/M metagenome (GOLD analysis project Ga0114960, IMG submission 92637) | Freshwater microbial communities from Lake Croche, Canada to study carbon cycling - C_130625_MF_MetaG | ecosystem: Environmental > Aquatic > Freshwater > Lake | place: Lake Croche, Canada...
AAGACAAAACACAAAAAAAAAGCGAGCGATAGAAGAAACCCAGGGGAAAAAAAGGAGGGGGGGGGGGGGGGGGGGCCGTAAACGTAGAAAAACGAAAAAATCCAAACGTAGAAATCACAGAAAATCGAATCGTCGCCGTTAATTTGTTTATAAATTTATTAAATATTTAGCAAATTTATAAACTTCAACTATTATGTATTTGTTACAATAAATCATATAGATAAATCATTTAAATATTTCCCCACAAAATATGTAGAACCCAATGGTAAAACAGTGCAATCAAATTTATCCACAGAATATTCTATATGACCAATATTTCGAAAAATATCCGTATCCCCTAAGCGATTTCCAAAAATGGGCCATCCAAGGAATCGTGGAAGGAAACCATGTATTGGTAACGGCGCATACGGGATCGGGAAAAACACTCCCCGCAGAATTCGCTATAGAACATTTCACAACTACTGGAAAGAAGGTCATATACACGGCACCTATCAAGGCCCTCTCCAATCAGAAATTTTATGAATTCACGAATAAATATCCGCATATTTCATTCGGACTATTCACGGGGGATATCAAGATAAATCCCACGGCGGATGTCATCATCATGACGACGGAAATTCTCATGAACCGATTGTTTACTATAGGACAATCTGCCAACCTGTCGACGACCAGTCCCCTCCTAGAATTCGACATCAATATCGCGGAAGACCTCGCATGTGTCATTTTCGACGAAGTCCATTATATCAACGATGCGGATCGCGGACAAACATGGGAACAAACCATCATGATGCTCCCCGACCATATTCAAATGGTCATGCTCTCCGCTACGATTGATAATCCCACGGGATTCGCACAATGGGTGGAATCCGCCAAACACCAAAAAAAAGAGGTCTGGCTATCCTCCACGAATCACCGCGTCGTCCCCCTTACACATTATTCCTATATGACTACAACGGAACAGATATTCAAACATGTCCGGGATAAAACCCAGCAAAAAGAAATCCGGGATGCAACGAACGAACTCTTTCCACTGAAAACCGCCGAAGGCGTCTTTAAAGAAGAGGCGGTGCATCGTGTCAAACGTCTGGAAACGACTCTGGCAAATAATCAGACTTTTATGAAACGCAAACATGTCCTCAATCAACTTACCCAGATGTTGAAGGATCACGATATGCTACCCGCCATCGCCTTTGTATTTTCCAGAAAACACGTCGAGATTGCGGCAAAAGAAATCACCACCAATCTCCTCGAATTCGATAGTAAAGTCTCATACACAATTGCAAGAGAATGCGAACAAATCGTCCGGAAATTCCCCAACTATCGCGAATATTTGGAACTCCCCGAATATGTGGATCTCGTCAAACTTTTGGAACGCGGAATAGGTATACATCATTCGGGGATGATTCCCGTTTTAAGAGAAATCGTTGAAATCATGATTTCCCGAAAATGCATCAAATTATTGTTTGCCACGGAATCATTCGCCATCGGACTCGATTGTCCCATTAAAACGGCCATATTCACGGGACTCACAAAATATGACGGGAATGGACCCCGTCTTTTGTATCCGCACGAATATACACAGATGGCCGGCAGAGCCGGCCGTAGAGGACTCGACACGGTAGGCCACGTTATCCACTGTAATAATCTCTATAAGACTCCTAGCCCGACGGAATATAAAGAACTCTTGTGTGGTAAACCGCAGAAACTCGTTTCCAAATTCCACGTCCAATATACCACGATTCTTTCCCTCCTTCGTAATGGACCCAGATCCACCGAAGAAATCGTCGGATTCGTGGAATCGAGCATGATTACCCATCAATTGTCACATAGAAAATCTGCACAAGAAACCCTCATCGCGGATCTAAAAACGGCGATTGATGCAAAGAATGCAAATATGATCTATTTAAGGACACCACGCGAAGCGTGTGACCAAATGATTCTATTGGACAAAACGCGGGAATATGCCGTGAATAAAAAACGAAAGGCGATGGATCGTGAAATGGCGGATCTCAAAGATGCGCATCAATGGATCGCGCAAGATGTCAAATACATTGAAGATTGTAATGCACTCCAATCCGAATACGAGAAAGAATGTGGACACAGAGATTATTTGTTGAATTATGTCGCCATGCAAGTAAACGCCATTTGCACATTTTTAGCAAAAGATGGATATATCGAATCTATCGAAGGATCGTGGGTTCTAACGCACCAAGGAAAATATACGGCGATAGCAGAGGTTCATTGCATTTTGATGGCGCGTATTCTGGAATATACACAGTTTTTCAAAGAATCATCGGCCGAACAAATCGTGGCATACTTGTCCTGTTTCACTCAAATCCGGGTACCGGATGATTTGCGAATGACCTTGGCATCAATAGGTAAGATAGATCGTCTATTGGACAAAACGTGCCTTTTTGCGGAAGAAATCGAAATGCGCGAACTCAATGTGGGGTTGGATACAGGAATCCGGTACGATAACCTCGTCGTATTTGATCTATATGACGAAATGCCGAGATGGTGTACATGTGCCACAGAAGTGGAATGTAAAGAATTCGTTCAAAGGATCGGTTTAGAAAAAGAGATTTCTGTAGGAGATTTCACAAAAGCCATTTTGAAAATCGCCACGATTGCCAAAGAATTAGGGGCTGTATGTGAAAGTGTAGGTGAAATTGAATTGTTGAATAAACTGAGTCAAATCGATGGAATGATTTTGAAATACATTACTACGGCACAAAGTTTGTATATATAATATAGAAATGAGTTTTATTGGAAAACTTTTAAGATCCAACAAAATTGCGCCAGAACCAGTGGATCAGTCACCAAAACCAGTGGATAAGTTAGTTCATAATATTATAGTCTTCAGACCAAATCCACTAGATGAATCATCCACATCTAGAAATACCTTAAAAGACAATATTATTATATTATTTCGCGTTTTAAAAAAAGAATATGAAAAACGAAACGATAAGGCAATAATTAATACAATTATAACTGAGTTATATGATAAGTTAAAGGAAGGATCAATAGAAGATGATGATTTACTAGATCTTTTACAAGATCCGGAAGAATTTGAAAAATTTATAAAAGAAATATTATTAACAGGTATCAATGGAGATAATGATGATGCTTTAATTTCACAATTTGATACAAGAGGAGTTTTCGAACAAGAATCGCCATATGAATTGTCTTTAGAAAAAAGACTATCAAAATTAGTATCAAAATTAGGCCAAACCAATCAACGTAAAGCCACAAAAATTTTTAAACTTATAGCTAATATTTTAATCACGGAAACAAGTGGTGGCAGAAAATCTCGTCGTAATATAAATGCAAACAAGAAGAGTAAAGCAACAAAAAAAAGAAGAAATCACAAAAAAAGCAAAAGAGTTTCTACGCATTTATCAAAATCCGTTAAATATCACAAGAAGAGTCGTAGAAACTAAACAAATTCCACAGAATATGCGCCCTTATCCGCCAGATTTACAACCATTGAATCAAACACGTAGATCGCGTTCCATACTCACTTTGCCAATGAAATCCACTTTAGGTGAATTAAAAAATACTCCTTTCCCAAGACCATTCCCTCCCAACATGTTACTTCGTGCCATTGATGAAATAGAAGAACCCGAAATATCACCACAAATCATGATGATTCAAGGGCCAGATATCAGTAATGAATTGAAATACGCCCTTTCGGGGCATCCAATCTCAAATATTCACTTGTATAAACCCATTACTCCCACAAACCCACGACATAACCGATCGATAAAAACACGTTTATCCATACAACAGATCCGAAACAAAGAACAGCAAAATCTCGTCAAACTTCAAAAATCGATTGCGAAAGATTTGAAAAAAACAACCGAGAAATTGAATAAAATACAACAAACATTCAAAAAAAAGAAAAAAACGTACAAAATATCACAATCAGAATCACAAAAAACACTCAATGAAATCAAACGTATGTCCGATACAACCGAAAGTCTCGTGAATCAGATAGAAGAATTAAAAATGCGGAAATCCATCACAGAATCGATGTTGAAAAAATAGATATAATTATATTTCATTATATCTATTAATGAGTGATTCAGATTCATCCTATTTGACAGAATACAATAGTGATACAGATACAGATACAGATACAGATACAGATACAGATACAAATACAGATACAAATACAGAATTAACCACTTCGTCGAATGAAATCGTCATTGAAAGTCATATAGAAAATATTATCGAAATCATGGAATTGGATGAAATGTATCATAATGATGCATATTCTTTGGTGGATTATCCCGCGATAGATCAATACTATATTGCCACGTACAAATATACGCAATCGGGGTTTTTCATATTTGCCAAATCGATTTCTGCGGATACGTTTTTTCAATATCCAATAGTGTCAATTATCCGGTATTTTTATTGGTTCTCATTGGTGTGGATTCCACCAAATCCATCGGTAGAAATCATTCAAATCAAAAAAATGGGAGACCAATGTATTTGTATATTGAAAACGCACTGGATACGATTGATCCAAAGGACTTGGCGGAAAGTGTTTGCCAAACGACAACGAATCATCGCAGAACGAAAAAGGATAGAAACAATACGATTGGTGGAACTGGGTAAATATCAAGTGGTCCCTTTTCCGGATCTTGTATCCATGTTGTCTCGGCTAAAAAATTGATTCGTCGGTTCATTCTGTCATATAGATTTACTTATTATGCATCAAATGACAGGCGCCACAGATGAATCCATTTTTTGGGAACTCTATTCTTATTTGAGTAATATTACCGATTCTTGTATTGTCAATCCAACACCTTGCATAAATCGCGAATCGTCGCTTATGCGTTTCAATGACTTCAAACAATTCATGCATGATCGCAGACTAGAATTCGAGACGGATGTACTGATACAGCGATTGAATCAATTTGGAATTCATTCTTTCCAAAATATATTTGGACATTATCTTCAAATAAGTGATATCATATGCGAAGATGGTATTCTGCATCCTTATCTTTTTATAGAATATATCGCAAATGGTATACTTGATCCACTGGATGAATATTTTGTGGATGGGAGATACGAATCTTTTCATATAGATACCTATATGACAAGAAAACAATGGGTTTTACACCTTTTCTCATTTCAAACGCCTATTTTATGCGTCTTCAAATTCATAAACAGCTTTCATCATTTCAACTAATTCCTTTATTGTGTTTTTTAGTTCCTTAATGTCATTTTTTATTTCATCAATTTCACTTTCTATTGAAAATGGTTTTTTAATTTCTGTTACAGATTTACATTTTTTAGGATTGTTTTGTAGTTTTTTTATTGTTTCTATTATTTGGTCTTCATCTAATTTTGTTTTCAATATAATTTCTTCCATAGAATTATTATTGTTATACAATTTGTAGGCGATTTCTCTACGTCTTGCGTTTATACCTCCAGTAGTTCTATTATGATATTGTGCTATTAGTTGTATATCAATATTTTTACTTAACTCTTCTAATAATAATATTTCTTTTTCATCAGTCCATTTTTGTCCTGTGTTAGAAGGATACTCTTTATCCGGATTTTTAGATTTTAACATTTTTAGCATAGTGCTTTCCATATTTGTATGATAATTGAAAATAATTTTAAACTATTTTCAATTTTATTAATAATCAGCGTTATAAATGAGAAAAGGTGTAGTATATTTACATCCCGATTTAGCAAATTATGCGGGATCGTTTTCAGATGATAAAATTCAACGAGTAGTTCACCGTATAAATTTGGAAAATGTACAACTTTACGAATCGGTCACATTTATAGAAAATGAAATCGATCACTGCGCAAAAACACCATAATACGCTTCTATGGTTTTTTTGGTATAGTCAATATAGTTGATAATACAATTAGACTGATAAGTATAGTGTTTGGCGTATTTTGTACTATGCTATACATGAGGAGTTTCAAATCCGCATTTTGATCTAGAACATAATATTTACCTATATGACCACACGCAGATTCATCATTCCGAGACATTTCTGCATATTTATACTCTATTTTACCAGTAATAATATCTTTTCGTCCAAAATTTGCGCATTTACTCGCAGAACTATCGATACTATAAAATGACGGGCGATAATGAATACAATTACGACAAGAAGGCTCTCCATAATTTTCAATAACAGGATTCGGCATCCCATCCGTAAATCCCAAAAATAAAAATAAGTATAGAAAAATCTGCATATCTTCAATGATGTAGATTAGATTTTTTATATGGTTTTGGGTTTCTTCGTAAAATTGAAATAAATAAACAAAATTCATATTGTGCAATATAATCATCAATATGAATTTATCAATCGATCCGATCATTGCAATTGCAATCTGTATATTTGGCGGATCTATCTTTGGGTGTTCCATTATCATCTATAATGAGTGTTGTATATATCCTATAGAGATTGTCAATGAAGGAAATACGGCGCCAAATACACCAGAGTCGAGTGTGCATAATGACATACTCGATCCACGTAATATAGAAGTGGGTTATTTGAATGAGAGTAGATAAAGAAATTGATTCAAATCTGCTAAAATGTCGTCGCGGATAGATAAAAGATCTGAATCTCGGCGTTCGTCGAAATAAATATTCATGTCAAATAAGAATTCGCGATACTCATGAATACGATCGCGGATTTGTTTCGTGGAAGAAATATTTAATAGTTCGATGCGTTGACCCATCGATTGGACACGAGACTGGTCTTTTCCCAATAAAACTTCTACAAATGAGTCTATATGACTATTCAACTTGTCATATAGATGATCTGTCGCTTTATGTTGCGAATAAGAATGCGTTTTCCAATGATATAATTTGATGAGATTCAGCATTTCGATAAATACGCGGACAATGTGCGATGTTTTTTCTTTGGGTAATGAAAGATTACGTTTGGTTTTTCGTTTGGGTCGGTTTTTTCGGACGGATTTACGATTTGTCATATAGATTATGCCTATATGATTTTCTATAGGACTTGTATTGTTTTCGTTTTCCACCTTTTTTTGACGATTTTCTAGATTTTCCGGGCGATGTTTCGCCAGATTGTTTGGATGATTTTTTACTAGTTTTTCCTTTAGGTGCGGATGCCGATGCCGATGCCGATGCGGATCTGGATGCTTTGCGTTTTTCTGGTTTTGGTGAAAGGTACGCTTCTATTTTTTCGACGGGGTTTGTATGTTGTACTGAGTGTAATATACCGGCATGTACATGAGGCGCAAATGCCTCTCCATAAAAACGACTTATTTCAGGATATGAAGAAATCCAATGCATAAATCCTGATTCAGGGCTTATTCTTCCTTCTAGTACATCTAAATGCGTTTTATAGACGCTTTCGCGGACAATTGTCCCGCTCATTAATGCCTTGCCGGTACTAATGGCCGGTATAATCACTTTGCCAATTTCATATGGCATTTCATGGAAATGTTCGACAAGATAAGGATTTATCCAGTCCATTTTTTCAGTATCATCTGGATCTCCTTCGTTTTTCGGCGGTTTACGTCCAACGAAATATGTTATTTTTATATTATCTATATGACGAATATCTCCCGCAAAATCTATGATATTTCTTATGGGACTCGAGCCCTTTTCAACAATCGTATATTCCATATCAGGAATTCCGCGTTCTCTCAATTTATATATAATAATGTCCCGTTTTACATGAAATGGTAATGGATCATCCATCGGATTTCCTTTGGAAGGACCATTTCCCAATAAAATAAGGGGTCTCGATCCAGCATATCTACATTGGTGAATCATTTCACTAATCAAAAATACATGACCCTCATGTGGCGGATTCATGCGCCCAATTATATATGACATATTTACACTCCCCCCTTTACGCGGTGGAGACATTTTTTCCGCTTTTTCCGCTTTTCTTCCAAATCCCGACATATATATTATTAAAATATATAAATACTTTGTGTAAAAATCCTTAATGAAATTCGCAAATGTATTATTCTATATGACTCAAGCAAACTCTATGTTTTTTTCAATTCCCAGTTTATGGAATCGATACAAGAATTTGAATGCTAAAACAGAGACATCCATCAAAACAAATCTTTTAACGAATCAAGAAAAATTCGATCTATCGTGGCATGTCGTCGGATGTACGCGCGATTTTCCCTTGAATCAACCGACAAAAATCCAACTCAAAGGAAAAGCATATACTATATGGAAAACCCCCGATAAATATGTCGCACTCAATGACCAATGTCCACATAAAGGAGCGTCAATGAGCAATGGTTATATCCACGATGGATGTATTGCGTGTCCTTACCATGGGTACGAATTCAATACAAATGGATCTTTATGTTCCGTACCTGGGATATCCCCCTCTACATATTCTATAGGACTTCCACAAGGGGTTCTCCCGGAAATGGCAGTAGAAAAACGACCTTTGTTCCCCGAATCCGCGATACATAATCTGGCGACATATCCTATAGAAAACCGCGGAGGATGGATTTGGTTAAATACAATTCCCGATAAAGATCGTCTATATGATCATCGCATTTTTTTAGAACCCGAAGCCAGCGATCCTACCATGTCCCCCATTTTTCTAGAGATGGAATATCAGGCAAATAGCCGTGTAGTAACGGAGAATTCGCTAGATATCATGCATATTGCATTTGTGCATACATTTGGCAATCGCCAAGATCCGAATCCAATAGAAATGACACCTCCAACGATTATTGGCTTATTTCATGTAGAATCAACGTATTTGTATAAATCTGGGGAGAATTCCTTGGTGAAACGGTATTTTGATATAGATAAAATCAAGATAGAAAACCAATTTGTATTGTCACATTATGCTGTAGCCCGAATCAAATTCCGGAATTATACAAATACGGTGGTGACATATGCGAGTCCAGTCAATGCGACACATACGAAATTATTCGTCAAAGTCTATCGCAATTTCTGGTTGGGATATTTGGGGGATTGTGCATTTCGAAAGTGGATGTGGTCCACCATGATGGAGGATAAAGAAGTCGTGGAGGAAATTGATCCCGCGTTCGATGGATTCAATATGCGATACGACAAACTGCAGAATACCTATAGGACTTATTATCGCAATTTTTATGAGGGTTTATGATCACGTAATTCTATAATGAATATAAATATATTATTGTATTTATATTCAAATCATGACAGAAGAATTTATTCGAAAAGCGATAGACGTGCATGGAGATAAATATGATTATTCTAAAACGGAATATATAAGATCAAGTCAGAAAGTTATCATTATTTGTAAAGAACATGGAGAATTTTTACAAATACCCAATAATCATTTACGTGGTGCAAAATGTATACCTTGTGCTCGTGTAATTCGCTCTGCAAAACGAACCCACACAACTAATATATTTCTCCAAAAAGCAATCGAAAAACATGGAGATAAATATGATTATTCAAAAGTGAATTATAAATGTGCAATTGAAAATGTTATTATTATTTGTAAAAAACATGGAGAATTTGAACAACGTCCAATTAGTCATACTACAGGTAAAGGTTGTAATAAATGTAGTATAGAATCAAATATAATAAAATGCTGTTTAACAACTGAATTATTTATTAAAAGAGCAATAAAAAAACATGAAAATACATATGACTATTCAAAAGTAGTTTATACACGAATAATTAAGAATGTTATTATTATTTGTAAAAAACACGGAGAATTTCAACAATCACCTAATAATCATTTACGTGGTGCTGGATGTCCTATATGTAGTCATAATATTACTATATTTTCAACAGAAGAATTTACACAAAAAGCAAAAGAAGTTCATGGAGATACATATGATTATTCAAAATCAATTTATACAAAAATGTCAGATAAAGTGATTATAATCTGCCAAACTCATGGAGAATTTCAACAAACACCATGTAATCATATAACACGTGAACAAAGATGTAGTAAATGTACAAATAATCGTTATTCAAAATGTCAAATAAAATGGTTAGATTTCATTTCATCATATAATCAAATACAAATACAACATGCAGGTAATGAAGGAGAATATATTATACCAAGTACAAAATATTCAGCGGACGGGTATTGCCAAGAAACAAATACCATATATGAATTCCACGGCGATTTTTGGCACGGTAATCCAAAAAGATATGATCCTACAGATATAAATCCCATATCAAATAAAACATTTGATGAATTGTATCAAAAGACACTAGAACGCGAAGAAGAAATCAAAACATTAGGTTATAATTTGGTTGTTATATGGGAAAGTGATTGGAACAAAATAAATAAATCTATAAAAATACTACAAAATAGTTTTCGAAATAAATCAATCTAATCTTATAAAATAATAAAGTGGATTTATTCCACCGTAACGACCTTCGCCAGATTCCGAGGAAAATCCGGATTCAATCCCCGCAAAATGGCCATCTCATAGGCCATCATTTGAACCGCGATATTGGCCACCACACCCCCAAATGTCCCCCCAATAATCTCTATATGACATCCTATATGATCTCCTATAGAAATCACATCTGCACCCCGAGCCGTGACTTCATTTATCGCATTCCCCGTTTTCGCACGATTTTCTTCCCCGATATCAAATATGACAATCGGCGTCCCCGGAACAATGAGAGCAAAAGGCCCATGTTTCAAAGCGGAAGAAGAATACCCCTCCGCATGCAAATAGGCGACTTCTTTCAATTTAAGTGCACCTTCGCGGGCAATCCCCTCTTCTGACCCTTTTCCCAATAAAAACAACGAATACCAATCCGCAGATCGCGAATGAACCAAACGCGCGATATCCCCCCGTTTCCCCAATACAGATTCTATATGACCAGACAGCGCACATAAATCGCGAATCCATTGAATGCGTTTCCCCAACTTTGTTGCCTTGTTTTGCGCAAACCATACAGCAATCATGGTTAGAACCACACATTGGTTCGTAAACGATTTCGTGGATGCAACGGCGAATTCTTTCCCCGCATTCAAATACACCCCACAATCTGTCTCCCTCGCAATCATGCTATCCACAACATTGACCACACCAATCGTAATAAGATCCGCATCTTTTGCAATCTGGATACATCGATGCAAATCTTTCGTTTCCCCCGATTGCGATAGAAAAACCGCGGCACTTGACCCCGATCGTGGGATATCCCGAAAAGAAAACTCGGCACCGTCATATAGAGTCACTGTATCAAAAAACTCTAATGATTTGAATAACCCCAGAGACCACATCCCTGCATGATATGAGGTCCCACATCCCAATAAAATGAGATGCCGGATTTTCATCAAGGGTTCTATAAATCGATCCATACCCCCCAGTTTCACCGTGGATTCGCTCATGATCCGACCACCCCGATTGATCGCCATATCCACACATTTCCCTTGTTCTGCAATCTCTTTGATCATCCAATAGTCATATCCACCCATAGATTCTATATGACTCTTTTGCTCGTACTCTTTGGTAGATACATCATTCGTTGTCAAAGACACAACAACGGGTTTCCCCCCCGAAACAGGTTTACCCCCTCCTCCTCCGGAAACAGGTTTCCGAATCTCGATAATATCGTGGTTTTGAACCACCGTATATTTTTTTATATGATTTCCGAATGCGGATTGTTCGCTTGCAATCATTGCATAATCGTCTTCGATCCCCAACAATAAGGGCGAGCCATTCCGGGTGATCCAAAGCCGATCTGGATAATCGCGATGCAGAATGACTAAAGCCCACGTGCCCGATAATTTTGCCACGGCTTTCTGTATTGCAATTTCTATAGGACAATCTTCGTCTAAATATTTGCCGATAAGGATGGAAACACATTCGGTATCCGTCTGTGACTGAAACACGTATCCTTCGCCCATGAGTTCGGCTTTCAATTCCGCATAATTCTCTATAATACCATTGTGCACGAGAGCAATCCGGGATTTTCCATCTACATGGGGATGTGCATTCGTAATGGTGTTTGCACCATGGGTTGCCCATCGGGTATGTCCTATAGCAATCCCATTAGGGACTCCGTCCACGGACGCGTAAGATTCTCGAAATTCTTTCATGGAATGGGTCAGGGATTTATGAAGGACCAGATTTGTATTTTCTATAGTACAAATACCGAGGGAATCATATCCACGGTTCTGGAGAAAGGCGAGTCCAGAAAAAATGTAATCGGGGAATCCAGACACTCCTAAATAAGCAACGATACCGCACATATGATACTATAGTAATTATTTCATAGATTTGTTTGTAAAATTGAAATAGATTTATATCATGGTTATAAAAGTATTAACTTTGATTAAAATGATGTACAAAGCCGAACTCGATTCTCTAAAGCGCCTTGTTGAACAACAACAAATCCAGATCAATCAACAAAAAAAGAAAATAGAACATACAGATAATGTTATCCTACAACTTTTGGGTGGATTGTTTGACCATAAAATGCAAAGTGAAACACTTGAAATGTATATGAATATTTTGTTGCATGGTGATACACGCTATGAGCATGATTTGATTGCAAATGAACCAAAAGGTCCAATGAGACCTCTATTTGACAAATTAGAAAAAAGAATCGAACTACTTGAATCGAAAATGAAGAAACAACTCATTCCGGGTAATGATGGTCCTCTTACTTTACATGAAATAACACAAGAAATTCAAGCGAGAAAGACGGATACGGATGTGTGGTTGCGTGGCGATTCTGTAAACTTCAATCAATGGGATACATTCGAATCAAGAGAATACAATTCTTCAAAGTCTGATTACGATGAAAACTGGGCCGAAAGATGTCACGAGTCTGAATCATGTGCGAATCTTAGTGCAAGGGAATCTATGTTGTTGCACTTGCACGAAGGATGTGATGAAGGGTGCACTCATGAAGATAATTACAATGAACACGAAGGACATGAACTGAATTATGAAGATTTAGGTTATTGGGCATAAAATGACATTCGATTATTTATGAAAAAAAGAAAAAAGAAAAAAGGGAAAATCCCCTTTTTATTATCGCTATATGACAATCGATAACAACCCAAAATTGAAATACTTTTTTTTATAATATAAATAATCATTATCTTATCATACAATATGATCAACGCCAACAACAATCAATTGAACTTTAATTGCGAGGATAGCGGACCTCTCACTTTAAATGATATAAGTGAAATAAGTGAAATGACGGAAAAAACGATAAAAAATCATACAATATGCAGTGATGCAAATTGCAAAAGTTTTTGTGGCAACACCAGCAATGAAAACATTCTTGTCGATTTTAGTGAAATCACTGACCCAGATGCCAAGTTTGACTCATTCGCAGACGACAACTCTTACCAAAACCAGCCTTGTCGTCAACGTTGGCAGTCTATTAACGAAGTCACATCATGCAACACCCGATTTGAATTCGACCCAGCGATGGTATTGTTTGAAAATAAAGAAAAAGAGACAAACGTTTCAGCGAAATGGGACGATTGTGAACTCGTATCGTACAATGATTCGAAAATGAAATTAAGTGACATATCAACTTGTGAATTTGATTCTTTGCCGGATTATGCATTTGATCCAAGAGAGTATGAGTACAATATGGCAAAAAGCAGATGGCCCGAATTAAGTTACCATTCGGAGGATGACAATTATGACTGCGCAGAAGAAGAAATCGAAAATCCGCTCACAGATACGAATCTTCCAGTTTTGCACGAGAATTGTCATTTCTATTGTACACATCCTTCTCACAATCAGTACAACTATGATTGTGAAATCAAACAAAAAGAGGATGACAATGATTTTCACGAAGAAGACGAAGAAGTCTATGAGCATGAACACGATGGACGAGAATTTAATGAAGAAGAATACGAAAGATGTTTGTATGGATAATTAATATTAGATTCACTTATAAATTTGCAAAGATTCAACATGAAATACAACTATTGTTGTATAAGAAAAAAAGAAAAAAGAAAAAAGATCAAAACAAAAAAAAGAAAAAAGATCAAAACAAAAAAAAGAAAAAGATCAAAACAGAAAAAAATAAAAAGATCAAAACAGAAAAAAGAAAAAAGATCAAAACAGAAAAAAGAAAAAAGGAGGAAATCCCTTTTTTATTGTAATGTTATAAAATTGATTCGAGTTTGGTTGAAATAATAAAAATTTATTTCAAACAATGACACAAATCGTAAAACAATGCGTAATTAATCAACTTTTCGGTAATAAAGATATCCAAATTATGATAAAGGATTTCATCTTTTATACACAAGAAACCAGTGTTGCTAAACGCAAAATATATAGGATGAAGCGTATAATCAATCAAGTTTTTGCAAACAGATGTTATGATCAATTATCAAGATATCCCATGCATTTGCAATTTGTGAATCCAGTTACATTATGGCAAATTTCAATAAGTAGTAACTATCTTTGGCATAATCAAAAACGTTATAATCACGGACTTTTATTGACTGCATACTTTTGTCAACGATGTGGCGATTATTACACAGATGAATTGAGCCTTCGGCGTAAAATGTCAATACCAACCCAAATTACATGCAAGTGTTATCATCCTAGATATCACTTATACTCGCAGAAATAAATGATATGCATGTCTATCAAAATTGAAATACTTTTTTTTTAAAAAATGAAAAATAATTGCTCATTTTATAATGACGAAAGTTTTAAAACAATTGATGATACGCCAACTGATCCAGAGTGAAGACATCCAAGACATGATTAATGAATTTCTCTTTTATAAACCAGAAACAAGTCCCGCTGTAATATCCATCCATGCCAGCAAACGTGCAATTGAAATATTATTTCAAAGCGAACAATACATGTTAACACATCGAGGTGTTTTTGCTACACAATACTCGCAATTTCCAGTTACTCAACTGCAAGTTTCGATCGCCCGCTTATATATTATGAAAGGTCCATTTGTATTAACGGCTTACAATTGTCAAAAATGCGGAGAGTATTACAAAAAGGCAAAATGCTATGGAGGCAATACCTATTATGGAAAGCCAATTCCTAAACGCATTGAGTGTATTTGCAAACGGGAAGAAATCGATATGTTCCGACATTTGGAATATAGATAAATTTACAAATATATAAAAATACAATATTCTTAGAAAAAGTCATCCAACTTTTGAAAATAAAAACAAGAAAACAAGAAAACAAAAAAAGAAGTAAAAAACAAGAAACCCTTGTTTTTTATTCAAGATCAATTAAATAAAAAAATCTCATCAAAATAGAATCCAACTAAAAAAAGGGAAACAAAAGGTTTTGCAATTAAATCCAATAGATTCGTAATTACATTTTTTTCTATATGATCTAATAGAAATACAAACCCATATAATGCCCATACAACAAAATAAAGACTATATATGGCATAATTTGAAAATATGTATCTTGAACGTAAAAAGGTTTTGTAAATATAAAAAAAGATCAGGAAAAAGAAAACAAATCCAATCATACATGCAAGCCAGCGTTCAATCACCCCGATTTCTCCTAAATATCCTGCAAAAAGCATTGCACTATCGGCAAACCACAACCATGTTAAAAACATGTAAGATACGGATATTCCCGTACTTTTACTCAATACATAACAAAGGGTCATTAACATGACGGGGGTCGTAGATATCCAATCTTCATATCGAGTACGATTCATGATTACCCAATCAATGTTTTCCGCTTTTCCATATTCAATCAAGTACCCATAAAAATAAAAAGCGGTGGATACAACACATAACTCGAGAATCATGATCCAACGTACTTTTTGAACCCGTGTGAAAATAATAGCAAGAAAAGTTGCAACGATGGCTATGAACAATACATGATATGTAATTAAATAGGACATTTCGATAGAATCGTTCATTTATAATATCCACGGATTTTAATGGATACATCTCCATTATCGGCCATGTCAAATGATACCGACGAATCCTACCAAGACGAATCCTACCAATTTCATGCAAATGTATCTCCTAATTTAGCAAGAGCCATAAATGCACCAGAATTTGAATATAAATGTCCAGATACGACTCTATGGGACACACCTGAGAATCCTGGATTAGATAATTGCAATGTAATTATCCCATCGTACTATATAAAATCCTATAATACATCCGTAAATATTGACTATTTTACAATTATTAAGGACGATATCAAGAATTGCCGACCATTAAATGCATATCAAATCGAATACACTAAACAACTTTCACATGAAGAAAAAAACGAAATCATCGAGATATTCAACAAATGCATGTCAATATTAGTGGAATCTATTATACAAGAGTGATTGATCCTATAGGACATTATGCAAATGAAAAATTGAATATGTTTGCAAAAAACATATTCAATACATTCTTCAAAATGACTTGCTTTACGAAATCGCTTTATTTGAAATCGGGAGTCCGCGATTCCCTGGAATACACCCTCTTCCATGAAGATCCCAAGACTTCTCTAAATGAAGCCCTCTTTTGGGGATTCGAATACTACGATTCCGGATTCCAAGACGAATGTATAGATTACCTCATAGGATGCCGTATTCCATTCTATATGACTCAATGTGAAGGATTCCTCAAATTCGCCAAGAAAAAGGGAAAAGAATGGAAAAAAACCCGCGATCCCATCATCTTGGCCACTCTTGTAAAAAATATCCTTTCTACTCGGATTCATCCCAATGCCCGACGATTCCTTGGTGCAAAACCCGATGATGTACCCATACCGATCGATGTTACAAAAACCAACCCTCGACTGGCGTTGCAAAAACTCTGCAAATATAAAATTCATGTTTCAACACCTACGGATGAAACCGTTTTGGAAATATTCCGTGGTTCCGATTGGCTCTATTATACCAAAGAATGTCCTATATGGAATAACCGTGTATCGGAATTCGGGGGAAAATATATTGACGATGTGAAAAAAGTTTCATTCGAGAATACGGATAAAGACCAAGAAGAAGAATTCTTTCAAAAATATGGATATGAACCCGATGAACAATCCGTCGAAATCTACGAAAAGTGTATTGGATATACTAAGTTGTAAAAATCTCATTGTAATCTATATGCCAAGAAAAGGAAAATTATTTTCAAGATGCCGGGGAAAATCGCAAGATAACTGTGTACGAGATCCTATATGTATATATACCAATGGACAAAAATATAAATATTGCAGGTTATCTCGCAAATACATTCTCGATAAAACGGATAAAATAACAAAGGATCGAATTACCAAAGAAAAAGTTGCGTCATTATCTATAAGACGATCAAATAGTACTGCCAAACGAAAAATCGGCAAATTTTTCAAAAATACAACTTTCAAACGTCGTGCAAATTATCTCAGTCAAATATGCCAAGATTCCAATTTATGCCTGGCAATTGGCAAAGAAAACCGGAAAATCAAGGCTTTTTTTAATGAATTCCAAGGACTCGAATTCATCGAACCCCCCATCGAACGCAAAGGTGCACCATCTGCAAATGGATTCGTACATCGCATTCATTATCGTCGAAATAAATACGATGCATACGCCATTATGAAATCATCTGCTAAAACAGATGGGGATAATTTAGCGTATGAATATTTAGTAGGAAAATATCTCAATACACTTCAAAACCGATTCCCCCTTTTTGTAGAGACATATGCATTATATTCCTATATTGACGAACACGCATGGGACCATACAAAAAACACGAATCAAATTGCAAAACAAGCATTTTTCAAAAATATTGATCGAATTACCAATCAAGATATAACAAATATTGCCAAAACATGTACCAATTCAAAACATCTCGCAGTCCTTATCCAAGATATAAAAGATCCCACTTCATTAGAATATTTAACCAGGTCTAGCAATTTCGTCGAACATGAACTCATGAATGCACTTTTTCATATTTATTCTATATTACATACACTGCGATCTTCATTCACGCATTATGATTTGCATGGAAATAATGTCCTTCTTTATACATTGGCACCCGATAGTCATATAGAATATATATATCATTGCACTGGAGGGGCAGTGCGATTTAAATCGAAATATATGGTGAAAATTATTGATTATGGACGATCTTTTTTCCCCGATGCCAAAAAATATCATAAGAAAATATGCGATACTATGGAATGTGATCCATATTGCGGAGAAGACGTAGGATATGGATATATGAATAAAGTCGGTCCATTGAAAGATCAGCATTATATTTGGTCGACCATTACAAATCAATCGCACGATCTCCGGTTATTAACAATCGTATCGAATGCGCCTAAGGTAAAAACGCACCACAGTCAATTTTCATTTCTTGACAAGGTCAAATATAATGCAGAGTATGGGACGAATGAAATGAAAAAAACCGGTTTACCCCAAAAAATACATAACGTGAGTGATGCATTTGCGGAAATAAAATCGCGGGTTAGACCCAATGATGCGGAATATGCGGGGAGTAATCAAATCGGCGTTTTGCATATCTATTTAGATAGTACAATTCCTATGCGGTTTGTTCCGACGAATCCATAACATCAATCTCACTTGGATCTGTATTCACGATCCCGTCTAAAACGCGTTGTTTGGTTGTGGAAAATTGCATATAATATCGAAACCAATCCTGGGAATGTGCCAATAGATTGATGGGGGAATTGTATATGACGGACATGATTTGACTATCTGTATCAATTATTTCGAAAGAATAAAACCAATAGGAAGGAATATACAAAATATAGCCTGCAATTACGTCGAATTCGACAAACCGCATTTTCTCATAATCATTCCTATATTTCTCTTGGGGGGTCCATACATTTACTGGCGACCAGAATTCGTAATGGTCATAGTCTTTTATCATATGCAAGTATTTCCGGCTTTTATAGGGGGTCATTTTTACGCGTATCTTGCCACTTGTCACATAGAAATATCTATGGGAATCTGTATGGTAGCGCATCGGTAAAACTGCACCCACGGATCCCGCAATGAAATCGTAAGTGGTCCTGGCAATATAAGAAGGTTTCAAGAAGGTGTCCAAGTCGCGATATTCTCCGTAAAACCCCGCATCCTCGATAAAGTCCTGGTTTTTCTCCGTGAAATATCCGGCGCCCCCTCCACTGCGTGGGCCTTTGCTCGAAACGAGCGATTCAAATGCACTATAGGACATAAGCACATAATCACATGCCGATCCGGATCCTTCGCTCGATTCTGTGTAATAATCCGCGCTGGATTTCATGCATATATCGTATTTAGTACCTTCATTTGCCCATTCATTGAGTCTTATAGGATTCATCTCGGTTGGTGCTCGAAAAAGGATGGGTTGTTTTAATTCGCAGATTTCTTGCAATTGACGGTTAGTCGTATAATCCATTTCGTATATTTCTAAATCTTCGCTCGTTTTATATTGGGAGACTACGTGAATGTATAAAAATACCACAATGATGAAAATGAAAAAAGTGAAGAAAAAATCCATGCGTCTTTGACCTTTATTCAGATTTTCTACAAGACTCATCTATCGCATAAACGTAAAAAATGAAATAGAGTAAACTGTCAAAATCCGCATGACAATTCATGTCGTAAATATGAAGGAGTATTAGATCTGATTTCGGATGAATGAATGATTTTTTATTCTACGAAAAATTGATACATGTTTCATAGAATGACGAAAATCATAATAAATGTCCAATATAAAATACGGCAACCCTCTTTGTAAAGATATTCTATGGGACAAATGCAAAAAGATTCCGAATAGAGATCCCGCTGTATACCGCCTAGATCCCGGGAATAAAATAATCAAGTACGGAGATCACGGGAAACATAGCAACTATGGGTGGCAAATCGATCATATTATTCCCAAGGCGAAAAATGGCGCAGATCATATAGAAAATCTCCAGGCGCTTCATTGGCTCACGAATCAATCGATCCATGAAAATATTCGCGATAAACCGGGATTCAATGTCCGCAAATTCCATGAAATCATGTGTGAAAAACGTGGTATCGATCCAATTGCAAAGAAACCACGTGTAAAACCCGGCGACCAAGTTTTCGTTAGAAAAATGGTGAATTGCCAATTCTCGCATGCAATAGTCATGTCGATTCATCGTGCATCGGATCAAGTCCAAATACGCTGGCTCATGACTGGTCATATAGATACAATTCTATATGACTCATTGCTGTTTCAACCGGTAGAGTTTCGACGGAGAATCATTCCAACAAGAAAAAGTGCGCGACTACAACGGAAAAATTGAATTAAAATCATGGATACGACCCACCCTATTATAGATTCTATATGACAGATTACATGAAAGCCATCGAGACATTACGTGAATATTTTCCACAATATCAAATCATGTCTACGAGATATGATTTGGATAAACGACGGTTATGCCAAGTCGCGTTTTTCGATTTCATTGCATTTCAAAAAGATTTGAAAAATCGATTTCAAATGGGAAAAACCGTTTATTATGGCGATTATAAATATACGATTTCCATGTCGCCCTTTTCCGAACGAGCAAATATCATTGCATTGCCATTCGATTCCAATAGCGAAATATGGGATATATTGTATAGTACCGATGCAGATGAATTATTATAAGCGTATTCTCAAATGTATAAAATTGATTTTTTTATTCATTGAATGTCAATGAATAAAAATGATTTTGATTTCTGGTCAAAGATACTTATTTTACTATGAAAATGAAGAAAATGGTACATTTCGTGCGAATTTTATAAAAATCTTGCATAGTCCTTATTGTAGGACAATTATAGTGAATCATCGTGAAAATTCAAAATCAACTGAATGGTGTATCGATTCAAAACTAATTCTAAAGATTACATCATTGTCGGATATCATCCATATTTTACCGGAAGAAATTTTGCGCATTATCGATAATTATTTATGAATCTTCCATTTTAGGGGCTAGATAAAAAAGCATCTTGGCATTTTGGCCTAGGTCATATAGAATACTTAATGGATATTTTGTACAAAGACGTATATCAAGCTCTTTTGCAATTTTATTGTACATGCATATATAATTCAAATACATGAGACTGAAGGAAAGATTCAATTCATCCCCCTCATTAATTGCAAAACTCGTGAGATCGTCAATCTTGATCTCGACTGACATTTTTCCACTTTCTTGACTATTAGAATAGAGTGAGATTTTTTTTTCGGAACACGTGATTTCCATAGTATCTCCAAACATGCGTAATTGCTGAATCATTTCCGCGAATTTTATGGATGAAATAGTGAATTCAGCCTGGTATTCAATAGACGGAATCTGCATCATCTCAATGTCGATATCGATCAGCGGGACTTCGAAATGTTTTTCGAAGGTGGTGATAGTAAGATCCGCGATTTCAGGATTGAGAAAATGGATAGATAGTGTATCGCCATTTGATTCCAGTTCCAAAACTTGCGATTTATCTTTTGAATTCAAAATCTTCCAAAAGATATTGACATTGATCCCCAATGCAATACCTATAGGACAATCGTAGGTTCCTACCCCTCCGGCAAACCATTGTGCTGGGATTTCGATTTCTACGATCGATACTCTTGCCGAATCCATGGTTTGGACATACATTTTTTCACTTGAAAAATGGATATTTATTTGATCCGTGAAATTCTTTATATGCTGGAAAATGGCGGTAAATGTATCCGCTTTTATAGAATCAATCGTGAGTTTCATATAAATTTATCTAGTAAAGATGAATTTATATCTTTTATACAATTTACATTATACAATGTTTTATGGATCATATAATGTATCTAATCTAAAGAGTTTGGGGAAACATCTGCGAAAGAACTGCTGGGCTTTCTTCTTTGGAATACGATTTCAATTTAACGTATAAATTCGGATCAGCGACGGGTTTTAAAACCACCTTGATCATGTCAATCACGGATGGGGTATTATAAAGATTCATGCTGACCATTAAATTGACAAAATCGGTATCTTTACTACGGCATGCATCACAATACGCACCTACAACATTCTTGTATCGTTCTGCTGCACTCACTGTGAATGTATCCAAATTAAAATCCACAATGAAATTGCCGTATTGCTCTATGCATACGGAAAATAAATAAATGATGTATTCTGTCAAATAGGCAAAATTATCGGGGTTCGCAAACAGTTTGAAAATAGTATAATCAAAATATACACGATTTGTATCGGGTATAATGTAAATCGTTGCTTGGGCCAATTGTTCGATCGTATATTTCGCGGATATTTTGCGAGCACATTCTTCTTTTTGTTTTTTCTTGAAAAAAGAGTTTTTTCCATTTTCCGAATAAAACTCTTCTTTCATTTGATTCAATTCGTCAATGAGATTTTGGGACATATAGTAGTATTATGGAATCATTTTTTATATATTTTACGCATCTTCTTCGTTATTCAAGAAATCGACGGATTCATTTACATCTGGCAAAGTGTTATATTCAGAGACAACGTTTGATCCGTCTGCTACACTTGACGCAAGATTTGTAAGCGGAGTTTCTAATACAAATTCCACATTTCCTAAACGTTCCTCCACCAACATTTTGTTGACCTCCATCGTAAAACTCTGCAATTTCAAAACAACGTCCTTGATATTCGAGATCTCTTCGGTCAATAATACAAATCGAGCATTGTAATCATCCAAGACATCATTTATTTCTTGCACAGTCTCATCTGAAACCCCCGAAGATACATTCATATCTATTTGATCTATAGGACTTACCATAGATGATGCACTACGTTCATTCATGAATTTTTCCAAAATCACCAAACGTTTATCTACCAATGCAATGACTTGGGGTAAAGTTAGACCAGATGGCGGAGATGGAGTATTTTGTACGGGCACTGGGACATTTTTGGAAGGATCGTTGGGTAGTGGCCCGGCTCTACGTTTTCTCGCGGCGGCAACAGCACTCATATAATAATTTACTATATGACTATTTTTATACTGTTTTTACGCATTATCTATTGATAATGCTCGATTATTGAATATTCGATTCAGGAAACATAAAACAATCCCGATCGACAATAATACGAGGATGCCATATTTCGATCCATTTGATGTTTCAAATGAAGATACAGTGGTGGTATTCATTCTATATTACAATGACGAAAAAAGTCATCCATTAACGTGGGTTTTTTGAACCGTGTATCTATCTCGAAAATCTATTTTCTAAAGAATGCTATATACGAGTATAAAATGGATATTTTACAAGAATCAAAAGAATCATCAAAACATTCTTTTTTAAATCATGTATTTGATACTACGGAAGAAAGTAAAGCAGAAATTCTGAATGTAGTCCAATATTCCGTGATGGGTGTGATCCCAGTCGTCATTTTGAATAAAATGATTCAGCGATTTATTCCGGAAGCAGATCCCGAAAATTCGAGTTTGGAACTTTTAGCCGAAATATTTATCCAGTTGATTGTCATGTTTTGCGGTATTATCGTGATTCATCGCATTATTACCTATTTCCCAACTTATAGTGGATTCAAATACGAACATTTGATCCTGACAAATGTGATTTTAGCATTCTTGGTTCTCGTTTTAAGTATTCAAACAAAAATAGGCATCAAGGTCAATATATTGGTAGATCGCGCAAATGAATTATGGAATGGCGCAGATTACGAAGAACGTAAATCCAATGTCAAACGATCCGGAGGGTCTAAGGGACATAGCCCTAGTCAGGCAGATCATTTAGACAATAGTTTTGTACAACCAGATATGTTTCCTCCTGCACCGGTGGTAACGAGCAAACCTGCGAATAATACGTATGATACCATGATGAGAGGAACGCCGTCTTCTTCTTCGGGACCCGATATAGGGAGTTATATGGGACCTATGGCGGCAAATAGCGTATTGGGCGGAGCATTTGGATCCATGTTTTAATCTCCAAATGGTGGCACATTAGATAGTCACTACAATCTTTACCTATATAATACAAAGTCGTTACAATGTACTATAGAATATCCTATAGTACATTCTTTCAATTATTTATTCACGTTCATATTGCGATCGTGTAAATGTGGCCGCATTCTGATCTCGAATTTTGCGCGATAATCGGAAATTGCGTTTACTCAAATCTTTTACATGACTCTGGATATAGGATGTTAATTTCAGTCCTTTTAAATGTACTATATGATTATTATGCAAGATTTTCTTGTACTGAGACATTGCTTCATCAATTTCGTATCGATTCATGTAATCTGGTGTAATCAAATGATATCCGAATTCCAACAAATCCGAATATAATTTTGGAGGTAAAATATGCGAAACTTTGTTTGCAAAATACAAGATTGTAATGCCAATCCCGTAAATGTCCACTGTATTCAATACTTTTTTTGCGAATTCGTTGAATTTCCTAGCACCTGGTTGCATGTCATATAAAAGACTATTATGAAGATCCGTAAAGAATCGTTTTGTAAATTCGCGTTTTTCCTCATTTGGTAATATAAATGAAAATAGGGTTTCAACTGCATTTACAAAATATGTGTTGTTTTTTGTATTTAAATCCGAAATATTTTTATGATATTCTTCGGTTTTCTTCGTTTCCGACATTTTTGCATATTCCGCATATTTATCCGAATTCAAATACTGTATTTCCAGGGGATACGACCAATGTGCACGACTGGCCAACCAATAATCCGATTTATGTATTAATTGCATAACTTCTTTATAGGATTGCATAAGTCCAAAATCGATGAAATTGATGCGATGGCGTTGTTCATTATACAATATATTCTGTGGTTTTACATCGTGTTGGATAATATCATGTTTTAAAAATACCTTTGTTCCTTGAAATACATGTTGAAATTCAATTAAAAATCGAAAAAGTTGTTTTTGATTCATGGATGTATGTTTCATTGTATCATAATAATCTGCATAGGCTTCAATGTCGATCCCTCCATCATTCATCACTAGAAGCGAATAATCATCTAAATGATTAATCATTTCGTCGCCATTTTTACATTTTCGCAATGCAGCTATATTGTCATAATTGCGATCTATTTTACATTTGATTGGACGACCTAAATAAAATTCGCCCTTCTTGTCTGCGCGCGCAATTTTTGCATATTCGCGTAATTCGATATCCGCCTGGTCTGTCAACATGGCTTTCGATATTTTCCCTTTTAATTTTTTTGTGCGATTTTTACATTGAATGCTTGGTTTGTGAACGCATCCATATGTGCCTTCGCCAATTACACTAGGTTTCACATTCATTTATAATATTACGAGATAATCCTATAGGACATTTACAACACGTTTTCGAATGCATTCAACATTTCCATCTTTTTCACGGATTGATCAAATGCCGTTTTTTTGTCTATTCCGGAAAATAGATATTCCGTTTTGGGCGATTCTTCGTTTTTCTTGATTTGTTTATAAATCTCGTTTATTTTATCAATGACATTTTGCACAACGTCTTTTTTCGATACGGTTTCTATATCATTGGCTACGGTTTCCGTTAAAAGGGCGACGGCAAAATACAACAAATACCTGCGTTTCTTGCAAGATGCAGTCGTATATTTAATCGAAAAGAGGGAAAGAATCGCATTTTGCAATCGCGATATAAATGGGTTTTCCATATCTCCCGTATATTTCAGAATCGCATCCCAGATCAACCATATAATATCTTTTTGTGATTTATTGTCGACGGATAAATGTGATCGGCGTTGGCAATATACTGCCTCTTTTCGTTTTTTGCAAATCAAATCAAATTCAATGATCCACTCAATCCAATAGCATGCAGAGAGCATATTCCTGCGTTCCGGGGAAATGTGATAGGCGAATTCATTAATGGCAATATAGAGTTCTTTTGGATCTTCCGGTAAAAAAATCGATTCCGCATATTTTACATGAGGGGCTTTCAGTCGTTCCGTCATTTGGGTCATGTCGAATTCCTCTTGACGGTTTATTTTGATGGATTCAAAACTGTGTTTTCTATTAGACACGGTGAGTACACTGATAATTTCCGCAAAGAGTTGTCTTATACGCGGATTATTCCGGAGATCCAATTCACTTACATAATGCCCCTTTTGCATGATTTCCCGAAAAATACCATATCGCATTTCTAAATATAGGACAATTTTCGGATTTCCTAAATGGATGTATTTTCCCGCATAATGCAAAATGACTTCCCATAAATCCATGTAATGTCCTGCGCATATCAATTCTGACGCCCAATAACACGCGGGTTCAATCTTGCCCTTTTGGATATTTTCCACGAGTTGATTGCGAACCTCTGTTTTCTTGTATTTTGAAAAGGAAACCCCCTTGAATGATCCTATAGGACGAACATCATTGATATCCGACATCGACATTTTTTATATGATAGAGAGTCATATAAAAAAAGGGGTTCGAACTGAACCGTTTTTATTACACCTTTGTACATTCAATCCAAAGGATACCCCTTTAAGGCCAGTTATTTAGAGCAAGGTGATAGCGATTGCGCATTTTTAATGCGCAATGGTGTAAAATATTGAAATTATCTTATAGGACAAATTATCGAGTATCACACGCCTGTCTAATCTTGCAAATCTTTCAATGCAAACTTTAATAATTTCTGTCCATCGGGTTTCTTCTTTGTAGGTCCATGGTAAACGACGGGCTCAAACGGATCGATCATCTTTTTCTCTCTCTTGACAATAAACTTGCTTCTTTCTCGGGTAGATTGTCGTGTGCTTGTCCATTCTTTTTCCACATCTTCCACTGTAGTTGTACATATCACCACTTTCTTGGGTTTGCGCTCATGTGCCCGCTTTGTACGTTGAGTATTTTCTTTTCCGAAATAAGAGATAGGGTCATATTCAGGATCCTGATCAGGATCTTGATAAACCTCATTACCCAAATATACAGTCTTTAACATTTTATTCATCATTATGCAAAGGAATACAATCAAGAAAATATAAAAAATTCATTTCAATTTTTACGCAAATGACATTTATACAAGATTTTCTATATGACTTACACACCACGATCCTAATACAAAAATTACTCGGTAATAATCCGGGGAACAACGTTGATTGTCTGCAATTCCTGTGCCATCAATTTGTATGCATATGGGATCTCCACTTTTGCGAAATCCGTTTTATTGTCACATAGACTACATTCGTGGATCTTGAACTCTTTGGATTCTATTTGACTTGGCTGATTCGACCCATCGTTATAAGTCGCTATAAGACCACACCGTTTGCAAATATAAGTAGTATATTTATCGGAGACATCACATAAACGCTCTTTGCAAAAACGCGACATGCCATGTGCAATGAGAACATCACGCTCCATTTCTCCAACACGGAATCCACCGTCGCGACTCCTACCTTCCTGTGGCTGTCGCGTCAGATTCACTTTCGGACCAATCGAACGCGAATGCTGTTTATCATTCACCATGTGTTTGAGTCGTTGATAAAAGACGGGTCCCAAGAATACATTGGCTTCGAATTGTTCCCCCGTTAATCCGCTATATAAGACTTCATTGCCGTAACTTTCGTAGCCCAACTTTTGCAATTCTTCCGATATGAATTTGACATCGAGATTACCGAAACTGGTTCCATCCCCGAATAATCCGAGTTCCAAGAGTACTTTCCCAAGTAAAGTCTCTTTCAACTGAGCAATCGTCATTCTGGATGGGATCGCATGGGGATTGATGATGAGATCGGGTTTGATTCCGTCTTTGGTAAATGGCATATCGCATTCAGGAATGATATTTCCTAGAGTACCTTTCTGACCATGTCTGCTCGAAAATTTATCGCCCAATACGGGTTTTCTCAATGTACGTGTCGTTACTTTGGCAAAATTGTATCCATCTCCATTGCGCGCCGTATAGTTGCGATCAATATAGGTCGGTTCAGTCGTGCGGAAAATCTTGGACTGATCTTCGTATTTGACTTTTTTCATGGGATCATTCCGGTTCGCTTTAATAGGTGAATATTTCGCAATAATAATGTCGCGATTCTCCACCAAAGAATCTTCGGGGATAAACCCGTCTTGCTCGATTTTATCGTAATTTCCGTATTTGATTCCCCGCGTTTTCGTTTTATCGGGTTTTCCACGGATGATTTCATCGCGGATAATATTCTTGTCCTCGTCTTTTTCCGTATGATAAATCGTGGCTAAGAAGAGTCCGCGATCAAGCGACCCTTTATTTATCAACACACTATCCTCTTGATTATATCCGGTATGTGTCATGATGGCAACATGTATCTGACACCCAGAAGGTGCTTTATTGAGATGGATAAAATTCATGAGTCGAGTATCTACTAAAGGTCGCGTTGGATAGTTCAATATATATGCCGTTTTATGCATACATTTGTCAAAATTGAGCGCATATACTCCCATGGCCTGTTTTGCCATAGCACACTGATATGTATTTCTAGGCGCTTGATTATGCTCAGGAAACGGTACGCACGATGCAAGAACCCCAAAAATAACACTAGGATGAATCTCGCAATGGGTATATCGAAATTGCAAGGCGTCCATCGAATTCACATACCCATCTTTGGCTTGCATCGCAATCATCGAGAAATTTTGTTCATCGGGATCAATGTATTCAATGACGGAATCCTCTAATCGACAATTCGTTAAAAGATCGTTCCATGTCAATTCTTTGCGCTCAATCCGATCGATAATTTCCTTTGTAATTAATGCACGATTATCCCGGACGCGCAACACAGGTCGGGTAAGACGCCCCGCATCATTGCATATCCGGATTTCCATCAATTTATAATCGAATGAAATCGACGTATAGATATTGATAACCCCACTATATTTCTTTTCCTTCATATCTTGATACAATTCTATAGGATCTTCCGTTGATCCAACCCAACTCCCGTTGATGAAGACTTTTGTTTTCCCGCTAAAATAGGCCGGGGGAGCATCTTCTATACGAGTAATGTATGGGACAACATATCCATATAATGCACCGGGATTACTCGGAATTGTTATATGTGACAAATAACTGATGCTCTTCACTACACCGATCGACTGACCTTCTGGCGTTTCCACTGGACAAAGGAATCCCCAAGTCGTATTGTGCAATTTGCGGGGGTCAATGATTTCTCCCGTCTTTTCAAGAGGTGTATTCACACGACGCAAATGACTCAGAGTAGCGGGGTATGTGAGGCGATTGAGAACTTGGGCAACCCCAACTTTACTACTATTGGACTGTTTGATGCTGAAATCGCCAGTGGCTAGCGCGCGATTGATGCCGTTCTCGATCGTCGTAGATTTTATGAATTTATAGATATTCATCATATTGATGATACTATCATAATCCTCTTTTGACCGCCAAGAACCATTATTGATTTCACGCGTCACTTGTTTCTGCATTTCTTTCACCAATTTATTGAAATAATTGCGAAATAGATTATTCAAAAGCGTCCCCGTCAATTCAATGCGTTTATTCAAATATGAATCACGATCATCGGGGGGCAATAGTCCCATACTCGTCCGTATCAATTTATTCGCCATGTATCCAATCAAATACAACTTTTGCGGGAGCGATTTACAATGAGGGAACAAATCATTCGATAGGACCTCCGTGGCAAATTCGCGTTTCTTCTTGAGCCCCGCTTCGCGATCCATATTCAATGGCATGTATGTGACTAAACTCGTGATATGTATCATGGCTTGTTCTTGTGTGGTGAATCGATTCGCATCAATAAGTGACCCTTTCACACATTCCATAATCCCGGCAATATTCGGATTCTCGATATCCAATGCAATATAAGAACAAATATCTTTATCGGTAATAACTCCCAATGCGCGGAATAAAACGACGAGTTCAATCGGCTGTTTCAATCGGGGAATCGAAATGTAAATCGCATTCCCAAACCCATTATCTTTACTCGCAATCATCATCTCGATCTGTTTAGGAGAAATGCATTTATTATCCGGCACAGATTTGATTTCCGCAAACCAATTCCATTTTGTCGTATTTTTCCCGTCAAAACAATAGATGCGGTTTTCCGCGGCTCTTTCTTGTCCCAACACAGTTTTCTCTGATCCCTTGATGATGAAATATCCACCGCAATCCATGTCACATTCCCCCGTATATTTCGAACTTATGTGACGATTTTGAGTAAGTGCACAAATGCTGGATTTTACCATGATTGGCATTTTTCCTATGTTGATTTTTGGGAGAAACCGTTTTATCGTCTGCGGACTATCCATGGCATCTGTATTTCGGACAATATAATCGATTTTGAGATCTACCGTCATGGTAGAGGCATACGTGAAATTCCGCAATTTCGCCTCTTGTGGCAACATGAGTTTGGTCGCACCATTATTCTCATGAATCTGGGGTGGATACAATTTAAAATTCTCGAATGACACTACAATCTCAAGCATATATTTTTCATGTTCGACTATATAGTCATTTTCCGAATGAATTGTCACTGGATTGAATTGCTCGATTGTTTTCGGGATTTGATGCGTAATGAAATTGTTATATGACTCCAATTGATGACGTACCAACCGCTCCAAGTACTGACCTTCAAAATACGACTCGATAATTGTATATGGCTCTTCAATGTAATTTCCCAAGTGGCCTAGAACCGTCTCTCGAACTTCATTCACAACTTTATCAATTGCGTGTTTTATAGGTTCATATTCTATTCCGAATTTCGAAAAATCATCCACAATGGATTCTATAGGACAATGAGTGGATAGATCATTCGAAATCGGTTTTGTTATCACTTTTGTTTTTGCAGGCGCTCTTGGTTTACGAGTTTTCTTTACGATTGGTTCTTGGATTGGATTCATGGTTTGTATGTGATGATGTTTAGTATATTACTCGGATCAATTTTTTAAGTCGTTTTGTCATATAGTAAAAAATGAGAATATAATTTCGAAATGTCTAGTAATGATTACCGAAAAAAAAACAATACAAATAAACCCCGATTTATTCAAAATACAACATACAAATCGCACGCGTAAAAGGGGAAATGATAATTTACCAAAGATAAAGGTGAAAACTATTGCAAATCCTAAAGTGCAGTCGAATAAATCTTTGCGGAAAAATATCATCAAGATGATTCGTGAGAATCAACAGAAAAAATATGAAACGATGTTTACACCAAATAAAGCAAATACCCCCCATATAAAGGACGATTCTACAAATGATTTCAAAAAAAATTTCGATCAAACCGTTGATTTTTTCCAAACTTTAGCAAAAACGAAAAAAGACAAAATCCCGAAAAATCATACGATCCGAATGCCGAATCAACATAAAGGGGGAAAATCCGAAATTCCAACGCATGAACTTGTTCCAACGCATGAACTTGTAAGTATGGAATTGCCCGCAGATTTTTCAACGCAATTCATTTCCAATAATACAATACCTTATTCTATCGGCGGGGACGAACCAATCCGGACCCCATCCATAAGATCTTCTATAGGACATTCTATAGGATCTCCTCTCAATCTCGTACCCAAACAAATTGTGGGTCCAAGTTATGGTTGTCTAAAAGGTGGAAAATTACCCACTTATCGGCAATATACACAGAAACAAGGATCGTCAAAACCCCCGCCCATTGATCAATGGAAAACACATCAAAAAGAACTCCGTGAAAAATTCAAACATGATCAAAAAGACAATGCACCATCAAAACCCAAACCAAAGATTCTCCGTAATTTGAAACGAAAAAAAATATACAAACGAACGTATCGAGTTGGCCGACATAAAGTACATCCTCATATTGGAATCCTCATTTCCAATCGAACTGTCCGCAATAAAATCACGACGGATTGCCAACTTTTGAAACAAACGCCGATACAAGACGTGAAAAAGTTCCTTCTTAAAAAAGGCTTCATCAAAATAGGGACATCTGCACCCAATGAAGTCCTTCGTAAAATGTACGAATCCGTTTCCATGATTTGCGGGGAAATTCAAAATCACAATTCCGAGAACTTCTTGTACAATTATTTACATGATACGGAATCGAATCATTAAAATAATATTGAATATAATAAATGACAGAAGCCATTTGTTATATACCCATTTCAATAGGAGAACTATATGACAAATACACGATCTTGGAAATTAAACAAGACAAAATAAAGGATCCTTATAAATTGCAATTTATCAAGAAAGAAATCCATCATTTAAAATCTCATATTGATCAATACAACTTGGACCCAGAGATCCAGAGTACCTTGAAACACATCAATATGATTCTATGGGACATTGAAGATAATATAAGAGAAAAGGAACGACTCGAACAGTTTGACGACGAATTTATCAATCTCGCAAGACAAGTCTATATGACAAACGACAACCGGAGCAAAGTTAAAAATCAGATAAATGCTATATTTAATTCAGCGTTACTAGATATAAAAAGTTATACCAAATATTCACATATATGAATTCAAAAAAAACATACAAAAATATCGCAAAACTTGTAAAAAATGGAAATAATAAAGACGCAATCGAAGCATATAAACAATTGATTCAATTGCAACCTACAATCAAATTCTTGAAAGAATTGGGCGAACTATATGAAAAAGAACGCATGTATTATGAAGCAGTAGAATGCTACGTCAAAGTATTGCACAAAGAAAAAAATGATATTTCTGTAATTGGTGTATTGACCAATCAAATAGGAACATGTTATTATAATATACAACAATACAAATTGGCATTTCACTATTTTAAAAAAGTCATTCAGATCAAGGAATTGTCCGATGTCTATGCGAATATGGCTCTATGTTGTGTAAATTTAAAAATGTACAAAGAAGGGGAAGAATACCTTTTGCGATCCTATCAAATCGATAAATCCCACTATCAAACAACGACTACTTTAGGGGAAATATACTATCATACAAAAAAGTATAAAAAATCGATCGAGTATTATAAACAAAATCTAATCCCCGATAATTATACACAATTATATAACTTGTCATTTGCCTATTTATCCGACAAACAATTCAAACTAGGATTTGAACTATATGACAATCGATTAAAATTCAATCGTATAAACAAGATGACAAATATAAAAGAACGATTAGAAATACCACTTGAATATTGGGATGGAAAAACAACATGTAATCGACTATTGATTGTATCCGAACAAGGGTTGGGGGATAATATCCAATATTATCGTTTCATTATTGAATTATCCGAAAAATATCCCGAAATGAAAATCACTTATTTTTGTAAACAAGAAATTAGCCATCTTTTTCACACGTATAAAAATGTCGAAATCATTGATTCATTAACGTTTTATATTTACGATTATAAAATATTTCTCATGTCTTTGCCACATATTCTCCAATTATCTACTATTGTACCGAATCATATAAATTATATTCGGACGAATCCCGAAAAACGTATTTATTGGAAAGAAAAACTCGATGACATTTCTCCTAGACTAAAAGTGGGATTTGTGTATAATGGTCTTTTAACGTCTTATATTGAAAAACATATACCTTTGAAAGAATTCGAATCACTGTGTGACTTGGATATTGATCTTGTATGCATTCATCGAAAGTCTGATTTAGAAAAAGATGTAATGATCGATTCCGAAAGATTCCATCATTTTGATATTGATACAGAGGCACCATTTGAAGATACGATCCATATTTTGCAAAATATCGATCTATTGATTACCATCGATACATTCATTGTTCATTTAGCGGGCATTTTAAATGTGAAAACGTGGTTATTATTGGGTATATCGGAATGGAGATGGTCCGATGGTGCAGATAAATCCTATTGGTATAATTCCGTCGACTTCATTCGGACAAAGCAAAATCAACGATTAACCGATATTATGCCGACAGTAAAAGAAAAACTCTCCAAATGGATTCAAGAAGAACCAAATAAAAAAACAGAAGTGATACATATCGATATACCATAAATCAATCGATGAATCAAAAATAATGCGCCATCTGCGACCCTTTTTTTTCAAACCCGACTCTTGAATAAAACCCCACGAGATCATCGGCACAATCCAATATGACTTTATAACAATTGTTTCTATAGGACAATTCTACCAATCGATTCAAGATCTCACGTGCGATTCCTAATCCACGATATTCAATGTCGACTACAATATCTTCTATATGACCAATGGAGCGACCTGCATGAATCATTTTTGGTTCGATCATCACGGTTCCACACCCCACAATTCGACCTTCTTCATCTAGACAAATCACGATAGATCCTATATGATTGATCTTTTCTAGATTCTCTAAAAATGTACTCATCTGTATATCTGGCGCATCCGTTAATAATCGCAATAAAGTAAAATATTGGGATTTTATAGATTCAATCTGCGATTCATGCTTTTTACAATAGTCATATAGAAAATCATATGAAAGGATCATTTATATATAATATCATGGACAAGTTTACGACCGATAAGTTTACGACCGATAAGTTTACGACCGATAAGTTTACGACCGATAAGTTTACGACCGATAAGTTTACGACCGATAAGTTTA
>Ga0114960_10000465_pt1 | contig 34147 bp, 25 predicted proteins | sample C_130625_MF_Meta_FD_92637 | JGI IMG/M metagenome (GOLD analysis project Ga0114960, IMG submission 92637) | Freshwater microbial communities from Lake Croche, Canada to study carbon cycling - C_130625_MF_MetaG | ecosystem: Environmental > Aquatic > Freshwater > Lake | place: Lake Croche, Canada...
TCGCCTACTAAACGAACTTGTAATACACGAATTCTTTCGTTAATGCGATGTTCAGGCTCCGGTTGCCTGTTAAACCTGGGGTTAAATCTTCCTCCGCCTCTTGGTGGTAATGCCATTAAAACTTGTTTTGTGAATAATTATTTATTGTTAAAGATATAAATAAAGCTGACTATTCCGGTGATTTACGATTATCTATTTCATCAACCACTAATTCTATGAACGAATCAACCAATTGTACACCCATGTCTCCTTTACCTTGACGACGAACAGCTAATTGGTTTTCAGCCACTTCTTTTTCGCCTATTACTAGCATGTAAGGTACGCGCATCAATTCTGTATCACGGATTTTTTTTCCAATCTTTTCATTTCTATCGTCTATTTCTACCCTTACACCCGCTTTGCGCAATTTTGCTTTAACTGCTATAGCATAGTCTTGAAACTTTTCACTAATTGGTAAAATCTTTACCTGCAAAGGGGCTAACCATACTGGAAACTTACCAGCATAATGCTCTAAAAGGAATCCAATAAATCTTTCGTGCGTACCTAATGGTGCTCTATGAATGATTAATGGTGTTTCAGGTGCATTGTCTTTGTTGGTGAATTCTAATTTAAATCGACGCCCTTGTGCAAAATCAACTTGATTGGTTGCCAAAGTAAATTCTCTACCAATAGCACTCCAAATTTGCACATCAATTTTTGGTCCATAGAATGCGCCTTCATCGGGTACTTCTACATAAGGGGTTCCTGATTCTTTTAATACTTGACGAACCATTTCTTCGGTTTCTAACCATAATTCAGGTTCATCTATGTATTTTTTACCCAATTTTGCCGGATCGTGTAAGCTTAAACGCATCACGTATTTGTCAATCCCAAAAATCTCGAAATATTTAAGATACATATCATTCACCGCCCTAAATTCTTGCGCAAATTGCTCTTTACTACAATAGATGTGCGCATCATTCATGTGTAAACAACGTACACGCATTAATCCAAATAATTCGCCACTTTGCTCGTAACGATAACAAGTGCCATATTCGGCTAAACGCAATGGCATTTCTTTGTAACTGCGTAATTCTGCCGAAAATATTTTGTGGTGGTGCGGACAATTCATTGCCTTTAAATAGTACTTAGTGCCATCCATTTCCATGGGTGGATACATACTTTCTTGGTAATAAGGCAAGTGTCCGCTAGTAATATATAAACTCTCCTTGGCTATATGTGGGGTAACCACTCTTTTATAACCTGCTTCTTCTTCGGTTTCTTTGGCTAATCTTTCTAATTCTTCAATAATAATGGTTCCATTAGGCATCCACAAGGGCAAACCTGGTCCTATATCATCATCCATGGTAAAAATGCCTAACTCTTTACCTAATTTACGGTGGTCGCGTTTTTTAGCTTCTTCCAACATTAATAGATAAGCGTCTAATTCATTTTTATTAGGAAATGTAATACCGTAAACACGGGTTAACATTTTGTTCTTTTCATCTCCTTTCCAATATGCGCCAGAAATGCTAGTTAGTTTGATCGCTTTAATTACGCCTGTACCCGGAATATGTGGTCCTCTACACAAATCGGTAAATTGACCTTGTGTATAAAAACTAATTTCACCATCCTGTAAACCTTGTAATAAATCTAGTTTGTATTCGTCGCCTTTATCTTCAAAATATTTAATTGCATCAGGCTTTGAAATGGTTTGACGGATATATGGATTGTTCTGTTTAACCAATTCCACCATTTTAACTTCAATCTGACGAAGGTCTTCGTCACTCATTTGACGTCCACCCAAATCCATATCGTAATAAAAACCTCTTTCTAAAGCTGGTCCTACCCAAAACTTAACACCTGGAAATAATGATTCAACAGCTTCTGCCATTAAATGCGCCGATGAATGCCAAAATGTATTTTTACCTTCTGCATCATCCCATGTTAATAATTGTAAAGAGGCATCTACCGTTATTGCACGAGATGCATCCCATACTTGGCCATTTACTTTGGCAGCCAATACTTTTCTGGCTAACCCTTCACTAATTGATTTGGCGATGTCTAAAGAAGAAATTCCTTCTTGGTATTCTCTAGTTGCGCCATCTGGAAAACGAATCTGTATCATGTATTTATATCGAATCTTAATGTGATAAGGGTAACAAAAATACAAAATTGAAGTCAGACTTTCCCTTAGAAAGAATTAATTATAATGAAAACCTTAACGGTTCTTTAGTAAGTTAACGTAGATTGCTGCTGTAGTTTTGCGCCATGAGATTGAATTTTACCCTTCTTTTTCTTTTATTGTTAGCTTTCACTGCCCAATCCCAAAAACTTACGGGAATTTGGAGGGGATATTTTAGTTCGTCAAACGGAGTCTACCGCGAAGGGATTAAAGAAGAGATGTATAAATACGAAATTCAAATTGAACAACAACAAAACAATGCGGTTAAAGGGGTTACTTATTCCTACAAAACAACCATCTTTTATGGCAAAGCAACTATTCAGGGGATTTATTCGCCGAATACTAAATCCATCATTTTAAAGGAAACAGGTTTGGTGGAACTTGAAATTGGCGACAAAAGTCAGCCTTGTTTAATGACCTGTTATTTAGATTATTCGAAAATCGGCAAACTCGAAGTATTACAAGGAACGTTTATTTCTACCAATGTAAAAGACAAAGGAGATTGTGGTGCTGGTAAAGTTTATTTAGAAAGAGTTCCTGTATCTGATTTTAAATTAGAAGATTTTTTAACTAAAAAGAAAACAACAGATTCTACTAAAAATAATTTTAAAACACCACTCAAACAAAATAGTGCCGTTACTAACGCTTCTAAAATACGACCAGGTGCAGAAGCTAATTTAATACCTAAAATGTCAATAGGAATTTTAAAGGATTTGAGTATGGAGAAAAACAATATTCCAGCTCCTAAAATTATAGAAATTGATACAGTTGTTACCCCTGTTTTAAAGCCTAAAATTAATAATAAAATACAGCTTCCTAAAGTATTAGTAGAGAGAGAGAATCATTTGGTTCGATCGATTCAAACAGCTGAAGAAAATATACAAATTGAGTTATTTGATAATGGCACCATTGACCATGATTCTATTTCTGTTTTTGACAATAACAAACAGGTAATAAAAAATGGCGAATTGAGTTATAAGCCTATCAAACTAAAAATAAAATTTACTCTAGAAGACAACAAACACGAACTAATTATGGTAGCAGAAAATTTGGGAGAGATACCACCAAATACTGCTTTAATGGTTATTACTGCAGGCAAACAACGCTACGAAGTGTTTTTAACTTCTACCGAAGAAAAAAATGCAAAAGTTGTTATTGAATATCTACCAAAAAAATAATTAAAATTTTACGTTCCAAGTCACTGACGGAATAATTGGAAACAGTGATACTTGTTTTGCAACTACCGATAAATTACCTGTTGCCGCGCTCCCCTCTTGATCGAAATATATGAAATAAGGATTCTTTCTACTATAAATATTGTATACACTGAACACCCAGTTAGTAGTGGTTTTAGTGTTTGATTTATGCTTTGGTGTATAAGTAGCGGCAAAATCTAATCGGTGGTAGTCTGCCATTCTGTAAGCGTTGATACGACTATATTCTTGCGTAAGTGTTCCATTGATAAAATAGAATCTTTCAGGAATGGAAATAGCGCTTCCTGTTCCATAAACAAATACTGACGATAATCGCCATTTATTATTCAATTCGTAATTGGTTACAAATGATAAATCATGTCGGCGATCATTTCTACTTGGATATTTATTGCCATTATTTAAATCTTTAAATTGTCGCCAAGTGTAACTTAATGTATAACCAATCCAACCGGTTAATCTTCCCTTTACTTTATTAATAAAAAATTCAGAACCATAACTCCAACCCTTTCCAAATACAAACTCTTCTTCTGGATCTTTTAGTGAAGGTGTATATCCTTCTTTGTATTCAATTTGATTTTCCATTGTTTTATAGTAGAGTTCAACCGAAGTTTCAAACATACCATCTTTAAAATTTCTAAAATAGCCCGATGCATACTGCCAACTTTTTTGTGGTTTTACACGAAGGGTACTAGGCACCCATAGATCTGTTGGAAGTGTAGTTCCTGCATTGGTTACTAAATGGATATACTGTAAATTGTTAGTAATAGCCGCTTTAAAGGAGCTCTGTTCATTCAATTCATATCTAAGTGTTGCACGTGGTTCGAATCCTCCATAGGTTTGAACAGTTTTACCTTTTGCATATACAGTGCTATCAATTTTATTACCATTAATATCACGGATGTAATTTGTATATGAACCAACTTGTTGAAATGCGCTATATCTAATTCCTAGATTTAGTTTGATTTTTTTATTGAATTCCCAATCATCTTGTAAATAAACAGCATATTCATTTGCTTGCTTTTTGTTTGCATTTTGTGGAGCGAATACAACACTATCTTGGTTTGCAGTAAAAAGATTCGGCAAAAAAGTATGAAACGTATACTGCGCACCAAACTTAATTTTATGTTCGGGTGAAGCATAATAATCAATATCAGTTTTGGCATTTAAATCGCGAATCCCTGATGATAATTTTATATTAAAGTCTCTTTGTTTACCATTAAGTTCAAATTTATAGTCATTGTAAACTAAAGTTGTGTTAGCAAATAATTTCTTATTAAAAATATGGTTCCATCTTAGAGTTGCAGTGGAATTTCCCCAAGGAATTTCGGTATTAAAATTGCGTTTGGCATTATTGAAATTGAATTTATCTCGTCCAAAATAACCACTTAAATAAAAGTGGTCTTTTTCGGAAATTTGATAATTCATTTTTGCATTTAAATCATAGAAATAATAACCAGAACCATAATAGTCACTTGTTTTTTTAATGAATGGTTTAGCCAGCGCATCTGCATAAGTTCTTCGAGCAGAAATCATATAAGAAGCTTTGTTCTTTTTCAAGGGGCCTTGTATAGAAAATCTTGAAGCAATTAAGCCAACGCCAATATCTACTTGTGTTTTATTGGTATTACCTTCTTTCATAGCAACATCCACTACCGAAGACAACCTGCCCCCATATTGGGCGGGCATGCCACCTTTTATGAGCGTTACATTTTTTATAGCATCACTATTAAAAATACTAAAGAAACCAAATAAATGTCCAGTATTGTACACTACAGCATCATCCAATAAAATTAAATTTTGGTCTGGGCCACCTCCTCTTACATAAAATCCAGCATTGCCTTCTCCTGCATTACGAATACCTGGTAATAATTGTAGTGTTTTTAAAATATCTACTTCACCTAAAAAGGCCGGAATTGCTTTGGCTGTATTGACATTCAATTCAAACTTACCCATTTGGGCAGTTTTGATATTATTGTCTCTTTTTTTTGCAACAACAGTAACATTATTAATTAAGGCAGAATTTGAAACTAGGTTGAAATCTATTTGGCGGTTATTATTTAAGTCTAAAACCAATAATTTAGGTTGATAACCTATGAAGGAACACAAAAATTCATACTTACCATTTGTTAATGTAATAGAATAAAAGCCATATTGATTGCTAACAATGCCTTTGCGTTCTTTGGGAACAGATAGGTTGGCACCAATTAAAGTTTCACCTGTTAAACTGTCTTTGATATAACCGTTGATGGTAAATTTCTCTTGGGCATTTGAGCATATAGTAAAACAGATAAAAACTATAATTATTAGATACCTTTTATTCATACTTATTAAACACTTAGAATGTAACAATGTTCTTTAAACAAAATAATTATTGTAATCTGTTAAAACTGAGGGTATCGCTAATTTCAGCACAAGGCGTTTTTAGTTTTGGAGAATAGGGATTTTTTCCATCGGCTATTTGACTAATCCAATAAGCCCCTTGATCGTCGAAAGAACTCGAACAGTAATAATGATACAAAACAATTTGATCATATTGAACCGTTCTAATTAAATCATATAATTGGTCACTAACCATTTGAAAAGACCTTCTTTTTGACAATAAATTGTTTTCGCCTAATAAGCCTAGTAATTCTGCAGAAATTCCTTCGGTAAAGGTTCTTGCTGTGTTTATTAAATTTGAATCGCCTTTTAATTGATTCAATTGCAAACTATCTGATACCAATATCATTAATCGGGCATTTTGTGCAATCCCACTATCTTTTTCAGCAATAAACTGGTCTTTTAAATTGAAATAGGCAAGTAATAAGGTATTAAATGACTCATTAAAAGCATTTGAATTGGTTGTTTTTGATAAAGCCACTTGTTTTTTACCCAATTCTACCTGATTTTTTTCGTTTTGAAAACTACATGAGAGTAGTAAAAGAACCATAAAACAAGCCAAAAACTGTTTCATAACTAAAAATTTATGTTACAAAATTAAAGCAAATTGCATTGGGAGCATATTGCAATTACCTTTGCATCCTTAAATACTTGTTAAGAGATGCTGATAGGATTACAAAATGTAACATTTGAGTTTGGTGCTAGGGTGATTGTTGAAGATGCAACATGGCATATTCAACCCGGTGACCGTATTGGTTTAATTGGTTATAACGGAACTGGTAAATCAACATTATTAAAGGTTTTAGTGGGTGAATACATTCCCTCTAAAGGAACTGTTGAAAAAAGTAAAGAAACAACCATTGGCTATTTACACCAAGATTTATTGAGTTTCGACACTAGTGAAAACATTACTGAAGTTGCTTTAAGTGCATTTGAAAGAGTTCGTCAACTTGAAAAAGAAATAGAAACCCTTGGTATTGAATTAGAAAATGATTCAGAAAATGAAACAATTCTAATAAAATATACCGATGCCTTACAAGAATTAGATGTATTAGATGGATATAATATTCACCACAAAGCAGAAGAGGTTTTACACGGACTAGGATTTAGCAATGAAGATTTAGTTAGGCCATATAAAGAGTTTAGTGGAGGATGGCGTATGAGGGTATTGTTGGCAAAAATGATTTTACAACAACCCGATGTTTTGTTAATGGATGAACCAACGAATCACTTAGACCTTCCTTCTATTGAATGGCTTGAAAAATACTTGTTACATTACAAAGGCAGTGTAGTAATTGTAAGCCACGATAAGTTTTTCTTAAATAGAATGGTCAATAAAATTGTTGAAGTATATCAACAGCAATTACATATTTACACTGGCGACTACGAATTTTATGAGCAAGAGAAAATGATTCGAATTGATATGCAACAAAAAGCATTCGAGAATCAGCAAGATTATATTCGTCAACAAGAGCGATTTATTGAAAGATTTAAAGCAAAAGCTAGTAAAGCGGCGCAAGCACAGAGTGTACAAAAACGCTTAGATAAAATTGATAAAATTGAGGACGTTCAATTAGAAAGACCCGATTTAAGAATCAATTTTCAATTAGACAAAGTGCCAGGCAGAACCTTGGTGTCTTTAAAAAATGTAAGCAAACATTTTGGTAAAATTAATATTGTTGACTGTACCAACGCAGAAATTGATAGAGGCGATAAAATTGCCTTGATTGGCGCCAATGGTAAAGGTAAGTCAACCGTATTGCGTATGGTTGCAGGCACAGAAGAATTCACTGGAGAGCGAGTTTGGGGGCATAATGTAGAAGAAAGTTTCTATGCCCAACACCAACTAGAGGCTTTAACCATGACACATACTATCATGGAAGAAATGCAAAACAGTGGCAGCAAAAAAAGTGATGCAGAATTACGTAGTTTAATGGGTGCCTTTCTTTTTGGAGGAGACGATATTGATAAAAAAATACGGGTGTTAAGTGGTGGAGAAAAAGCAAGGGTTGCCCTAGCTAAAACAATTGTAAGTAAGGCGAACTTTTTAATACTAGATGAACCTACCAACCACTTAGATATGCACTCGGTTGAGTTATTGGCTGAAGCATTAAATAAGTACGAAGGCAGTTATATTTTGGTTAGTCACGATAGGTATTTTATTTCTAAAACTGCCAATAAAATTTGGGAGATTGTAGACAATCAAATTAAGGAATTTAAAGGAACCTATCAAGAGTGGATAGAATGGAATGAGCGTATGGCGAAAATTGGTGCTGAAAATGCCAAGAATGAAAAACCTGAGCAAAAAGCTTCACAACCAATACCCGCAACTGTTGCAAAACAAGTTGAAAAAAATCCTATCAACAAAGACCAACAAAAAGAATTACAACAATTACAAAAGCAATTGCAACAATTAGAAAGCAATTTAAACAAAGCAAAAACAGAAAAACTTCGAATTGAAGCCGCAATGGGTGATCCTAATAATTATTCCGATAAATCTAAATTTGTACAACTAGAACTAGACTATAAAAAAACACAGGCTGAATGGAACAGTTTGAATCAAGATTACGAACAAACTTTCGAAAAAATAATGGAATTGGAAACACGTGCTTGATAATAATAATAGTTGAATTTATAGTATCTTTCAAATAGATTAATTAATTATGAAAACAAAACAACCAATTGTTGGAATAGTAATGGGAAGCGATAGTGACCTATCTATAATGCAAGACGCAGCTGAAATTTTAAAGCATTTTGACATTCCTTTTGAGTTGACCGTAGTTTCTGCACATCGTACACCTGCTCGTATGGTGGAATACGCAAACAAAGCTATTAGCCGTGGATTAAAAGTAATTATTGCAGGCGCAGGTGGTGCTGCACATTTACCAGGAATGATTGCCGCCGTTACTACTTTACCAGTGATTGGTGTTCCAATTAAATCCACTAATTCTATTGATGGATGGGATTCTGTGCTTTCCATTTTACAAATGCCCAATGGTGTGCCAGTAGCAACAGTAGCATTAAATGCTGCTAAAAATGCTGGAATTCTTGCCGCTCAAATTTTAGGAACTAGCAATGATACAATTGCAAATGCGTTGGTTGATTATAAAAATGAAATGGATAATGCGGTAACTTCAAAAATTAAATTACTACAAAAGGATTGGCCTAACCAGTTTGATAAATAGTTATTCCTTTATGGTTAAAATGCTAAACTGCATTTCTAAGGTATTTGAAGCACGATAAATTAGGTTGATAAAATCTTTACCGTGTAAGGCATAAAAGTCTCCAATATTTGCTACCCTTTCTTGTAAACTATTGTTAGGATATAATGCCAACTTTAAATTAGATACTTGTCTTTTTGCTACTTGAAACTTTTCTTTTTCTGCTCTAAGTAATTTCTTTTGAAGCGTGAGTATTTTTTTGGTTGATTGAATTTCTAGAGCGGTTACATGGTCGTTCAAGCTTTTATCAACTGAATTTGCTTTTTCTTTTAACGATTCAAACAATAACTTACAATTAGCCAGTTCATTTGCAAGGTCTAATTTGGCTGAAGAATCTCTTTTTACAATTGTATTTAATAATGCTTCTGCTGATTGAAATAAATCTGGTTCGGTGAAACCTAGTTGTTTCATTTTATTAAACTGCGTTTGGGTTAAACACAAAAATGAATTACGCAAAATCAATACTGGATAAGGAATTCCGCATTGGTTAAATAGATTTTTTAATTCTAACCAATACGCTAATTCACCGCCACCACCAATAAAAGCAATATTAGGCAATACCGTTTCTTGGAATCCACCACGTAAGATTACATTCGCACTAAATCGATCAGGAAAATTATATAGTTCATTTAAAATTTCTGATTCAGTGAATTGTAAATTTAATGATTGAATGGTATATAGTCCATTCACTAACTCAATTCTTTCGCGATGATTATCTAGTAAATAAAATAAATTAATCATCCTGCCAGAAGCCTGTACTTTATAGTGCAGTTTTAAAGCACTGATTGTTTCTGCAATGATAGCATGTGAGAAATTTTCAACTAATTCTTTTTTTACAACTGATTGATATGCCGACTTCAGTTTAGCATTATCTGGAATTAACACAACCAATCCATATTCAGCAAACAAATGATTTACCAATTCGAGTGTGGCTTGTTGAATAGTTTTTCCTACAGTATATACTTGCTTAAATACCTTCACCAATTCTTGTCCTGAACTATGTATGGCTATTTGTCCTTCAATGGCAGTAATTAATTGTAAAAAAGCTTTGTCAACTTTCATTCTACCAACCGCACCAGTTTGATTGGTATTCCAAACAAGATCTTGACCACCTAAATTAATTTGACCCAATTCATCTAAATCGGCGTCTTCACTGCCCATATAATAAACAGGTACAAAATTGTATTCAGGCATTTTATCCTGAAGCATTGCTGCTAATTTAATAGTGTGTAGAATTTTGTAAATAAAATACAAAGGGCCTGTAAATATATTGGGCTGATGTGCTGTTGTAACTGTAAAACAAGTAGGCTTTAAAAGTGATTCAAAATTAGCTTTTGTTTTGTTTGAAATATCAACTCCAGCGTATTGTTCCGTTAATACCTCGACTAATAATTTTCTAGGTGTATCAAATGATTTTCTTGATTCAATAGCAGATTGAATACCTGATAAATCAGGTGTATGTGCATAAAATGGACGCAGTGTTGGGGACTGAGAAATATAATCGGCCACCAGCGTTGAAAAATAACCAGTGTGCTCGTATGGCAAATTATAATTGTCAAAATCCATCATAGATAGTAAAAATACAACTTAGTAGAAACTAATGTTCAGAACCATTCAAAACTAATTAATTGAATCGATTAGGATTAAAAGGTTCAATATTCATTAATAATGGCGTTTCGTTAATAATTTGGGTAACTAATTTACCCGTACCTGCTCCCAAACTCAAGCCCAACATAGAATGCCCAGTTGCAAGCACCACATTCTTCCACTTATTAGACCGTCCAATATAAGGCAAGCCATCAGCAGAACAAGGTCTATATCCCCACCAAACTTTGTCTATGCTAGGAACTGGAATATCAAACTCTGGATAAAATTGCTTAACTGCACCTAATAAACCTTCTACCCTAGCCAAACGTGGCGGTGTTTTGGTAGAAGTGATTTCCATTGTGCCACCAAAACGAATTTTATTGCCATCCATTGGCGTTAAAGCAACCCTTCCTTCAATCAATACAGATGGATAGTTAATCTTGTGTGGAGAATCTTCGAGCGTTACTGAATAGCCTCTTCCGGGCATTAATGGTATTTTAATTTCCATCAATGCAGCTAATTCTCTAGACCATGAACCAGACGCAATGACAACTGTATTGGCATCAATAACAGATTTGTTTGTTTTTACTTTTGTAATATTTGCTTCAATATTTTCGAATCCTATTACCATTTCATTTGTATGAAATTTTACGCCAACATTATTTAAATGTGCTAATAATTGCTCCATTAATTTGTTGGGATACAAATGTGCATCACATTTAAAATGTATTGCTCCTAGTGCATTGATTGTTGTTTGCGGCTCAAGTGCTTGTAATTCTTCGAATGATAATAATGCTGTATCATTTAAACCAATTTGATGCGCTTTTTTTACCGTATGTTCTGCGTGTTCGGCACCCGTTGGTGTTTGAAATATTTCTAATAACCCTTTGTGTTCATAGGCAAAATTAAACTGGGGTAATTTTGTTAATGCTTCATATAATGACTGACTATAAATAGCAATATCACGTAATGGAATCGCAGCACGTTCTACTTTTTCGGCTGTTGCAGATTTAATAAATTTTAATCCCCAATCAATCAAACTCATGTCTAGCCTAGGTTGTACATAAAATGGACTTTTAGAATTGAGCATCCATTTTAATCCTTGCTTTACAATACCAGGCGTTGCTAATGGAATAAAATGACTCGGACAAACATACCCTGCATTTCCATAAGAGCAATTATTTAGTAAATCTGATTGGTCAATGATGGTTACTTCGTAGCCAGACTCTTGTAAATAATAAGCACTACATAGTCCTATAATACCACCTCCTATAATTACTACTTTCATACTTAAGTTTTATAATCACTAAAATCCTAAATCACTTGAAAACCATATGCATAAGGGTCATCTAATGGATCAATGGTTATATGGTTGTGTCCATAAATTTTAGCCCATCCTTCAACACTTGGTCTGATAGATGGTTTTCCATCTACGGTTGTTTCTTCTTCAATTCTACCAATAAATACAGATCCAATAATACTTTCGTGAACAAATAAATCACCAGATTTTAATTTTCCCTTTGCATACCATTGCGCCATTCTTGCCGATGTGCCCGTTCCACATGGAGAACGATCAATTGCTTTATCGCCATAGAATACAGCATTACGTGCAGTTGATTTTTGATCTAATACTTTGCCTGTCCATAAAATATGAGAGCAGCCATTAATGGTTGAATTCTCGGGGTGAACAAAAGTATATTTTTGGTTGATATCGTTGCGTAAGTCTCTTGAAAATGCAATTAGTTCACTGGCTGAAAATTGCTCTAGTCCAGGGAAGTTTTTTTGTGGATCAACAATCGCATAAAAATTCCCACCATAAGCAACATCAATTTGCAAATCGCCTAATCCATTGCAATGAGCAGTAATATTTTCAGCAGCTAAATAGGCCGGAACATTAGTAAGTTTTACAGAAACCACTTTATTTTCTACTTGCTTATATTCAATCATTACCAAGCCTGCAGGGGCTTCCATGCGAACGATACCTGGAATTTTAGGTGTAATTAATCCTTCTTGAATAGCAATGGTAATAGTGCCAATAGTTCCGTGCCCACACATTGGTAAGCATCCACTTGTTTCAATAAATAATACGGCCACATCGTTTAAAGGATCGTGAGGTGGATATAAAATACTGCCACTCATCATATCGTGTCCTCGAGGTTCAAACATTAAACCTTTTCTTATCCAATCGAATTCTCTTAAAAAATGTTGTCGTTTTTCACTCATATTGGCGCCTTCCAATACAGGTCCACCTTTTGCAACAACTCTTACCGGATTACCGCAAGTATGTGCATCAATACAATAAAAATGATGACCCGCTTTATTTAATGGATCTATAATTTCAACAGAAATAGGTGCATTACTCATGGGCTAAAAATTGCAAGTTGAAAGAATTATCTTTTCCATTCACCATCTACCAATCTTAAAATTTGTAAAGGGTTTTCATCTTTCAGTGCATTTGGCAAAAGGCTTGAAGGACAATTCTGGAAACAAACCGGACGAACCCAACGTTTTACTGCATTAATACCTACTGCGGTAAATCTGCTATCGGTACATGCAGGAAAAGGTCCTCCATGAACCATACTCGCACAAACTTCCACACCCGTTGGAACACCATTAAACAATACCCTTCCAGCAATTTGTGGCGCCATTTGAACTATTGTTGCATGGTTTTCAAAATCAATAGAAGTACCCATTAGTGTGGTAGTTAATTGACCTTTTAGTGTTTCCCAAATAGATATTAATTCTGATTCATTTTTGCAAACAACCAAAATGGCATAAGGTCCAAATACTTCTTCGTGCAATAATGGATTGGCTAAAAATACTTCTCCTGCAACACTTGCAAATAAAGGCTGTGCAGTAGTATCGGATGGAATATTATTGGTATGAATGGATACACCTTCTTGTTCAATTGCTTTGGCTGATTTTAATTGATACGCTTTTAAAATTCCAGCATGTAACATTTTTGAAGGTGCTACTAAAGCCAATTCTGTAGCAAGTGTAGTGGCGAAACTATCTAATGATGTTGATGCTATTCCTAACAATATACCAGGATTGGTACAAAATTGACCAACACCTAAAGTAATAGAACCTGCATATTGTTTGGCTATATTTTCTGCGTTTGTTTCTAATGCATTGGGTAATAAAAGCACTGGATTGGTGCTACCCATTTCAGAAAAAACAGGAATTGGATTTGGTCTAGCAGCAGCATAATCATACAATGCTTTTCCGCCAGAAAATGAACCTGTAAAACCAACAGCGGCAGTTGCAGGATGTTGCACTAAGGCCTTACCTGTTTCAAATGAATCGGCTGTTACATGTTGAAAAACAGCAGTTGGCATTTTGCAAAATTCAATGGCTTTTGCAATTGCAGTTGCCATTAAAGTAGAGGTTTGAATATGAGCTGGGTGTGCTTTTACTACTACTGAACAACCTGCGGCTAAAGCACTTGCGGTATCTCCACCTGCCGTTGAGTAGGCGTATGGAAAATTACTTGCACCAAAAACAATTACAGGCCCTATACCAATTAACATTTTACGAATATCTGGTTTGGGTGGAGTTTTATCTGGGATAGCGGTATCAATACTAGCTTCTACCCAAGTTCCTTCACGCAACATTTGAGCAAACATGCGCAATTGCATAGTTGTTCTACCTCTTTCGCCCAATAATCTTGGTGTTGGAAGATTTGTTTCTGCTTGGGTAATATTAATTAAATCGTCTCCTAGTGTTTCAATTTCAAAAGCTATTCGATCCAAGAAATTTGCTTTCTCTGCATCTGGTATTTGTTGGTATTGTGTAAATGCAAGTTTTGCTGCTTGCATAACAGTATCTGTATTTGAAAACGAAACAATATTTTGCATGATTATACGGTTAAGTGTAAGTATTCTGGTAAAATAGGTCGAGTAGCAATTCCTGTATCAATCACTTGTAAAATGCGCATTCTTTCTTCGCCAACAAGTGTAAGCCTTGGTGCACGAACAGCTTCAGACCCAATACCAGCTTGTTGTTCAGCCAATTTAATGTATTGAACTAATTTAGCATGAATATCTAATTCTAGTAAGGGCATAAACCATCTATTGATGCTTAACGCTTCCGCAATATGTCCTGCTTTTACTAATCTATAAATAGCCACTGTTTCTCTTGGAAAAGCACAAACCAAACCGGCAACCCAGCCATCTGCACCTAAAACCAATTCTTCCATGGCAAGTGTATCTACTCCACAAAGAATTTTAAATCGATCTCCAAATCGATTAATTAAACGCGTGACATTTGTGGTATCCCTAGTTGATTCTTTAATGGCTTGAATATTGGCGCATGCTGCTAGTTCTTCAAACATTTCAATAGTCACATCAATTTTATAATCAACAGGATTATTGTAAATCATGATGGGTAAATCTGTTGATGCTGCAATCGTTTTAAAATAAGTTACCGTTTCACGATGGTCTGATTTGTAACGCATTGGTGGCAACAACATCAATCCTGTTGCACCCCAAGATTTTGCATTGGCTGCAAGCGCTAATGCATCTTTGGTTGCACCTTCCGCTATATTTAAAATAACTGGAATTTTTCCTGCAAGTTTTGAAACGGCAAATTTAATTAAGGTTTCTTTTTCATCCATGGTAAGCACACTTGCTTCACCTAAACTTCCGCCTAAAATAATACCATTAACACCTGCTGCTACTTGCTCATTCAAATTGTGTTCAAATAAGGGTAAATCTAATTCATCATCAGTAGTAAACTTAGTTGTTAGTGCGGGAAAAACGCCTTTCCATTGAATTGACATAGTTTTCATTTTATGTGTGTAATATTCATTTTAATATTAATTAGCCAACTACTTCACCTTCTAAATCATAGTCGTAAGCTTTGGTTATTTTAACCATTACAAACTCACCAATTTGTAATTTTTTTGTTGCATGTACCACTACTTCATTATCTACTTCTACACTATCAAATTCTGTTCTACCTAAATATCGTCCGGCTTCTTTTTTATCAATTAGTACTTTTAATATTCGGCCGATTTTTTCTTGATTTTTTTCTAAACTAATTTCTTGTTGCACTTCCATGATAGATTCTGCACGAGCTTGCTTTTCTTCGTCAGATATAGAATCTACTAAATTGTAAGCGGTAGTATTTTCTTCGTGGCTATAACTAAATATACCAACTCTATCAAAGCGATGCTCTTTTAAAAATCCTTTCAATTCTTCTACATCATCTTCCGTTTCACCAGGAAATCCTGCAATTAATGTAGTGCGAATACAAATGCCTGGTACTTTTTCGCGAATAGTTTTAATTAAATCTCCCATTTCTTCACGCGTAATATTTCTATGCATTGCTTCTAGCATATTATTACTTGCGTGTTGTAATGGCATATCTAAATACTTGCAAATATTATCGCGCTCACGCATAACATCTAATATTTCCATTGGAAATTTACTAGGATAAGCATAGTGTAAACGAATCCATTCTAATCCTTTAACATCTGCTAGTGCGTGTAATAATTTTGGTAATTCACGTTGCTTATAAATATCCAAGCCATAATAGGTTAACTCTTGGGCAATTAACATAATTTCTTTAACGCCTTTTTTTACTAATCCTTCTGCTTCGGCTACCAATACTTCAATTGGTTTACTAACGTGTTTACCACGCATTAAAGGAATGGCACAAAATGAACATGTTCTATTACATCCTTCACTAATTTTTAAATAAGCATAATGAGAGGGTGTGCTTAATAATCTTTCTCCTAATAATTCTGTTTTGTAATCGGCATCAAATTGCTTTAACATTAAAGGCAATTCCAAAGTACCAAACCAGGCATCCACTTCTGGCATTTCATTTTCTAAGTCTGCACGATACCTTTCACTCAAACAACCTGTTACATATACCTTGTCTAATTTACCGCGTTTTTTTAATTCTAATTGGTCTAAAATGGTATTCACACTCTCCTCTTTGGCCTTATCTATAAAACCACAAGTATTAACTACCACTATATTATGGTCTAGTTTTTTGTTTTCGTGAACTACAGCAATATCATTGGCCAATAATTGACCACTAAGCACTTCACTATCTACTAGATTCTTGCTACAGCCTAGTGTAATGATATTTACTTTGTCTTTTTTGAGTGTTTTTGATTTCATACGAATAGTAAAAATACAAATAAGAAGGCGATTAACCGCTATTTAGCCTCAAAAGCAGTTCTGGTTAAAGTAAATAAACATAATGACTTGCCATCAAGTAGGTATTCTCCCGTAAGATTGAATCCAGTCTTCTTTAAAACAGCCATAGAAGCATGATTTTCTGGATCAGTAATGGCAAATAATTCTTGGTGTACTGTTCTACTAAAAAAAACCTTTGCCCCATGCAATACCAATTCCGTTGCCATTCCTAAACCCCAATATTCGGGCATAAGTGCATAACCTATATGATAATTAGCCTCTCCATTTAAATATAAAATTGAAAAAGACCCAACAAACACCCCTGTAGATTTATTCACTACACACATTCTGCCGTATGGAAATCCAGGTACGTATAAATTGAAATTTTCTTTTAAAAAAGCATCACTTGCTTCTCTTGATTTGATGGGTCGAATAAATTGTACGACTGCTGCATTGCTATTGAAATTGAAAAAATCAGAAGCATCTGTTTGGGCAAACTGCCTTACCAATAATCTTTCCGTTTCAAATGGATCCATACAATAGGTTGATTTTTAGGATGGATTTATTTGTGAATTTCACTTGAAAAATGAAAAACAATATCAGGATTATTATTGATTTCGGTATTTAAAAACCATTCACTTTGAGCTAAATAAACAGGATTAGCATCTTTGTCTTCTGCTGAATTCTGTTGTTTGTAACGTAAAAAATCTGCTAATTTTTCTGGACTTTTACTGGTTAACCAACAAGCTTTGTAAAACGGTAAAGTTCTAAACTCACAAGCAGCACCATATTCTTGCAGTAATCGATATTGAATTACTTCGAACTGTAATTCTCCAACACAACCAATGATCTTTTTATTTCCACCAAATTGTGTAAACAATTGTGCTACCCCTTCATCTGTTAACTGGCTAATTCCCTTTTCCATCTGTTTGGTTTTCATAGGATCTTTGTTAACCAATTCCTTAAAAATTTCAGGAGAAAAAGTTGGAATCCCTACAAAATAAAAATCTTCTCCTTCTGTAAGTGTATCTCCAATTTTAAAATTACCTGTATCAAACAAGCCCACTACATCACCAGCAAATGCATCTTCAATAACATCCTTGCTTCGAGCCATAAAAGAATACGGATTACTAAAACGCATATCCTTGTCTAAACGAACATGGTGAAAATATTTATTACGCTCGAACTTTCCACTACAAACACGCATAAAAGCAATCCTATCGCGGTGTTTAGGGTCTAGGTTGGCATGTATTTTAAAAATAAATCCACTAAACTTATCTTCTTCTGCAGCTATAGTTCTTGTAGAAGTCTCTCTGCTTTTAGGAATAGGTGCAATTTGTATAAATGCATCTAACATTTCCTTTACACCAAAATTATTTACCGCACTACCAAAAAAAACAGGAGCAATTTTTCCTTCTAAATAATCTGAAGCATTTAATTGTCCATAAACGCCATCAATCAATTCTACATCTTCTCTTAATTGTGCAGCGTCTCTTTCTCCAACTTTTGCATCTAATAAGGTATCCGATAAATTACTAATAGAATAAACATCTTCGTCATCGTCTTCAGCTTTTGTGCTCGCAGTAAATAATCGTAAGTTTTTATCGTGCAAATTGTATACCCCTTTAAATTCCTTACCACTATTAATTGGCCAAGTCATTGGATGTAGAGAAATTTTTAATTCATTTTCTATTTCTTCTAATAAGTCGAATCGGTTTTTACCGTCTCTATCCATTTTATTAATGAATACAATTACTGGTGTATCGCGCATTCTACAAACTTCCATTAACCGTCGAGTTTGTGCTTCTACTCCATTTACACTATCAATCACCAAAATAACACTGTCAACTGCAGTTAAGGTACGATAGGTATCTTCAGCGAAATCTTTGTGACCTGGTGTATCTAATAAATTGATAGAAATTCCTTTGTATTCAAATGTCATTACAGATGTTGCAACTGAAATTCCACGTTGTCTTTCAATTTCCATGAAATCGCTGGTAGCATGCTTTTTAATTTTATTGCTCTTAACTGCTCCAGCCACTTGAATAGCACCACCAAACAACAAAAACTTCTCAGTAAGTGTCGTTTTACCAGCATCAGGGTGTGATATGATGGCAAAAGTTTTTCGCCTACTTATTTCTTTCTCGTATTTCATGAATGATCCAATTGCTTTTCTAACTGCAAAGGTAAGGTTTGAGTTTTGTTTTAATGAGGCATTTTATATATATATAATTTACTATATGTATTGTGTAAATAATTATTATAAGTCAACGATTAATTTATTGAATAAGAGATTTGAAAAAAAATCAAATTATTATATTGAACGTTAATATTTGGTTACAGAAATGTAGATTTTGATTAAAGCAATGATTGTTTGCTATGTTTATGCTTTAAACAGAAAATCATATGAAATATATTATACTATTTACTTTTATTTATCTAGGAATTCAAAGCAGTTATGCACAAGGCTTAAAAAATTTAATTAAAAAAGCAACATCCTTAGACAGTAATATTCAGCAAGTAACAAAGGGAACTAATTTATTACAACAAAATGATATTGCTGCTGGTTTAAAAGAAGCCTTGCAAATTGGAACAGAAAAAAGCGTTAAAAACTTATCGAACATAGATGGCTTCTTTGGAAATGCTGCCTTAAAAATATTAATGCCGCCTGAAGCAGAAAAAATAGAAACTTCATTAAGAAAAATTGGTTTAAACAAACAAGTAGATGAAGCCATATTATCTATGAATAGGGCTGCAGAAGATGCCTGTAAATCAGCTAGTCCTGTATTTATTGATGCAATTAAACATATATCATTCGACGATGCTATAGGTATACTAAAAGGTAATGATGACGCTGCTACTTCTTACCTAAAAAATAAAACGAGTATTGAATTAACCAATCAGTTCAAACCAACGATTGAAGGATCTTTACAAAAGGTTGGTGCTACTAAAAACTGGAACACCTTGGTTACCCAGTATAATCGATTTGCACTTAAAAAAATCAATCCAGATTTAACTGCCTATGTTACAGAAAGAGCCCTAATGGGTATTTTTTCTCAAATAGCATTAGAAGAAAAAAATATTAGAAAAGATCCTTTGGCTAGATCTTCAGAACTGTTGAAAAAAGTGTTTGGGACTAGCAAGTAGTAATTTAAAGAACATTAACCACTCCCTCTAACTTATTGGTTTTTTGAACAATACTTCTAATTTGAATATCTAATTCATTTGCACTTTGAATAAGGTGCTCTAAAATATCTTGATTAGCAATTGTTTTATTGTTGTTTAACACTTCAATTACACCCAAAATATTGGCCAATGGCCTACGTATTTCATGTGATTGTATAAAAGCAATATCTCTTAATGTTGCATTTTGTTGCTTTAGTTTTTCTTGTACTAAAACATCATCAGTTACATTTCTTGCTGTTCCTATTAATTGTATTACTTTTTGTGTAGAGGATTTTCTTACTATGGCATGTGTTTCTATAAATCTAACCAACCCTTTAAAAGTAACAATCCTAAAAATAATAGTTACCATTCCTTTTTTGCCTGTTGTGAGATCAGAGACAACTCTAAATACCATTGATTTGTCATCTGGATGAATTTGTTTTTTCCAAATTTGAAAAGGTGAATCATTGGCATTTCTATTAAATCCAAAAATTTCAAACATAGTTGCATCCCAAATAACTTGTTTATTGCTTAAATTAATTTCCCAAATACCAATTTTTGCAGAATCAGTAGCAAGTGTAAGTCGTTGCAATAATTCATCTTGGTTATTTTGTAAGTTCTTTTTATTGGTAATATCATTACCAATACACATAAACCCTAAATAATTACCATCATCATCGTATAATGGATTACAATTAATTTCTAAACAGAATAATTGCCCGTTTTTATTGGTACTATTTATTTCTTCTTTAAATGATGTTTTTGTAAGAATATGATCCTGAAACTTTTTATGAATACTTGGTATATTGTTATTTTCTTGAATAGTGAATCCCATTTTTTTTCCAATTAATTCTGTTTCACTATATCCCGTAATGGTAGTAACTGCTTGATTAATCCAAATGATATTTTCATTTGTATCAGTAATAATAACAGGATTATTAGTTGTTTCAGCAATTAATGATAAACGCTTTATTTCTAATTTACTTTTAGATAATTCAGATTGATTAGTGATTTGTGCTGTAATATCAAAAATAGACCCATCTATGTAAGCTTCATCGTTTTTATCATTTACAAATTGCCCTCTTTCACAAACCCATTTTATTTGTCCATCTTTATGTTTTATTCTATACGAAATTTCATAAGGTTCCGAAGAGTTAATTGCTTTTGAAATAGATGTTTTCACAAGGGCTAAGTCTTCTTCTACAATTAAACGTTCGTAACCATTTGTTCTATTTAATAAAAAATGTGCAGTTGTATAACCGGTTAGTTTAAAAATTTCATTACTTATAAAAACAATTGATTTAGAAGTATTATTAAGTCTTCTAAATATGGTTCCTGGTATATTTTTAATTAATGAAATATATTGTGTGTGATTCAAATTAAATGAAGATTCAACATTGTTTTTGTTATACTCATCAATACTTTGTTGATATCGTTCTTTATTTGTAATATCAAATCCAACACAAACAAATGCATAAGGTTGATTGTGCTCGTTCAATAAACATTTAATTTCCCATTGCGTCCAATTATAATCATTGTTTTCAATGGCTTTTCTTACTGTAATTCCAACTGCTTGAGTTGGATCTTTTATGCAAAATTTTGCAGCTTCATTGCAAAAGTTAACATCCTTATTAAAAACAGTTGTACTAAAATGATTACCTATAAGCTTTTCTGAAACGAACGTGAAATTTTCTTGAAATAAATTATTTACATAAAGATATGCCCCGCTCAAATCTGTAATAACTACAGAAAAGATGCGCGAATACAATAGTTGTTGCGGAAGTAGTTTGTCTACTTGCAATGTATTCATTAGGGGTAATGTTTTAGATTTAATAGAATGTATTTAATATATTTTAAAAAATGCACAAGCAAATACTATTGTACAATTATTAAAAAAACATAAAAAAAAACTTCTAATCCATCTAAAGTAGTTCTTATCACTTGTTTTTTACATTTATCGCTCAAATATTTATATAAAATACAAACTTGTTTGTATAAAAAAAGGGCTAGTTAAGCCCTTTTTTAAAGTATCAATAAAAACATTTAAAACGCTTAAATATCTATCGCTTCTCCATAAGCCATGGCTGTTGCTTCTTTTAATGCTTCGCTCATTGTTGGATGCGGATGAACTGCATTTAAAATTTCGTGTGCAGTGGTTTCTAACTTTCTTGCAACAACTGCTTCTGCAATAATTTCTGTAACATTACTACCAATCATATGGCATCCTAAAAACTCACCATATTTTGCATCATAAATAACTTTTACAAATCCTTCGGTAGCACCTGATGCACTTGCTTTTCCACTAGCCATAAAAGGAAACTTACCAATCTTTAATTCATAGCCTGCTTCTTTAGCAGCTTTTTCTGTCATACCTACACTAGCTATTTCTGGTGTGCAATAAGTACAACCGGGTATATTACCATAATCCATTGCTTCTGGTAAATGTTGTATTTTCTTTTCGTTGTATCCAATAAATTCTGCTGTGTTAATTCCTTCTTTACTTGCAACGTGCGCAAGAGCCTGCCCCGGAGAACAATCACCAATTGCATAAAAACCAAGTACAGAAGTTTGATTGTATTTATCTACAACTATTCTTCCTTTTTCGGTTTTAATACCTAATTCTTCTAATCCAATATTTTCAATATTAGAAACTACACCAACTGCGCTTAATACAATATCTGCTTCTAATATAATATCACCGTTTTGTGTTTTTACTTTTGCTTTAACACCATTGCCACTAGTATCAACAGATTCTACAGAAGCATTGGTCATTATATCAATACCTTGTTTTTTATATTGCTTCTCTAATTCTTTAGAAATGTCTTCGTCTTCTACAGGAACTATTCTTGGTAAAAATTCAACAATAGTAACTTTAGTACCCATACTATTGTAGAAATAAGCAAATTCAACACCAATTGCGCCACTACCAACTACAATCATTGATTTTGGTTGCGTTGGCAATACCATTGCTTCGCGATAGGCAACAATTTTTTTACCATCAATTGGTAAATTAGGTAATTGTTTTGCACGTCCACCAGTTGCAATAATAATATGCTTTCCTTCTACTATTTGTTTAGAACCATCAGCAGCAGTGACTTCTATTTGACCTTTGGCTTTTAATTTACCAAAACCCATTATTACATCAATTTTATTTTTTTTCATTAAAAACTGAACGCCTTTACTCATTTTATCTGCTACACCCCTACTTCTTTTTATCACACCAGAAAAATCGTGTTGAATATTATCTGCAGAAATACCATAGGCGTTGCTATGTTTTACATACTCATATACCTGCGCACTTTTTAATAAAGCTTTTGTTGGAATACAACCCCAATTTAAGCATACACCACCTAAACTTTCCTTTTCAATGATGGCAACTTTAAAGCCTAATTGAGATGCACGAATTGCTGCAGGATATCCTCCAGGTCCACTTCCTAAAACGATAACATCGTATGCCATAACTGGTTTATTATTGGTTGATAATTAATAACAATAAGACTTTTCAAATGTTTGAGCTGTCTAAAATGGATGCAAAAATACTTGCAAATGGTCAAACTAAAAAAGAGAGTTGGTGAAATTTATTCAAAAACTACTCAAACATGATACGAATGGTTTGATAAAACCACTTGTTTTCCATGGCCGCTCTACCCTGTTGCATTTGTTCATTAAATACTTGCAATCCAAATAAACCAGCCATATTGCCATTTCTAAGCGCTAATTCTAAATAACCTGCCGAATTAAACCAAGCCAATTTTTCGGTACCTGGAACATCAGTGTAATTCATACTAATTTCTTCAAAGGCTTCATTACGTCTAAAAAATATCTTGAACTTCCTTGAATTCTTATTGATTTCAAACTCCTCTTTGGTAATATTGATGATTACGTTTTCGAAACTATCTATAAACAGAATCTGACCTTCCATCCAATTGGGCCCAATGGTAGGACGCAATGGATATCTTTCAACAATTGGCTTAGGCGTTGCTCCTTTAAACTTAATTGACTTGTCTGTACTATTAATAACAATACTCTCGGCAATTAACTGTGTTAATTCTAACAAAGTATTCTGGCCTTTTACAGGAATGGCCATAATCTCTTTGGGTATTTCACCAGTGATCATGGTAAGAATGCCATTATCCGGACAAATGATTACTTGTTGTTTATATCGGGCAACTAAAAATTGCTTGGGAGTAGTTTCGTATAAATTGATTAAAACTAAATGAAAACTTCCTGAAGGATAATATTTAAAGGCATTTCCACAAATGTAAGCAGCTTGCGGAAAATTGGTTTGCGACAAATAATGTGTGATATCATTAATTACAAAACTCGAATCTATAGATAGGAATTGTCCTTTAATGGCACCAACGAGATAATCTCTTTGACCAATATCAGTTGTCAGCGTTAAAATGGGCATTATAATATAACAAACGAAGAAACAAATTATTTATTTCACCAATTGCCCGTTTTTAAAGAAAAATTTATTGACTAATTTATCGGCTAATGAAGGGAAGAAACGATTTAAAAACACGGTTCTTTTGCCAGTAAAAGTCAATACTAAGGTTCTTTTCTTTTTTTCTATGGCTTTAATGATGTGAAGAGCACATTCATTCGACGACATCATTTCGGCCTCATCCATTGGAGATTCTCCCTGAGATTTACCAAATTTATTCAAAGCAGCATTTCTAATATTAGAGGTTGTAAAACCTGGGCATACCCACATTACATTCGTTCCTGAGTTTAAAAGTTCGGTTCTTAATGACTCTAACCAACCGTTTACTGCAAATTTAGATGCAGAATAACCAGAACGTCCGGGTAATCCACGATATCCTGCTATAGAGGAAACTCCAACAATTGTTCCATTATTATTTAAAACATGTGGTAATGCAAATTTGGTACAATACACCGTTCCCCAAAAATTGATGTCCATTACTTTACGAATTGTATCTAATTCTACATCAACAACCAATGATCGCATAGAAACACCTGCATTATTAATTAAAATATCAATTGTTCCAAAAGATTTAATCACTGCATCTATGAATTGTTTGCATTCTTGTTCTTTACTAACGTCGGCAGTGTGAATTAATAAAGGCTTACCAGAATAAGTTGATTGTAATTGGTACAATTTATCGTAATTCCTTCCGCAGGTGGCTACTTTAGCTCCTAATTGAATAAAATTGTCTACTAATGCTTTACCAATTCCTTCAGATCCTCCGGTAATTACAACAACTTTGTTTAAAAAAATTGACATATTTATATGTGTATAAGTTGCAAAAGTAAGGACTAAAAAAATTATTATACTATATTACTGTGGGTAACTACTATTAAAATAGTTAATTAAAAATTTGGCTGTCTTTGAAAATCTCCTATTTTTGCACTCCCAAAGACGAAAGGAGAAAGCTTAAAAGCATCAAACATCGTTCGATTCGGTAGCTCAGTTGGTAGAGCAATACACTTTTAATGTATGGGTCCTGGGTCCGAGTCCCAGCCGGATCACTTTTAAAACCGTTCAGCTTTAAGTTTGAACGGTTTTTTTATGCAATTGTCTAAAGAAATTTCTCAAATAGCTGAAAACTTTCATTAATTAAGTATTCAGCTTCAATTATGGAAAAAGGTTAGTCCCGGCAGATATCCCGGCATTTAACAGACACTCCAACTAAAAACCTTATTTTCAATTATGGATAAACAAATCACGTTGTCTGATTTAGCAAAAATGCTGAATCTCTCTACTTCTACCATTAGTAGGTGTTTGCGCAATGCGCCTGATGTTAATCCAATAACAAAAAAAAAGGTATTAGAACTTGCCAATGAATTAAACTATGAACCAAATAAACTAGCACTATCCCTATTAAACAAACAAACAAATATTATTGGAGTGATAGTTGCTAACCTCGATTATGTATTAGCAACGATGGTAAAAGGTATTGATGAAGTGGCATTAGAAGCTGGCTACACTGTAATGGTATGTCAGAGCAATGAAAGTTATGGCAGAGAATTAGTAAATACCAGTAGACTTTTAGATAGTTTGGTGGATGGGTTTATTGTATCTGTATCTAGTGAAACAAAAATGTATGATCACTTAAAAAGAATACAAACTAAAAATAAGCCATTGGTTTTATTCGATCGATTAGCTGCAGGTTTAATTGCACCAAAAGTAAGGCTCGATAATATTGCAGGTGGCAGATTAGCTACACAACATTTAATTGATCAAGGGTATAAAAAAATTGCTGTGTTAGCAGGTCAAGAAAATTTAGATATCAGCAATAAAAGATTAGATGGGTATTTAGAAACTTTAAAGAAAAATAAAATAAAATTCGACAAAGATTTAATTGTTCATTGCGATTTTAATCAAGACTATGCATATGTAGCAACCAAAGAATTGTTGAGTATGAAAAAGAAACCAGATGCCATATTTACTATCACCGATCGAATGGCAATTGGCGCGATGTTAGCCATAAAAGAAAAAGGTCTTTCAATGCCAGATGATATTGGATTGATTGGATTCAATAATGAACCAATTACCAAATTGGTTACCCCATCAATTTCAAGTATAGAACAACCTGCATTTGAACTAGGAAAAGTGGCAGCAAAACTATTGATTGAAGTAATGAATAATGAGGCAGATTTAAGCAATAGAGAAATCGTTCTAGAACCTAAGATATTTGTTAGGGATTCGAGCAATAGGAGGCGAATTTAATTTTTTAAATATCTTTAAATTGAAATATTCTAGCATATGAAAAAAATAATAATAACATTTTTAATTGCATTCCAAACAATAGCATCTATCGGGCAAGTCAAGAAGCCTAATATCATTGTTATACTATCCGATGATCATACCCAACAAGCTATTAGTGCTTATGGTAGTCGTTTAATGCAAACACCCAATATTGATAGAATTGCCAATGAAGGGGCATTGTTTAATAATAGCTTTGTTACTAATTCAATATGTGCACCAAGCAGAGCCGTTTTCTTAACAGGTAAATACAGCCATTTAAATGGCTTAAGAGATAATTCTCCAAAAAGAAACTTTAATGGTAGCCAACAACAAGTGCAAAAATTATTACATGATCAACAATACCAAACCGCTTGGATAGGAAAATGGCACCTACAATCGTATCCACAAGGTTTTGATTTTTGGAAAGTATTACCAGAACAAGGAAATTACTACCAACCAGATTTTGTTACCATGAATCACGATACAGTAAGAACCACTGGTTATGTAACAAATGTAATAAGCGACTTCTCAATTGATTGGTTAAATAAACGCGATACTAGTAATCCCTTCTTTTTGGTTATAGGAGAAAAAGCTACACATAGAAACTGGATGCCTGCTATAGAAGACCTGGGATCTTTCGATAATCAAACATTTCCAATGCCCGATAATTTTTGGGATGACTACACCAATAGAATTGCTGCTTCACTGCAAGACATGACGGTTAATAAAACCATGGTTATAAAAGACGATTTAAAAATTGGTGCAGATTATAATTTGAAAGGAATGTTTGGTCGTTTGACTACTTCAGAAAAACAAGCTTATGAAAAATATTATGCTTCAATTGCAAAAGAATATGCACAAATAAAAAATGACAGTATTTCACTTATTAAATGGAAATACCAACGCTATTTAAAAGACTATTTGTCAACTGCCAAATCTTTGGATAGAAATATAGGACGTATTTTACATTATTTAGATTCTACCAAATTAGATAAAAACACCCTTGTCATTTACACTTCAGATCAAGGTTTTTATATGGGTGAGCATGGTTGGTTCGACAAAAGATTTATGTACGAAGAAAGTTTAAGAACCCCATTGGTAATGCGATATCCAGGAGTAATTAAACCAGGCACAAAAATCAATGAAATGATTGTAAACATTGACTTAGCACCAACCTTATTAGGTTTTACAAACACCTCAATCCCTAATGATATACAAGGAAAAGACATCCATACTTTATTTGAGAAAAGTCCATTAATTAAACCTTGGCGTAAATCAATTTATTATCATTACTATGAATACCCACAGCCACACCAAGTTGCACCACATTTTGGCGTAAGAACCGAAAAATATAAACTCATTCGATTCTATGGTCCACACAACAACTGGGAACTATTCGACTTAACAAACGATAAAACTGAAATGCATAATTTAATATCGAATAAAAAATATCAATCAATTGTTCTTCAACTAAAAAAAGAATTGAAAGATTTAATTATTCAATTTAAAGACACCGAAGCATTAACTATTTTAGAAAGCCAACAGTAATTTTTAATAATTATCTGTCAGCGCAAAAACAGGTTTTCGATACATCCAATTGCCACCTGTGAAATCTGGAAACTCCACTGTTTGACAACCTAAATCAATTGATTTTTCGCTTAATGGAGAAATGGCACTCCAAGTAGCAGCGTCATATACATCTAATGGTGTTGGCGTTTTATGTTTTATACTTTCTACTAATGCATGGATTACAAAAAAGTCCATGCCACCATGACCTGCACCAGCGGTTTCTTTACTCCATCGTTGCCATAATGGATGGTCATATTTATCTAACCATTGTTTAGCATCTTCCCACTGATCGGGTTTGGCAGATTTATCTTGAATATAGATACTCTTATTTACATCCATCCATAAACCTTCTGTACCCTGAACCCTAAAACCTAAAGAATATGGACGTGGTAAATTGGTATCGTGTTGTAATAAAATAGTTTCGCCATTTACACAATTAATAGAAGTGGTAACTACATCACCCAATTTAAAATTCACTTTTGCATTTGGATGATTCTCTCCGCCATTCTTTACAATATAATTGTGTAATCCTCTATTTTTTGAAGAGAATGAACATAATGAAGTGAAACGATTTCCTCGATTAATATTAATATAATTTGCAATTGGTCCTACCCCATGTGTTGGATATAAATCTCCATTTCTGTGTACAGAATGCTCGGTTCTCCAATGTGCTTCAGAATAACCTTTTTCGCCAAATTCAACACCCTTCTCTACTTCACTACCGCCATTGAATTTAACATCACGTAAATCGTGCTGATAGCCACCTTGTAAATGAATCAATTCACCAAACACACCTTGACGAACCATGTTTAATACCGCCATTACATCGCGACGGTAACAAACATTTTCAAGCATCATTACGTTTGCTTTGTGTTTTTCTGCAGCCCTTACCACTTCCCAATGGTCTTCTAAACTAATTCCAATAATTACTTCAGATCCTACATATTTAATACCTGCATCTAAACTACCTATAATCATTTCTTTATGCCATTCCCATGGAGTAGCAATGACTATTCCATCTAATTTGTTTTTATCAAGCATTGTTTTCCAAGAATAATTATCTCCTGTAAAAATTTCAGGCATTTTCTTACCGCTCTTGGTTGCAATTCTTTTTGCTGAATTCAATGTTTTACTATCTATATCACAAATACAAACTACTTCAACGTCTTCTCTACTTAATAATAAATTTAAGTGCCCTAGGCCCCTTGCACCTACACCTATAATACCCATTTTAACTTTTGCATCAGCTTTAGCTGCAAACAAATCTTTTGTAGGAACAAATGCTACTGAAGCAGCAGCAAGGCTTGCATTACGAATAAAATCTTTTCTTAGCATAGTATTTATTTTAGTTGCTTTTTGAATCAAATTTTGGTTGAATAAATTCCCATTCTTGTATATGAGCTTGTTGGTGTTCTTTTTTTACTATTAATTCGAATTGTTTAATGATATCTGGATATTTTTCAGAAATATCTGTTGTTTCATTTCTATCGGTTTGTAAATTAAACAATTGCCATTTTTTTTCAGGATGTTTTTTTACGTCTAATTTAACACCTTTCCAATTACCCATTCTAATAGCCAATTGACCGCCATTTTCAGAATATTCAAAATAAATATAAGGATGTTTTTGTTGGTCTTTTGTTCTACCAATCAACTCAGGTAAAAAAGAGATACCATCAGTTGCATTTGTTTTTTGATGAACCAATTCGGCAAGTGTAGCCATTAAATCAAATTGAACGGATGGATGCGCACTAGTTGTTCCTTTATTAATTTTACCAGGCCAACGAGCTATAAAAGGCTCTCTAATTCCCCCTTCATACAAATCCATTTTCTGCCCTCTTAACCCACCATTGCTATTAAAAAATTGACGATTAACACCACCATTAAAAGTGGCACCATTATCACTCGAAAATAGAATCAATGTATTTTCATCTAACCCAAGTGATTTGATTTTTTCAAGAATTAATCCAACTTGTGCGTCTAAAAAACTAATCATAGCTGCATAAGTAGATAGTGGGTACAATGTAGATGCATAGCCATTTTGGCCGAAATATGGTCGCTCATTAAATTGGCCAATATATTTTTTCACCCATTCATCTGGAGCTTGTAAAGACAAGTGTGGCAATGTATATGGCAAGTATAAAAAGAATGGTTTGCTTTTGTTTTTTTCAATAAATGCTAGTGCTTTTTCGGTCAATTTAGCTGGGGCATATTCTTTGCCTTTGTAATAATTAAAATCTACGGCGGTAGCTTTAGTTGAATCTAGTTGTTTGTGAACATTAATTACCGGATTATTTAAAGTATCCCAGTGATCATTTTCCCATAAATGTGTTGGATAATAATTATGCGCTTGTTTTTGATCGAGATATCCATAGAAATAATCAAACCCCTGTTTAATAGGAGAACCAGTTGTATTGGCCATTCCCAAACCCCATTTGCCAATAGCAGCTGTTTTATAACCTGCTTGTTGCATCATTTTACCAACTGTAAAAACCCCATCTGGCAAAGGCATTTGGCCTCCTTCTAAACTATCTGGAAACCCACCTAATTCATAGTTACCATGTATATAAGTATGTCCACCATGTTTTCCTGTTAGCAACATACAACGTGCAGGTGCACAAACTGGCGCACTCGAATAATGATCGGTAAATCGCATGCCTTCTGCAGACATTCTGTCTAAATTAGGTGTCTTTATTTTTGTTTGTCCATAAGCCCCTAGTTCACCATATCCCATATCATCGGCATAGATATAAATGATATTTGGTTTTGTTTGGGCAAAACAATTCAACGAAAGAAAAATAGAAATAGATGCAAAAAATAATTTCATATACAGTAGCAATTAATAAATCTAATTAAAAATGTAATATAAAAACTACGCAATCGATTGCACTAATATTCGAATAAACATTCTACAATGTGAAATAAGTTATTGAACTACAGCAATAGCTTTTTTAACGGCTAAATCAAATTGATTCGACACCTCAAAATATCCTTCCACTCTCCAAATTTGTCGTGCCATTAATATTTGTAGCCTTTGTTGAATTTGCAACGCTTCAACTGCCGAAAAATTATCAAGTTTCAAACTATCATGCGATGATGCAAAACTTCGTAATGCATCTAATTCTTTATTGCCAGGTATAAAGCCTTTTAATAAAGTTGATGCAGATTTAATAGCATTTAACTGTACCCTATTTTGCAAATAATATTGGTATACAAAATTATTTAAGGTATTTCTATAATACAATTTCATTAATGCATTACTAATTTGCGTTGTATCAATTGGCACAAAAACATCAGGCGTAATTCCACCGCCTCCATAAACAATATGCCCCGCAGGTGTTTTGTAAGCTTTGCCTTTGGGAATTAAGGTATCTGCTTTTTGCATTGAACCATGCTGAAAGCGCGAAAGCAATTCTTCATCATATTCTAATTTATTTTTCCCATAAGGCTTTTGAATATTTCTACCTAAAGGGCTAAAATATCTTGCAACAGTTAATCGCACTGCACTTCCATCAGACAACTGAAACTGTTGCTGCACAAGGCCTTTACCAAATGTTCTTCTGCCAATAATGGTAGCTCTATCCCAGTCTTGTAATGCGCCACTTAGTACTTCACTAGCAGATGCAGAAGTTTCATCTACCAATACTACTAATTTTCCTGTTTCAAAACAACCCTCTTTTTTACATCTGAAATCAAATCTTGGAATATGGTCTCCTTCTGTATAGACAATTAATTTATCATCACTTAAAAACTCATCAGCAATAGCAGTTGCTTCTTTCATTAAACCTCCGCCATTTCCTCTTAAATCAAGTATCAATTGCTTCATTCCTGATTTTTGCAATTGCTCCATACTTCGCATAAACTCTTCGAATGTCCGATCTGCAAAACGATTAATTCTCAGAAAACCAATAGTTGGTGTAATCATATAAGCAACATCAATTGAAGGAACTGGTATAACCCCCCTTTCAATAATCTTATCAATCATTTTGCCATCCCGCAATAAACTAATTTTCACTTTTGACCCAACAATACCACGTAATAATTGACGAATTTTATCGGATTGGATTTTTTTTCCAGCTAATAAAATAGTGTCTGATACACGAATAAATTTGTCGCCAACTTGAATACCTACTTTTTCGGATGGACCATCTTTTATAACACTCATAACATTTACAGTGTCATTAAAAATTTGAAACTCTACCCCTATTCCTTGAAAATTACCCATGAGTTGTTCATTGGTTTCCTTTAAATCTTTTTCAGGAATCAATACAGAATGAGGATCTAAATGGGTTAGTAATTCATTTACTGCTAATTGATTAATGCTATCTGATGCAACTTTATCTACATACTTACCTTTAATTAAATCTACCACTTCTTGGAGTGAAGTTTTTCTTGATAAACTAAAAAAACTATTTCCTGATGTGCGCTCTTTTATTTGATAGCCTATTAACATTCCTAAAACCATAGTAATTGAAAACAACACCGGTAGCCAAATTTGTATCTTTTTATTTTCCATAAAAACGCTTCTTAGTAACTTGAAAATGAAATGCGAATATCAGAATTAATGCGCTAATCATAGATAAAGGTTTGATGTTTGGTACTTATGGATTAAGTTGCAGTATGTTTTAATAGCAAATCTTACTGACCCACACGGTGGATGCGCATAAAAAGTTAATATGTCAGTTAAATTGATTGCAGACAGTGGAGCTACCAAATGTGAATGGTGCTTAATTACAGATGGTAAGAAAAAAACAATCGTCACCCAAGGCATTAGCCCTTATTTTCTTGACGAAACACAAATCATAGAAATATTAAATAAATCTTTAATTCCAAAACTCAAAGAAGTTTTTATTGAAGAAGTATTTTTCTACGGTACAGGATTAAGCAATGCCAATAATGCTTTAATTGTAAAAAAAGCCCTTAAAAACTTATTTAAGAAAGCTAAAATTCAAATTGAAACAGACCTAACAGCAGCAGCAAGAGCGCTTTGTGGAAAAAAGAAAGGGATTGCCTGTATTTTAGGAACTGGCTCAAATTCTTGTTATTACGACGGTAAAAAGATGCAAAAAAACAGTCCTGGCATTGGATATATATTAGGAGACGAAGGAAGCGGCGCCTATTTGGGCAAGAAAGTCATTCAACATTTCTTATACAATACTTTCGATGAAGAAATCATGGCTCGTTTTGAAAAACAGTTTAAAACTACACCAGTAGCAATATTAGAAACTGTTTATAAACAACCCTTAGCAAATCGTTACTTGGCTTCATTTGCCATTTTTTTGGCTGAAAATCGCGGACATTATATGATTGAAAATATCATAGAAGATGGCTTGAATGATTTCTTTTTTACCCATATTTATAAATACAAGGAAAGTTGGACTTATCCTATCAACTTTATAGGAAGTATTGCATTTGGTTTCAAAGATGTTTTGCAAGAACTTTGTAAAACCTATGAATTAGATTTAGGACGGGTTTTAAAGACGCCAATGAAGGGGTTAATTGAATACCATAGTTAATAAAACGACATGCAAGATTTTATTAAAGTAACCGAGCAAACATCTATATACAATCACTTGGAAAAGATGTCGATACACGACTTACTTGTTAATATTAATAAAGAAGATAAAACAGTTCCAGAAGCTGTAGCGCTTGCCATTCCACAAATTGAAAAACTGAGTGCTGCTATTAGCGATAAAATGTTAGCCGGTGGTCGTTTATTTTATATTGGTGCAGGTACAAGTGGTCGCTTAGGTATTGTTGACGCTAGTGAATGTCCACCAACTTTTGGCGTACCGTACGGCTTGGTGATTGGGCTGATTGCAGGAGGAGAAAAAGCAATTACCCAAGCAGTTGAATTTGCAGAAGATAGTGCAGAAGGCGGATGGGCAGACCTTGAAAAGCATTTTATAAGCGATGAAGACGTTGTGGTAGGATTAGCAGCAAGTGGCACTACACCCTATGTTATAGGTGCATTAAAACAGTGTAGAAAA
>Ga0114960_10000471_pt1 | contig 33910 bp, 48 predicted proteins | sample C_130625_MF_Meta_FD_92637 | JGI IMG/M metagenome (GOLD analysis project Ga0114960, IMG submission 92637) | Freshwater microbial communities from Lake Croche, Canada to study carbon cycling - C_130625_MF_MetaG | ecosystem: Environmental > Aquatic > Freshwater > Lake | place: Lake Croche, Canada...
ATTATTGCGGTTCCAAAAGGCCCGTTTTACATCCAGGCGATTAGCAGCAGCACGAATACACTTTATGTAACCCCTGTCCAAGCAGATTAAAAGGGGCCGTTATGGGGAACAACGTTCCTGTTACGCAGACAACCAACATCGTCCCCGTTCAAGGCATTTTTCAGCCTGAACCGACGTTTGCCCTGATTTCATTGATTGGCCCCGCCGGAACGCCTTTTTATGCCCCTTTTAACCCCGTTCAATCAGGGTTGACAATCACCGGCAGCACAATCGACAGCAGCGTAATCGGTGGCACAGTACCCGCAGCCGGTTATTTCACCAGCATTTACGCGACCACCGGCCAGGTAACCACCAGCCCTTCGGCCGACTTGGACATTGCCAATAAGGCTTATGTCGATTCCGTTGCCCAGGGTTTGGACGTTAAGGCGTCGTGCGTTTACGCAACCACCGGCAACATTACGTTGTCCGGCCTGGCCGTTCAGGCTGGCGGCGATTGGGCATCCAGCCTGACAGCGGCCGACCGCATCCTGGTTAAAAACCAAACCGCCCAAGCAGACAATGGCATTTATGTGGCCAGCGCCAGCGGATGGACACGAAGCGTTGACATGAACACTTGGGACGAAGTGCCTGGCGCGTTCACGTTTGTGGAATCAGGGACAACCCTAAGTGATACTGGTTGGGTTTGCACATCAAACAAAGGCGGCACAATTGGTGTTACCGCCATCACCTGGTCGCAGTTTTCAGGCGCCGGATCATATTTGGCTGGAACAGGGTTAACCCTTACCGGCAACACATTTAGCATCACCAACACCACGGTGACGGCTGCCGCTTATGGTTCGGCTTCCCAGGTGGCAACATTTACCGTGAACGCCCAGGGCCAATTGACTTTGGCAGCCAGCACCAGCATTGCAATTGCAGCCAGCCAGGTTACCAGCGGCACATTTGACACCGCCAGGTTGTCCGGTTCTTACACCGGCATTACGGCCATTGGAACCTTGACCGACTTGACGGTGACAAACACCATCACCGGTTCGGTGTCCGGCAACGCTGGCACGGCCACAAAGGCCACCAACCTGGCGAACGGTGCGACGGGTTCGGTTCCTTACCAAAGCGCAGCCAACACAACCGCATTTTTGGCGGCTGGATCAAATGGCCAGGTTCTTACTTTGGCCGCGGGTGTTCCTTCCTGGGCGACGCCCACGACGGGAACCGTCACATCGGTGTCCCAAACTTTCACCGGCGGCATCATTTCGGTTGGCGGTTCGCCAATTACCGGATCGGGAACGCTGGCGCTGACGGTCGCGGGAACTAGCGGCGGCATTCCATATTTTTCAAGCGCCACGACTTGGGCGACTTCCGCAGTTTTGGCTGCCAATGCTTTAATGATTGGCGGCGGGGCTGGCGTGGCGCCTAGCACGATTACAACCGGAACAGGGGTGGTTACAGCCCTGGGCGTGAATACGGGCAGCGCGGGCGCTTTTGTGGTCAATGGTGGGGCTTTGGGTACGCCATCAAGCGGCACAGTTACAAACCTGACCGGAACGGCTGCAATCAACATCACCGGCACGGCCACAAACCTGGCTGGTGGCGCGGCGGCCAGCATTCCTTACCAATCGGCAGCCGGAACAACAGCGTTCCTGGCGTCGGCAGCCGGTGACGCAAACAAGGTACTGCAATCTAATGGTACTTCGGCGCCATCCTGGGTGACGCCGGTGGCTTATGCGTCGGTGACCGATGACACGACCACAAACGCGGTGCGTTATCCGCTGTTTGCAAGCGTTACGACGGGCAATTTGACGACCGAATACGTCAGCAGCACCAAGTATCAATTTAACCCTTTCACGGGCCTTTTGACGGCCACGGGGTTCAGCGGTTCGGGTGCAAACCTAACCAGCCTTCCCGCGGGACAACTGACCGGCACAATTCCTTCGACCGTCCTGGGCAATTCCAGTTTTTACATTGGCACGACTTCAATTGCGTTGAACCGTTCCAGCAGCGCCCAATCGTTGACCGGCGTTTCTATTGATGGCAGCGCCGGAAGCGCAACAACCGCAACAACCGCAACAAATGCAACGAACATTGCAATCACCGACGACACTTCAACGGCGGCCGACGAATACCTGGTTTGGGTGAAAAACACGACCGGAAACTTGCCCGCTTACGTGTCTTCAACTAAACTGAAATTCAATCCATCAACCGGTGTTTTCACCGCAACCGGTGGAACCGGCGGGGGCAACTTCTAATGAACACACAATGGAAAATTTTGGGGATTGAAGCCGACGGCGAATTGATTACCCAAGCGCGTTATTTTGCAGCCGCCACCGACGGCGACTTCACCGTGGAAACCGAAGGCAATTGGTTCATTCCTGAACCAAAACTGACGGTTCCATTTGCCGAAGTGACTGAAGACATGATTGTGTCTTGGATCAATAAAGCGGGCATTGAAGCGCGTTTGGCTGAACAATTGGCTGAATTGCAAAAACAAAAAGTGACCGTGCTGCCCTGGTTGCCCCAAACGTTCACACCGGAGATTTAAAAAATGGCGCAAACCGGCTATACCCCAATCCTAATTTACAGCAGCAGCACGACTACAAACGCGCCCGCTGTTGGAGATTTGACCAACAGCACGTTGGGATCGGAATTGGCGATCAACATCACCGATGGCAAATTGTTTTACAAAGATAACGCCAACGCCATCCAGGTTATTGCCTGGAAGGTGACGCCAACCAGCGCGGGCGGCACGGGCCTGACTTCGTACACCGCGGGCGATATGTTGTTTTATGCCAGCGGAACGGTTTTGTCTAAATTGGCAATTGGCGCGTCCGGTCGGTATTTGTCCAGTAGCGGCACAGCCCCGCAATGGTCGGCGCCAGCAGCCCTTACCAAAACAAACGATACCAACGTGACGTTGACCTTGGGCGGCAGCGCTACTACGGCGTTGTTGAACGCCGCTTCGTTGACTTTGGGATGGACGGGAACCCTAAGTGTGAGCCGTGGCGGCATTGGCGTTGGTACATTGACGGGTGTGGCTTATGGCAACGGAACGTCAGCATTTACCGCAGCAACCGCCGCGCAAATTGTGTCGGCCATTGGATCGACCGCGGTGACAAACGCAACAAACATCGGCATTACCGACGACACCACGACGGCGGCAACGATGTATCCTACCTGGGTTACATCAACCAGCGGAAATTTGCCGCAAAAGGTTTCCAGCACAAAACTAACTTGGACACCAAGCGCCGGAATTTTTAATATTGGCAACGCTTCAAGTGCAAATTCTAGTTTGGCGGTAGGCAATAGCGCAAATACCGGTAATGCGGCGCGATTGGGTTTAACGGCAATTGGCGGTTCAAGCAGCGGTGGTTCGTATCCTTATGTTGGTTACAACTTGGCTTTTACAGCCACTTCGACCATCAATTATTTTAGCGGCGATACAGCGGCCGCAATCCAATTTGGTCGCGCTGGTGGGCAAATTGAAACATTCACCGCCGCTTCAGGAACTGGCGGCAATGCAATTTCATTTACCGCTGGCCCTTATGTTGCGCCAGGCGGTACAAGTTGGACAAATTCGTCCGATGAACGGTTGAAAGACATTCAAGGCGAAATCACCGGCGCCCTGGACATGGTTGACCAATTCCGCGCCGTGTATCACACCTGGAAATCTGACACCAACAAAAAACGTCGCGTGTCATTGATTGCCCAGGATTTGTTGCCCGTGCTGCCTGAAGCGGTAAATGTGCCGCCAATGGAATTTGACACACGAAGCGGTGATCGTTTGTATATGGGCATCGAATACGATTATGTGATTCCCGTTTTGGTGGCTGCCATCAAAGATTTGCGGGCTGAATTTAACGCGTACAAAATCGCGCATCCATAAAAAGGAATAGAAAATGGCTGTCAATCTTTCATCATTTGCTGGCGCGGGCTGGCAATTATTCAGCAACAATGGCGTCCCGCTGGCTGGTGGTTTGATTTATTCGTATGCCGCCGGAACATCAACACCGGCCGCAACCTACACCACCGCAGCCGGTTCAATTGCAAACGCCAATCCAATCGTCCTGGATGCCTATGGCCGCACCGCAAACGAAATTTGGCTGACCGCGGGTTCGACTTACAAATTTGTGTTGAAAGATTCATCCGGAAATTTGATCGGCACTTACGATGACATTTCCGGTATCAATGATTTCACCGGTGGTTCGGCTGAAGTTTACGCTGCCCTGGCCAGCACAACCGACAATGCCAAAGGCGACGCGCTGATTGGTTTTAAACAATCCAACAGCAGCGGGTTTTTGACCGGCGCCGTTGGCAAAACAGTCAATGCAAAATTCCAAGATTACATTAACGTCAAAGACTTTGGCGCCAAAGGTAACGGATCGGATGATGACGCCAGCGCGTTTTCAGCAGCCTTTACAGCGGTGGCCACAACCGGCCAGGCCATTTATGTACCCGCCGGAACCTATGTAATTAACGGCGTTTTGTCTACCACCGGCCATTTGAATATGTTTGGCGATGGCGAAAAATCGGTGCTAGATTTTAGCGGCGTTACTTCAGGTTCGTCGGGCATTACGGTGACCGGCACGGCAACCGAAATTGAAGTGGTTTCGTCGGCCAGCGCTGGCAACTTATCGGTTGTTTTTGCAACGGCGCCAACACTTGTCACGGGCGATGTGTTTATTTTGTTTGATGACGCTGTTTTGTGGAACAGCATTCGCGCTTATTACTACACCGGCGAATGGTTGGAATGTCGAAGCGTAAGTGGAACTACGGCGTACACAACCAACCCGTTGTATTCGTCCTATTCTGCAACGGTTAACGCATACAAATTGGCAAGCAAGCCAAAAGTTTCATTTAGAAATTTAAAATTAAACGGTGGCGCCAATATGTTTGGTTTGCTGAAAATTACATTTTGCGACAAACCAATTTTAGAAAACGTGATTGTTTATAACGCAAATTACCAGGGTGTTGAAATTGATCGTTGTTATCGCCCAATGATTACAAATTGCGTTATGTATAACAAAGGCACATCAAGCGATGATTACGGGTTGATTATTAGTAACAGTCAAAAAGTGCGGGTTACTGGCGGGGATTATTATTCAAGACGCCACGGAATTACAATTGGTGGTGGTAGCGGAACTTGCGCGGTTCCAAATAGAGATATAAGAATTTCAAACTTGACAATTAGTAATGACGTAAATTCTGGTGTGTATTCTGCTGATATGCACGGCAATGTTCAAGACCTGGTTTATCAAGGATGCACCATTTACCAGGGCGGTGGATGGGGTGGCATGGACACGGGTTACGATAATTGCATTATTTATGCCGCTTATGGTGGATGGTGTGTTTATGCAAGCGAAGTAAAAGGCGGTGAATTGTTTATCCGTAATTGCAAACTTTATACCGGCGGCGATCCGTCAACAATCGGCCGTGGAATTGTTGATTGTGGGGGAAACAGTAGCGCAATTACTTCGTCAACCGATGCAACATTAAGCCTGATTGTTTCAAACAATTATGTTTATGCCAATGCCGCATCGTCAGGAACAGAGTTTATGAAGTTTGCAAGCGCTGGTTCAAGTGCGTACACAAACATTTACATTGACGGACTTGTTGGCAATGTAAATTTAATGAGCGCAATTCTTAGAACGCGCCTTGATTCAGGAACCGCTTATTCGCAAGCCATTGTGGTTGACAACATCAGCAATTTCCCCGCTGGCACTTATTTGCACGTTCCCCAAGGCGGCGCATATACGAATAAACCGCAACGCATGATGCGTCAAACCGGAAGCGTGGTTATGACAGCCACATCGGGAACCAAAACAACCATTAATGCTGGCACGACTTATAGGTATGCTTATCCAAGGCCGCCGCAAGTTGTTGTTTCCGTTGGCAGCATTACGGCTGGATTTACAAATAGCGCGGGCGAAAATGTTGGGCCAGCAATTTATCAAATTGATTCGGCAACTTTTAGGCCCGCCCTGGTTTCAACCAGTAACGCAAACTGGACGGCAACAATTGATATGACGGTCAATTATTTGTCGCAAATCGCAGAAGTTTAAAAGGAAAAAATCATGGCACTTGAAAAAACAGTCACCACCCCGCACGGATTCCAGGCTAACGGCGCGTATCACCGCGTCCAGCACGTTGGTTTCCAAAACAAAACCGGATTGAAATTCAGCCTGGTCAGTTACAAAAACAAAGACGCAAAAGTGGAATTTGCCATCCAATCAATGGGGTTTGAATACGACCTTGACGGCGCCAATCCCTATGTTCAAGCATACGAATATGTAAAAACATTACCTGAATTTGCCGAAGCAATTGATTGCTAATAAGGGGACACCATGACAACGCCGCTTGATATAGTTACCAGGGCCATGAAGGACATTGGCGCGTTGGCGGCTGGTGAAGCGCCGACCGCTGACGAAGCCCAAGACGGCTACGATATGCTGAACGATATGTGCGCCCAATGGTCGAACGAAAACATGATGACGTTCTATAAAACCGAAATCATTTTTCCTTGCGTTCAAAACCAAATCCAGTACACCATTGGCCCAAATGGCCAGGTTGGTTCGTCGTTTATCGGTTCGATCAGCGGCACAACCTTGACCGTGACGGCCAATTCAATAACCAAAGGCGCCATCACAATGGGCCAAACATTGTCGGGAACTGGCGTCGCAGCCGGAACTACGATCGTGGGCTTTGGAACGGGCGCTGGCGGCAACATAAATGCAAGCGGGACGTATCAGGTCAGCAAATCGCAAACGGTGTCCAGCACGACCATTTCCGGCTATTACGAACGACCGCTGACAATTGAAAGCGCGTTTGTTCGCGTTACAACGACCAGCAACGGCGTTCCAATTTACGGCGGTGGCTTGGATTATCCGGTGACCATTTTTGCTTTGGAAACCTATGAAATGATTGGTTTGAAAAGCCTTAACGGCCCTTGGCCAAAAGGACTTTATTACCAGCCTTCCGAAAACTTGGGAACCATTTTCCTTTGGCCAAATCCAGCCCAAGGCGAAATGCACATTTTTGCTTATACACAATTTCGCACGTTTACCGCACAAACAGACAGCATTGAATTGCCGCCTGGTTATGTGAACGCGCTTCGCTGGTGTTTGGCTGAACGTTTGATGCCAATGTATGGCAAAACAAATCAATTGTTGATGGCCAAAATTGAAGCGTTCGCAGCCCAGGCAAAAGCCACGGTGAAACGCACCAATATGCGGCCGCCGCAAGTGGCGCGTTATCCTGACCAATTGTTGATGGGCAAATCGAAAGATGCCGGTTGGATCATGGACGGAGGATTTGCGTAATGCCCGACTTTGGCTTTATTGGCCCGTCATACGTCGCGCCATCCATTTACCAAGACGACCAGGAATGTATCAATTACTTTCCTGAAATCGACCCAATGAAGCCCCAGGGCAGCCGCGGCGTGGTGGCGTTGTACCCCACGCCTGGCCTGGTTCAAGAGTATCAATTGAACGTTGCCGAGGTTCGCGGAATGCGGGCTTTGTCAGGCAATAAATACATGATGGTCGTTGTCGGCAGCACGGTGTATCAAATCACCGTTGATGGCGGCGCCGTTCAAGTTGGAACGTTGGACACATCAACCGGCCAGGTTGACATTACTGACAACCAAATTACAACCGAAGGGCTGGCGGCGTACATTGTTGACGGCGCAAATCGTTATTATTGGTACGCCACCACCAATGTGTTCAAAAAATTGCCAATCACCGACGGCCCTTGGGTTGGCGCTGATTCGGTGGACACGGTGGACAATTACATCATTTACAACCAGCCAGGAACCCAAAATTGGGCCGCTACGGACTTGGATTCGGTGTTTAGTACATCGGCCTATTACGGTTCAAAAGACGGCGCCCCTGACAACCTGGTGTCTTTGATTGTTGATCGTCGTCAGGTATTTTTGTTGGGTGAAGTAACTTCGGAAGTTTGGGTGGACGTTGGTTCCCAAATTCAAGGTTTTACAACATTTCCGTTTCAGCGCATTGCGGGAACTTCGGTGCAATACGGATGCGCTGCCAAATATTCGGTGGTTCGATTTGGTGAAAACTTTATGTTTTTGAGCCGCAACACCCTTGGCCAAAACGTGATTGGATCAATTGAGGGCTACACATTTGTGCGACTTTCAACTCACGCTGTTGAACAAACATTGTTGGGCGTTGATGTGTCGGACGCCTTGGCATATTCTTACAAATTGGAAGGCCACGAATTTTATGTGCTGACCATTCCAAACGCTGATTTAACCTGGGTGTACGACAAGACCACTCAAGTTTGGCATAAATGGCTATCGTGGGACGAAGGCGCTGCCGAATACTATCGCCACCGATCAAATTGTGGTTGCTGGTTCAACAATAAATATTACGTTGGCGACTTTGAAAACGGAAAAATTTACAGCCTAAACAATGACATTTACACGGACAACGGCAACACTATTCGCCGGTTGCGTCGCGCCCCGCATTTGACAACCGATTTGCAACGCCAATTTTTTGAAGAATTGCAAATTCAATTTCAACCAGGTGTTGGATTGAACAATGGCCAGGGCAAAGACCCCCAGGTTATGTTGCGCTGGTCAAATGATGGCGGTTCTACCTGGTCGAATGAACATTGGGTGACCATCGGCAAGATGGGCCAATATCAAAACCGCGCAATGTGGCGCCGTTTGGGTTGGTCGCGTGACCGCATTTTTGAAGTGGTGGTGACCGATCCCGTCAAAGCCGTGATTATTTCCGCAAATCTAAAAGCATCGGCGGGGGATAACTAATGCCAGCCACCCCGTCAATTTCTAACATTCCGTTTCCGCAATCTAGGTTTCTTGATTCGGTAAGTCAAGGGCCAGCGCGTGAATGGATTCAATGGCTGCAAAACCCGTCGGTGGTTACGCAAACGGTGAAATACATTGTGATTGATGGCGGCCAAATCAACGACACCATAATTGGTAACGTGACGCCAGCGGCGGGAACTTTTACATTGTTAACGGCCTTGGTTGGGATTGGCGGGGGAACATTTTGAACGACATTGACGTAATTGCTGACGTTCCGACCAAGGATCAAATTGACCGGCTGCAAGCCGAAATGGTCAAAATGCCCCAGGTTGAATTGCAAACAGAACATTATTTTGTGCCTGGAATGTATTGCCGCCGCGTATTTCGTCCGGCTGGAACGCTGATTGTTGGCAAGGTTCACAAGCAACCGCACTTTTTTTTATGCGCCAAAGGCGAGATAATTGCTTGGACGGAAAAAGGAATGAAAAAACTTCAGGCTGGTGACGTTGTGGAATGCCAACCAGGAACCAAGCGGGTGACATTGGCCACCCAAGATTCCATTGGGGTGACGATCCACAAAACTGATAAAACCGACCTGGACGAAATCGAAGCAGAATTGGTCGAGCCGGACAATACCGCATTGTTTGATTCGGGGAATAAATTGAAACAAATCATTGCGGATTTGAAGAAATTGGAAGGAACATAATATGACTTTTGTTGCAGCAGCAATCGGCGCAGCGGCTGGTTACGGTATCGGCGGCACTTTACTTGGCGCTGGTATTGGCGCCGCTGTCGGGGGTTCAATTGGCGGTTCAATGAACCAGGCCAACGCGGCCCGCGATGCAGCATCCGCACAGCAATCCGCAGCAGCCAACGCCACCGGCCTTCAGCGCGATATTTTCAACACGATTAACACGCAGCAAACGCCGTATAGATCAGCGGGGTATGGGGCGTTAAACACCCTTCAATCCATGCTGCCTGGCCAATATCAACAATATGATGCCAGCGGAAATCCAACCACAATGGCCACGGGTAAAGGAAACTTAACCCGTGAATTTACAGCCGCAGATTTAAAATCAAACCTGGCGCCAAATTCCAAATTTATGCTAGATGAAGGTGTGGGCGCAACACGGCAAAACGTTAACGTTGGTGGTGGCGGTTCAAACGCCAACATGGCTTCGACCAAATTTGCGGAAGACTATGCGGGAAACGCATACCAAAACGCGTTTACCAATTTCCAAAACCAACAAACCAACATTTACAACCGTTTGGCGGGCGTGGCTGGTATTGGCCAGTCTGGTCAATCGGCAACCAACACAGCCGGAACAAACTTTGCAAACGCGGCTGGTCAATTGGGTGTAGGTTCAGCAACTGCTTACGGGGCTGGCCAAGTGGGTTCAGCAAATGCAATGGCTGGACTTGGCAACAATTTTATGCAAGCCGCAATGCTGGCCAAATACTTAGCGTAAGGGGATCAAATGGCTGATTTTTTCACATCGTTCCCAAGCACGGACATTAAGCCACAAACGACAAATTTGTCGGATATGGTCAACATGGCCCGTGGCGCCCAGGCGCTTAAAAGTGGCGAAATTTCTTTGGAACAACAAACCGTTGGCAATGAGGAACAACGCAAAATTGCTGACGCCGTAAAGCAAGACCCCAATTTGTTTATGACCGACAACCGGTTGGACATGGACAAAGTAAACAAGATTATTCCGCAATTGGCGCCCCGCACCGGCGCAAAATACCTTCAGGAATACAGCACTTTGCACAATGCCCAAACAACGGCATTGGAAGCCAAACGCGGATTTGGTCAAAACATTAAATCGAACATTGGAAGCCATTTTCGAATTTTGGGCGACGCTGGCGTTGAAGACCCCAAAGCCGTATTTGCTTTGGCCGATCAATTAAAAGATCAGTACAAAGATCAGCCCGACGTTCAACGATACATTGATTCGGCAATGGTTCCGTTCAAAATGACGCAGCCAGGGCCGCACGTTTCTCAAATGCTGGTTCGTGGCGCCCAATCATTGTTGACACCAGCCGAACAAGAATCCACATTTGGGCCAAAAACCGGAACGGTGAACCTTGGCACGGACATTGTGCAATACAACCAAAAGGCACAGCCAGGCGGTTTGCCGCAACAGTTGACCATCAACACTCAACGGCCTTTAGCGCAAGCGCAATTAAGCCCAGGAACGCGCTATGTTCCGACCAACCGCGTGGACATGAACAATAATCCAACCGCTTTGGCTTATGGCGTAAACGGCGAATTGTTGGGTGAAGTCACAATTCCGGCTGGCGCAAATCCAGCACAATTACCAGGCGCAGCAAATGTGCGTCCTGGAACAATGCAACCATTGCCAGCCGCCGCAGCGCCAGCCCCCGCCACAACAATGGTTGCGCCCGCAGTTGTTGGAAATCCACCGCCCGTGACAAGTAATGCGCCGGTTCGTATGCCAGCCGGTGAAAACGCGGCAACCATGGAAGCAGCAACCAATTTGCGCTTGAACACCCGCGCCCTGGCGCAACAAGTGCCAATTCAGCAATTCAACAGCAATCAAATTATTAAGTTGGCCGACGAAGTAATTTCCGGTAAAGGTTCCGGAACACTTGCAAACCTTACCGGCGGTTATGCTGGCCTGAACGGTTTGGGCATTGGTGGCGACAACGCAACCAACCTTCAGCAATTGGGCCATTACATGGCGCTGCAAACGCAAGCCTTATCGGCCGGTACTGGCCTGGCCGGTACTGACGCTGGCCGTGCAATTGCTGGACAAATGGCCGGAACAACGGAATGGACGCCTACCGCCATCAAGCAAACCGCCCGCGTTAACCGTGCGTTATCGACCGGAACGGAATTGTTTTCCCAAGGCGTTGAAAACGCATTTAACCGTACAAAAAATCCATTTGCAGCGGCGGAATTTCAACAACGTTGGTCGCAAACCCTTGGCAATGATGGCATAAACGCAATTCGTTTGTATGATGCTATTCGAAGCAAAGACAATGAAGCCATCAAGGATGTAGTTACCCAAGCCGGTGGCGCCAATTCCCCTGGTTATCAAAGCCTAGTTAGCAAAATTTCACAAATGCAAAAATTGATCGGGGGCCAATGATGGAACCGTTAAACCTTGCCGACATTGACAATGCGGTGGGGCAAGCGTTTGGTCGCCAACCAAAACCGCAGCCAGCCGGACAGCAAAATCAATCCAGCCAAGTCAATTTGGAAGGGCTGAATCCGGCTTTGCTTACAAATTTGCAAAAAGCCCAGGCAGCATATAAACAAGAATTTGGCACAGATATGCCAATCACCAGCGGCGTTCGCACCCGCGCTGAACAACAAAAATTGTTTGACCAAAGTAAAACCGGAACGCCAGGCGTGTTTACCCCTGTCAATCCAACCGGTACACCAGGCCAGCCAACTTTTCACACCGAAGCGGTGGACATTTCAACCAAGGTTCCCGAAGCCTTTTTGAACCGTTTTGGCATTCACCGCCCGCTTGGAAAACAAGACCCCGTTCACGCGGTGTTAATGCCTGGCCAAGTGACCGGCACGGAAATGCCCCAAGGATTTACCGACGTAAAGCCTGAAAACATCAACAATGCGGTTCAACAAGCATTTACGGAAACGCCAGGGACGCCAGGCGCACCAGGAGAGCAAAAGCCAAAAGGCGTTGCCGGAAAGGTTGGCCAATTTTTGCGTGGCCAAGGTCGCGCAGCCGCCAGCCTGGCCGATACTGGTATCAATGCAATTACCGGAACGTTGGACGTTTTGGCTTATCCGTTGGCGCGGGCTTATTACGGCACACAAATGTCGCCCGAAGCCGCCGCAAAAGCAGCAACAGCCGAAAGCAGCAGCGACAAAAATGTCGTTGGTAAATTGTTTGGCGTGACTGAAACGCCCGAATACAAAGGCGAAGCCAGCCGCCAAATTATGGATTACATTGGCGCCAACATTGGCAAAGGCGTTGACGCAATTTATCAAGGTTTGCAAAGCCAAGGAATTAACGTTCCCAAAACCGATGTGGAAAACCTGGTCAACCAGGCCACGTTTTTGGTTCCTGGTGGCGTCAAAGCCGTGGCCGGAACTAAGGCCATCAAAGCGGTAACCGGCGCCGTTGGCCGCGAAGCCGGATACGTTGGGCAAGCGGTCAAAACAATGACGCCTGAACCCGTCCAGCGGGCCGTTGGAACAGTTGTCGAGGCTATTGCGCCTGGTACTACCAACATGAAACCAAAAGCAGCGCCAGCAGCCGTTCCTGGTACTGAAGTGCCTGGTTTGGAATTAAAGCGCAATGTGGACGAATTAGATCAGCGTTATCAAGAAGAACGACAGGCAGCGACGCAGCCAGCCGCGCCAGGCCAGCCCGCGCCAGCACAACCCGCCGCGCCAGGCCAGCCCGCGCCAGCACAACCCGCCGCGTCGCCGCTTGGAACAAGCAAGCCAACCGCACCCGAAACGCCATTGACCGAAGTTAAATATGCTGAAAACGGTTTGCCGTTGGACGAACAATATGCCCGCGCCCAAACGTTGAACCGCGTTTTGGGCGCCGATCATTCTGCCGACCTGGCGGCCATTGAAGGCAAAGGCAAAGAACGCGCCACAAATTATGCCGCATCAAATACGGACACATCTATTGGAAATTTTCTCAAAGAACGTTTTGCCGAAGAAAAAAAACGCCTGGCTGATTTTATTGAACGCCAGGTTAAAAATACCGGCGGCACGGTTGGCTTGGACGAAAGCACCGTTTACAAGCGCGGCAACACCATTTTGAAGCCGTTGCAAGATTTGGAAACACATTTTGACGAAGCAACCCGCAAAATTTATGCGGAACGCGACGCAATTGCCAAAGATATTCCGGTCGAAGCGCAAAACATTATGAAGGTTTTGGGCGACGAATCGTTGACGCTGGCCAACACCGAAACCATTGGTTTGACCAACATTGCCAAAGCCCGCATGAAACAATTGGGCATGATTGACAAAGATGGCAACCTATTGCCGACAGATGCCAAAACTGCCGAAAACTTCCGTCAATTCCTTAACGAAAATTGGGATCGTAAAAATGCCAACCTTCACCGCCAGTTAAAAGAAGCGGTGGACAACGACGTATTGGCCAACCTGGACACAAACACGCCGCTTTACAAAGATGCGCGGGCGTTGCATGAACTTCGCAAAAATACTTTGGACAATCCAAACGGAATTGCCAGTATTTTGGATGCCGAAGGGCCAAAGGGCATCAATCGAAAAGTGCAAATTGAAAAAGTTGCTCAAAATATTGCGGATATGCCGGTGAATCAATTTACCCATGTAATTGATACGTTAAAAGGCGTCCCACCTGAATTGCAACCAGCCGCCACAAAAGCATTGTCAGAAATTAAAGCGCAGTTTGGTAACCAATTGGCGAGTAAAACAACGCCTAAACAAGTTACGGACTACATGAACGCAAATCGTGAGGTAATGAATCGTTTGTTTACGCCTGAAGAAATGGGCAACCTACGCGATTACCACAACGCCGTTCACATCCTGGCCACCGATACCGGTTACAAAGGCGCAGCGGTTCAAAAAATCAACGTGGAACAAAAGTTAGGTTCCAAAATTGCCGAACATTTGGTTTCAAAGGGCGCCGCTTTAACCGCCGGTGGAATTACTGAAATGGCCACGGGTGGCGTTACTGCCGGAACCGCTGGCGGTGCAGCCGCATTGGCAACAAACGAATTATTAGGCCAACGCGCAGCCAGGAAACGCGCCGCAGCGGAATCCAAAGCCGAACAAAAAGCATTTGAAAACACGCAATCGCGTTTTGTCCCCATTCAAGATTTGGTTAAAAAGTGAACGACGACATGGCACAGGCAGAAATTGATCCGGTCAAATACGGTGTCCTTTGGCAAAAGGTTCAGGACTATGAACGCCGGTTTGACCAAATGGAAACCAAGATGGACAAAATGGAAAATCAACTTGAACACCTGGTCGCCCTGGCCAACCAGGGCCGTGGTGGCTTTTGGGCTGGCATGGCGTTTGTGTCGTTCATTTCAAGTACCGTAGGTTTTGCAATCAGTTGGATGAAGGGGCATTGAAATGAGTGAGGAGAAAATTCAAAACATGGAAGCCAAAGGACAATTGATTGAAAAAATCACGTTTGCTTTGCTGCCATTGTTGTTTTCGTGCGTGGTTTACCTTATGTCGGCGCTGTCAAACTTGGCGCATGAAGTCACCATCCTGAACAGCAAAATTAGCCTGGTGGTGACCAGCGACAATAAACAAGCAAGCAACACCGGCGCCGAACTGGCCCGCGAAAAATTGCGCCAGGATTTGGAAAAGGAAATCCAACGCAACCGTGACCAAATCGCGGAAAACCGGATGCACATTGCCATCCTGGAAGAAAAAGTGCCGGTCAACGGCAAAATCAAAACCCTGACCGGAAAGGACTGATATGTTTGGACTTGACGCATTGTTGAACGTCGGCGGGAAGTTGATCGACAAATTGATTCCCGATCCCGAAGCCAAAGCCAAAGCGCAATTGGACTTGGCCGCATTGGCGCAAAGCGGGGAACTGGCCAAGATGGCCAACGAAACCAAATTGTTTGAAGTGGAAATGAACAACGTGTCGGATCGTTGGAAAGCCGACATGGGTTCCGATTCCTGGTTGTCAAAAAACATTCGGCCGCTGGCGCTGATTGCCATTTTTGTGGCGTTCTTTTTGTTCACCATGATGAGTGCATTCGGCTACAACGCGCAAGAATCCTACGTGCAGTTGTTGGGCCAATGGGGCCAAATCATTTTCCTGGCTTACTTTGGCGGCCGAACCGTTGAAAAACTGGCCGACATGAAAGGCAGAAAATGAATTTGTCAGAGCATTTCACCCTGGAAGAATTGACGCACACCGACCACCGCGAATTGGACAACACGCCCAACGACGCGGAAATGGCCAACCTGGTTCGCCTGGCTGACTTCCTGGAAACGGTCAAAAAAACATTGGGCGGCAAACCGGTGATGGTCAATTCTGCATTTCGCAGCAAAGCCGTAAATGATGCGGTTGGATCGAAAGACACCAGCCAACATCGGGTGGCCGCAGCGGCCGACCTTCGCATCCCTGGAATGACGCCGGACGAAGTGGTGCGGGCCATCATTGCGTCGGGCATTGGGTACGACCAAGTAATCCGCGAATTTGACCGCTGGACGCACGTAAGCATTCCAAACAAAGACGGAGACAAACCCCGACGCCAAGCCCTGATTATTGACAAGGCCGGAACGCGCCCGTTTGCTTAACTTTTCATGTTCCTGACAAACACCGCAAATGACGAAGCGGTGTCGCCAAATGCCCGCATTTTTTCAAATTCGTTGGCCACTTCGTCCAGGGTATGGTTTCGGATGGCCAAGGAACGGCAAGAATCGGGCGCCTGGCAGCCTTTTACATAGCAGAACGGACAAACCCATACCGTTTGATGAACGGGGCATCCTGGGGTATCCTGGCAAGAATTTTCGCAGCAATTCATAATTTGATCGCATTCAGGTTGAAGTTGTCGGCCATCACTTCGGCATAGTCAAAATGACGGCCAAAGCATTCCCTGAACGAAACGCATTCATCCGACCAGCCTTCAACGACATTTTTATAAATGTAAGCCTTACGTGGAACAGTAATCGTTCCGCAAATAAAGTGCAAGCCCTTTGGCGTAACGCGCCAGGCGCCACCCGCTTTTTTTGTTTCGTCATCGTTTACGCCTGGTTCAACAAACCCCCAATGCTGCAACGTTGTATGCGTTTTGCCACGCAACAGCCAGCGCGGGCCAATCTTTGGAACATCGACCCAACCATCCACATCGGAAGGGGCGCGGGAAAGCCACAGAAGGGCCAGGGCGCGTGTTTCGTTCATGCCCTGGGGGCTTACCTTGCCCCATTTCCCGCAACAGGGGCAATGGCCCCCGTCGCCTTCGATGGTGGCCCGCCAGTTGGTTTTCAGTTGCGCCAGGTAATCGCCTTCGTCGCCAAAAAAATCCAATTGCATGGCCAGCCCCTTAGAAGTTTGGCAAATCGTCGTTCATGTCGTCGAACCCGCTGCTTTGGGGTGCGCGTCGCTGTTGTTGGCCTTGCGGCTGGTCGTCGCGTTCGCGTGGTTCGTTGATGTATGCCCAACCGTCCCAACCGCCTTCCTTCAGCGGGATCACGTCGATTTTGAGCATTGGCCCGTTCTTGGTGTCGATAATCGAACCGATCCGCTGGTAACGGTTCTTTTGTTGGCCCTGGGCGTTGTTGTACGTGCCGGTGATTACGGTGATTTCGTTGATAAGTTTTGCCATGATTTATTCCCCAATTATTTTTTTAAGTTGATCGACCTTGACCGCGGTTTCAGCCAGGAACTTGATTATTTCCGCTTCCATGTCGGCCACGAAAACTTCGTCACGCGGTACGCGCTTAATGAACAGTTGCGCTTTGGCTGGCATCCGTGGATCAAATACAACGTAATCGCACCAGGCGCGGCCAGCACAAACCATTTGAAATTGCATTTGAGCGAAATACTTTTGCGGGATGGCGCCGGTCAGCAGCGTTTCAATCATCGTGGCCGTGTTGGGGCATTTGATTTCCACGCATCCGTCGTCACCCAACAGGCCGTCGGGTGACGCGCCAGCCATCGCAATGGTCGGGTGGTTGACAAAGCCCACTTCCTCAACCATGTTGCCGGTGGCGGCTTCATACGCCCCGCGGGCAAAGGGTTCCTGGTCGGTTCCCCATTGCATGGCGCTATTGGTGAACGATTCCTGGCGTGTGCCGGTGATTTGTTCGACCACCAGTTGGGCCATGTAGTTTTCGCGGCTGGCGCTATAACCCGACTTTGTGCGGGCCATCACGTCGGCCACTTTGGACGCGGTGACTTTGCCCAGGCGGGCGGCAAACCATTCGTCGGTGCGTTGTTCGATTTCGTCAGACATTTTCATTTCCTTTGGTTGATAAATCTTTTTTGGCACGGGCCACGCGTTCTTTTTTGGCTGCCATCACTTTGGCTTGCAATGCCTGGTTTCCTTGACAACCATCAAATGCTTCCTTGAACACTTTGGCCAATTCGTCGCTGTTGGCGCTGGCCTGGATTGCTGCTAAGTGGTCGGTAATGTCGGGCGTTGGGATTGCTGGCGCTGTTGGGCGTTTGCTGGCCGCGTTGCCGTCGTCATCTTCCGGTGCAATGCCACAGGCTGCCATAAGGCTATATCGGCGGGCATACGTCAATGCGCTGCCGTAACCCTGGGCATCTTGTTTGGTGGCCGGAACGTGCAGCCGACCGCACGACATGACCTGGCCGGATTCGTGAATGAACACGGTTTCGACAATCACGCCGGTTTCGCATTCGTGGACTTGTTGCGTCAAGGCAATGCCGTTGTCGTTTAACGAATCCACGACCGCTTCCACGCAAGCCGACAAGTCGGCATACTTGGAACGGAAGTGCGGGTTGCTGGATGATTTCAAAGCGGGGCCAAATGCTTTTTGTGCTTTGACCAAGGCGCTGGCAATTTTGCTGAAGTTGTTAAGTTGTTCCATGATTTTTTCCTTTACCATTTCGGGGCGCAAGTAACGTCAATCACAACGTCGGCGGTGTATCCGCTGACCTTGCGTTTTCCGTACATCAACACGGCGCGAAGGTTGTTGGCCTGGCAATCGCCAATGGCCGACACGACTTCGTTCCGCGACATGGGTTGGATTTCTTTATCCAACACCAAATCTTGTTTTCCGCTGGTGGTCGATGTATTGGCGCAACCGGTCAACCAGGCGCCAACAACAATCACCAGGGCCAACAAAACCAACCAATTCCAGGCGCGTTGGTAGCGCGTTGGTTTTGGGTAATAAGGGCCATCAACATCGATGCGAATAGGTTTTTTCATAGCAGTTACTTTCAGAATGGTGCGGGCGGCAAGTTATTCCGCTTTTGATTTTGGTAATCGCGTTCTTGCTTACGCGTCCAGGGGATTGGCCCCCCTGGCGGCGGGAAAGGCCAGTTAGACATTTGCAATTTCTTTGGCGTAGTTGATGGCCTGGGCAAACATGGCCACGGGATAAATGCGGGTGGCCACAACCATTTCGGCATCGGTGTCCAACAACGTGACGGCATAACCTTTTTTGACCTGGGTTACCAGGGAAGCAATGCCATATTCCGCATTCACAAACGTTGCGATTTGGTTGGGGTTGGTGATGGTGACGGCGTTCATGCTGCAACCCCTGACAAAAATTGTTGAACCTGATTCATTTCGTCGGCGCTGACTGTCCATTCAGGAATGCCGCCATCAAGCGAAAGGCCGTTGGGATATGTGCCATCCATAATGGTGTCAACGTAGTAACGAGACACAAATTGACCACGGCCCATCCAATCAGATTGGTTGTAGCGTGAATCGTAGAATTCGACCATTGGCGCTTGGTCGTTTGTCAGGCAGTCATTCCGGCCGTATTTTTCGCCGGTTTGAACTACGCGAATGTTGTATTTGCCTACATTTAACATTTTAATTTCCTTTTTAAAAGACCCGTTAGGGCATGATGTGATTTTAAGCCAACTTAACTTGCGGTGTCAATAGGATCAGCAAATATTTTTGCAAATCTTTCACGAACTGCAATTGCTTCACGCAATTCGGCCAGGCTGGCGCGTTCCAGGTAAACGCCGCTGACGGTGGCGGCGTAGAACACGCGGCCCCCGCGATGTACCCTGGTGATTCGGATTGTCATTTCGTTCCCCTTAAAAGATGGCCATTGCAAGCCAAATCAAAACATAGATGGCCGGTGCTGCCACCAGCGCCATCCCCAAAACTTCCCAATCGGTTGGTTCGCGGTTCATGGCGTCCCCTTTATGCGGCCTTGCGGCCAACAGCATTCCAACCGTAACCGTCGTCACCCAAGAACCCGACACGGGCCAGGGTGGCGCTTTCCTTTGTATCGCAAAGGCTGATTTCCTCAACCTTGGCCATGATGCAGCGATTTGCTTCGTAATCCAACCGGTCGGCAATGTAGGCGCTGTCGTAACCGTCGGTAATGACAGGCATTGCGTAACCGTAGTATTTGCAAGCCGCTTCGACTGCGCCTTCCAAAAATGCTTTTGTAAATTTGCGATTGACAAAAACAAAGTCAGCACCGAACCGAACTTCCTGGCCATCCAAGGCGCCGTAATTGCTGCCTTTGTAATCGGTCATTCCGTCGAAATAAGAACCTTCAAACATACCGGCCACCGCTTTGACCTGGTTGTAAGTTGGGCCGTTTTCGTAACGAATATTGATGCTGGCGCCGCCGGAATAAACGCTAGAACGGACGGCAAACTTTACGCCAGGAAAAGATTCTTTGAGAGCAGCGCGAATGAGTTTTGCGGTTTCGGCGCATGAGAGGTATTTACGATTTGACATTTTGATTTCCTTTTAAAAGACCCCGTGCAATTTGTTAGGGCATAGGTGAATATTAAGCCCGCTTAACAACATTGTCAAACACTATTTGTAAAGCCCCCTTAACTTTGTCAGGTATTGCCACTCTTGACAAGATTTGCAAGGCCGCTTAACATGGAAAGATGGATAAAGAAAAAGCAATCAAACTGGCTGGATCGGCCAAGGCTTTGGCCGAACTGTTGGGAATCACCAGGGCGGCCGTTAGCCAATGGGGAAGCGATGTTCCGTCGGCACGGGTTTGGCAGTTGAAAGCGTTGCGTCCGAAATGGTTTAAGGGCTAGAATTTGTTGGAATCCGGCTAGGGTGGAAGTCATGAGCCACCCGAAAAGCGAGCCCACCCGCCGCCGTGATTTCTTTTTTATGTGGGACAGAGTGAGGGAAAAATGCACTATTACCAGCATCACATTGGTGACTTTATAAAAGCCACCGCCAGGTTGACCGACGGCCAAGCAATGGCCTATTTGCGGTTGTTGTGGATGTACTACGACACCGAAAAACCCCTGAAGCCTGACACCAAAATCCTGGCTTTCCAAATTGGCGCGACCGTTGAAGAAACGGAATTGCTGTTGGAATCGTTTTTTTGGCTGGCTGAAAACGGATGGCATCACACACGATGCGACCAGGAAATCGCAGAGTACCGAACATTCCTGGAGAAAAAATCCAACGCCGGTCGGGCATCCGCTGAACGTCGGAAGCACAACAGCGCAACAGGTGTTGAACAGGTGTTGAACGAGTGTTCAACGGATGTGCAACTAACCACTAACCACAAACCATTAACCATAAAACCAAAGAGAGAGAGCCAGCGCGGGACGCGCCTGGCCCCTGACTTTCCGCTGTCGGATGAATGGGTTTCTTTTTGTCACCAACACCGGCCTGAACTTGATCCGCGGGAAACGTTTGAGGGGTTCCGCGACTACTGGATCGCGCAGCCTGGCCAAAAGGGCGTAAAAACCGATTGGACGGCCACCTGGCGCAATTGGGTACGTCGGCAACAGGCAGCCAAGAAAACAGCGTCAGAGGCCCGTTTGGCGCAAATGGCAGCCCTTACCCGCGGCCTGGCAACACCAAAACCAGTACCAGCCCCGTTTTGGGCAAAACCTGAGCAAACCGTGGAGGTGTCCGATGTGGAACGCAAACGACTTTTGTGATGCCGAAAGCGGCTTTGATTACGTGTTCAGCAAAATGAACGCGATTTATGGCGCCACGTTTGCCAACCATTGGCGCGACGTTGACCCCAACCTGATTCGCCAAGTGTGGATTGACGAATGCGGCCGCGGCCTGACCTACCGGCCAAAGATGGATTACGCGTTGCAGCACATGAACCCCGACCGGCCACCGTCAGCCCTGGCATTCAAAAAATTGTTGATCGATGGCCCGCGCATTCCTGACAAACCTGAAACGCTGATAACCAGGCAGCCGACATTGCACGAACGAATTGCCACCGAAAAAGCAAAGGTGGAAGCGTTGGCCAAATTACGCGAAATGACTCAACATTTGAGGATGCCTAAATGACAACAGATCAAAATTCCAAATTAGAAATTGAAATTTTAAAAAGTCAAATTTCAGCCAAACAGCGTGAATGCAACGAAATTTATGGTTTGTTGGCTTCGGCGCATTTAAACCTAAAACAGCATTTGAAATATGGTTTTAATGAAAAAACCGCAATATCTACATTGATTTCCGTTGGCCAACATTACCCAAAATTAAAAGCCGAAATGGAAAAAAATGACACGCAATGAAGGCCATTTTTTGTTAAACAAAATTCAAGAGGGGCAAACTTTTGACTTCGACCAAATCACCGCAGCCCTTATTGCAACCGGCGACCTTGCCGGATGGCGAGAAACCCACCTGGTCGGAAGCCTGGCGGCGGGAATGCGAAGCCAGGGATTGGTTGCGCCGGTGGAAATTGCACCAGCGCGAGAGGGGAACCAGGTTTGCGAACGGGTGGTGGATGGACACGATAGCGAAAATCGAGAAAATCCGCGGCCCTGGTGCAGCGCATACATTGCGGCAAGATATGAATAAGGAAAAAACAAAATGAAAATTGATGTTCAAAAAATGCACAGCGTTGGTTTTGGAATTTTGTTTTTTTCAAGATATGGCATTGGCATTCAAATTGGAAGACGTTGGTTTGGAATCAAAAAATGAGAGCCGCAAGGATTGACGCAAATCATGAACAAGTTGTATTGGCATTACGCACGGCTGGCGCTACGGTTCAGTCTTTGGCGGCTACTGGCAAAGGTGTACCTGATTTGTTGGTGGGATTTCAAGGCAAGACGTTGCTTATGGAAATTAAAGATGGCAGCAAAACGCCTTCGGATCGGCGTTTGACTGAAGACCAATTGAAGTGGCACGGCGCCTGGCGTGGCGGCCCCCTGGCCGTTGTGGACGGCGTGGACGCGGCATTGCGAATGTTGGGGGTGTTGAAATGATTTACGAACTACACAACGCGCAGCAAGCCAAAGTTTTGATGGATAACATTTGGCCGGAAGTTAAAAAAAATTTGATGGCTGGCCACAAAATGCGCTTGGAAGTGAAGCGATCCACAAGGTCGTCGGATCAAAACGATATGTTTCACGCCATCATTTACCAAATTTATTTGGCCATGCGCGTGGCCGGTTCAACCTGGACGGCCGACGATTGGAAGCGCCTGTTGATTGACCAATGGGCGCACGAAACCGACCGCAAGATTGGCAAGGTGTCGCCAAGCCTGGATGGCCAGCGCGTCGTCCAGTTGGGTTGGCAAACGCACAAATTCACCATTCCCGACGCCACCGAATTTATTGAATGGTTGCTGGCCTGGTGTGCTGAAAAGGGGATTGAAGCGTGACCGGCTGGCGCAAAAGGCAAATTATGGAAATGCAAAAACACCCCTACGTTCGATCAAAAAAGTTGTTGCGCCTGGTGGCCAGCCTGGATTGCCAATTGTGCGGCAGCGGTCATTTTGTCCAGGCAGCACACACTAATTGGGGCGGCGGCAAGGGCCGCGGCATCAAGGCCGACGACAACCTGGTGGCCGCGCTTTGCATGAATTGCCACCACGACATTGACCAAGGCGCCCAATGGACAAAACGCGAACGGCAACAAGCCTGGTGGGCAGCGCACAAAAAAACGGTTGATTGCCTGGTTGATGGGGGCAAATGGCCAGTTGACGTCCCAATCCCCAATGAGGCAGAATGGGAACGGTTTTTTGAGCAGTTGACTTAAACGGGGGTTTCGCCCCCCGCTTTTTTCCATTATCATGGGCAAATATGGAAAACGAATCAGCAGAATTTGTTGCAGCATTGCTGCATTCAGGAACAGTTGCACACTTCATGCATCTGTCAACGAATTCCTATGCACAACACAAAGCCCTTCGGCACTATTACAACGACATAATTGATTTGGTTGATAGTTACGCTGAATGTTTTATGGGCCGTTATGAACAGTTGAAATCCTGGCCGCAAGAATTCCACAATGCCAAAAACCCCGTGGAATATTTCACCAGTTTAAAAGATTTTGTGGAAGACGCCCGCAAGGAACTTCCGCAAGATACGGAATTGCAAAACCTGGTTGACGAAATCGCCGACCTGATAAATTCCACGTTGTATAAACTTCGATTCCTCAAATGAAAGGCAAAACCATGTCAGCAATGCAACAACCCAAGGGCTACGGCCAAGGCAGCAGCGCCAAAGAACCTTCCGGCGTAAAAGCCAGCGACGCCAGCGGCGAACGCAGCGGAATGATTAAAAACGGAATTGCAATGGGCAAGGCTGACAATATCAGCCCTGACAAACAATTCAACGGCGGCCGCAGCAGCGGCGTTTGCTACACGCACACCCGCGCTAAGTAATGGCCACCCCGCTGTCAGCAATGGCGGCGGTGCAGCCAGGCCAGCCGCCGGTCGGAAACCGGCTTTCCGCGCTTGCACCGCAGCCGCAAGAGGAACCGGTAAATCCGATTACGTCGGAATATGCCGATCGCTTGCAAACGGACTATCCTGGCCTGGTTGCGGAATATCAACGCCTGGCTGAATCAGACGAAGGGCGCACATTAAACACCGATGTGGCCCGCGAACTGTCACCGCATTACCGCGCTGACCGCACCAAATCCGCTGACGTACACGAACCATCCAGCGCCTTTGTCAAGCGTTTATACGCTGACAAGTTGGCGCAAAGAACGCCTGAAGGCCGCGACGCAACCGTAATTTTTACGGCTGGCGGCACAGGCGCGGGCAAAACCACCGGTATGGACATTGTGAAAAAGGTCAATTCAGCAGCCGGTCGGGCTGAAATGACTTACGACACAAACATGAACAAGTTTGAAACGGCAGATAAAAAGGTCGCCCAAGCCTTAGATGCTGGCCGCAAGGTTCACATTATTTACACCTACCGCGACCCCGTGGAAGCCTTGGAAAATGGCGCATTGAAACGGGCGTCACGCATGGAATCACAAATGGGAACTGGCCGCACCGTCCCGCTTTCCGAACACGCAAAAACCCATTTAGGCGCCCGCCAGGCAATTGAACAATTGGCAGCCAAATACCGAAACAACGGCAAAGTGCAGATTCAGGTAATCGACAACAGTCGCGGCGCCGGTAAAGCGCAGTTAAGCAGCCTTGACAAGTTGCCTAAACTGAATGAAAATGAAGTGAGGAAAGGATTACAAGATGCCCTTGAACGAGCCAAAAAATCAGGCGCCATTAGTGACGCCATCTACCGTGGAACCGCTGATTACGCCAGCGCAGCATCGGGAAAATAGAATGCACGAAGCCGAAGGTAAGACTTTGGGCGCGGATTTTGCCAATGCCTTAAATAAAGGCGTTTTGAGTGGGGAAATCCCTAATGGATAAACCGACTTGCAAAAATTGCGTTTATTTTTTGAATGCCCAGGTATTGGGAACTTGCCGACGCAATCCGAATCCCGTGAACAAACATCATTCCGATTGGTGCGGTGAACATCAAGGTGGAATCATGATTGCCGCCTTGCCGGTTTACGACATTATGACGGACACCATTACAACCCCCGAACGTAAAAAGCCTGGAAGGAAGCCAAAAAATGGTAATCACGCCGTTGCATGATCGCGTCCTGGTCAAACCCATCGTCCGCAAATTGTCGGAGGTTTTGATTGTGGAAAACAAGGAAAAATTTAACGAAGGCACAATTGTGGCCATTGGCCCCAAGGTGAACGACGTGAAAGTTGGAGAACGCATCAAATACGGCAATGGCACGTATTTGGATTGGCCGGTTCACAAAATCGACGGGGAAGATCACCAGTTGATCCAGGAAGGCGACGTGGCTTGCGTTGTCGAGATGGATTAAGAGATACTACGCACTAGGCAATTTTGCCCGCCCTTTTAACATACAAAGGAAAATCAAATGTCAAATTCAATCGCAGTCGGCGTCGCATATAACGACCCCGAATTCTCAACTGTTTACGCAACCGCAGAGATTGGCTATTCAACAGCCGCCCAAGGTACAGTCACCCAGGCCACCGACAAATCAACGGGCGTGACTTTAAACAAATCGGCTGGTCGCATCACAATGAACAACGCTGCTTTGGCTGGCGCCACCGCTGTTTCATTTATCTTGACTAACAGCCTAATTTCAGCGAATGACACAATGATTGTGAATATTGGAAGCAATACTACTGGTAGCGCTCTTGGTGCTTACACCACTTATGTTTCTTACCTTGCCGCTGGTTCTGCCTTGATTACGTTGCGTAACTTGACCGCTTCTACTTCATATTCAGAAGCCGTTGTCATCAATTTTGCCCTCCTTCACGGCCAATAAGGAAACCGCAATGCTGACAGTAGAGAAAATTACCGCCCGCATTGCCGAATTGCAAGGATTGGCCAAGCAGCACGAAGCCATCCTTTTGCAAATCAGCGGCGCGATCCAAGAATACCAAAACGTATTGGCCCAGGCCAGCGTTGAAAAAGGGGAAGACGATGCCGCTAATCAGGTCAATGGCGCAGAAGGCGTTTAAGCAAAACGTCAAAACCGAAGTAAAGGCCGGTAAGCCCGTCAAACAGGCGGTGGCCATTGCTTATTCCGAAAAGCGGGAAGCGGCAAAAAAGCCAGCAAAGAAAAAATGACCGTCGCAACAGCACCCAAGAAACGAAAGCCTAAGGCAGCCGCCAAGGGTGTTGCCGCGCCCGTCAAACGTCCAGTTGGTCGCCCCACGGTGTACCAGGACACATTCCCCGACATGATGATTGAGTTTTTTAGCCAGCCGCCCACCAGGGAAGTGGTCAACCGCGACGCCAAGGGCAATGAACACACTCAAACCCTACCTGGGGTTTTCCCTACGTTAGCGCGGTTTGCCACAAACATTGGGGTGACAAAACACACCCTTCACGATTGGGCGACCGCAAAGAATATTGAAACCGGCGAGTTAACCCACCCTGAATTTTCCGACGCCTACAAAAAGGCCAAGGATTTACAGGAAGCCAACTTGATCGAAGGAACCATCGGAAACGCCTATAACAGCACGTTTGCGATATTTACGGCCAAGAATGTCCTGGGCTGGCGCGACAAGATTGAACAGGAAATCACCGGCAAGGATGGCGCCGCCTTTGCTGGCATCCAGGTAACCTTTGTGACGCCCGATGGATACAACCCCGACAATTGAAAACGCCATTGCAAAAGCCGAATTTCCGGTTAAGTTGCAAGGATTGTTCAAAAAGGCCCGTTATAAAGTTTGCCTGGGTGGCCGCGGCGGTGCAAAATCCTGGGGAATATCACGCGCCCTTTTAATCTTGGGCGCCAAAAGCCCGCTTCGCATATTGTGTGCGCGGGAATTCCAGGCCAGCATTAAGGATTCCGTCCACAAACTGCTATGCGACCAAATCGAAGCCCTGGGATTGCTGCCCTTTTACGAGATTACGCAAACGTCGATCCGTGGCTTCAACGGTACGGAATTCGCCTTCATCGGCCTGAAGAACAACCCGACCAACATCAAGTCATTCGAAGGCGTGGATATTTGTTGGGTGGAGGAAGCCCAAACGGTCAGCCGGTTGTCTTGGAACATCCTGATTCCGACCATTCGAAAACAGAATAGCGAAATATGGGTTTCGTTCAACCCTGACCTGGAAACCGACGAAACTTATCAGCGGTTTGTCGCCAAGCCCCCGCGGGACTGCATCATGATGCGGATTAACTGGTCGGATAACCCCTGGTTTCCCGAAACCTTGCGCCTGGAAAAAGACGCATTAAAAGACCGCGACCCAAGCGCCTACAACCAGGTTTGGGAAGGAATGTGCCGCAAATCGGTTGACGGCGCTATTTTTGGCAACGAAATGCAGCAAGCCGAAAACGACAATCGGCTGACAAAGGTTCCTTACGATCCAACCAAACCGGTTCATGCAGTTTGCGACCTGGGCTGGTCGGACGCTACGGCCTGGTGGTTTGTCCAATTCATTGGGATGGAAACCAGGTTGATTCGTTACTTTGAAGGCAGCCAGCGCACCATGACCAGTTACCTGGCGCAGTTGCAAACCTTTGGTTATGTGTACGACACAATTTGGCTGCCGCATGATGCCGAAAACAAAACCCTGGCAGCAGCCGGTCGCACCATTGAAGAAATTGTGCGAAGCGCCGGATTCAAAACCAGCGTAATGCCACGGGTTCCGGTGGTCGATTCGATCAACGCGGCCCGAACCATATTCCCAAATCTTTGGTTTGACCGCGAGAATTGCGCCGATGGCTTGAATTGCCTTCGCCATTACCGTTATGAGGTTGATCCCGAAACGGGCCAATTCAGCAAGTCACCATTGCACGACCAATATTCCCACGGCGCCGACGCATTTCGTTATATTGCATTGATGATTAAAGAACCAGCCACCCGCAAAAAAGCGCGGATGGTTGCCGAAACCACCGGTTGGATGGGATAATTTCAGGAAATAAGGGGCGAATATGTCAGATTACCAAGACCAATCGGAAGACCCACGCATCCAGGACGCCATTAAGTTTTTGCGCCTGGTTGGTGAAGCCGATTCAAACAACCGCCAGGAAGCATTGCAAGACCTGAAATTTGCCGCTGGCGATCAATGGCCGGTGGAGATTCAGAACAGCCGCAACATTGAAGCCCGCCCGTGCCTAACGATCAATAAGATTGACGCCTATGTGCGCCAGGTGTGCAATCAGCAGCGCCAGCAGCGCCCCAGGATCAAGGTTCACCCCGTCAACAACGAAGGCGATTTGAAGGTGGCCCAGGTGATCGAGGGCATCACCCGCCACATTGAAGTCAACAGCAACGCCGACACCGCTTATGACACCGCGTTTGATTACGCCGTGCGAATGGGTTGGGGTTACTGGCGCGTGGTAACCAATTACACGGCAGAAAATTCGTTCGACCAGGACATTTACATTGAAGCGATCGACGATCCGTTTTCCGTGTATTTTGATCCCAACAGCGTGGCGCCCGATGGTTCCGACGCTGAAAAATGTTTGATTACCAGCGTGGTGGCCAAACACGTTTTCCGCGAAATGTACCCTGACGCCGATGATGGCGTGGGCTTTTTGCCCCGCGCAACGGGTGATTCAACAGCGGAATGGGTGACCAAGGAAGACATTAGGATTGCCGAATATTTCTATATGGTGCGCGAAAAGCACGACCTAGTGATGCTGTCCGATGGAACCAAAGAATGGGCCGACAAACTGCCGCCCAAAGAAACGTTGGACGAAGCGGGCATTATTGAAGTTGACCGCCGCCCATCATTTCGCAAAAAGGTAAAGTGGTGCAAGATGACCGCAATGGAAATCCTGGAGGAAAAGGAATGGGCGGGCAAATATATTCCCGTCGTGCCATGCTACGGCGCCCAGGTGGTGATCGAAGGCAAACGTAAAAAGTACGGCCTGGTTCGATTTGCCAAAGACCCGCAGCGAATGTTTAACTTTTGGCGCACCGCCACCACCGAATCCATTGCCCTGGCGCCCAAGGCCAAATGGTTGATGGCTGAAGGCCAGGACGAAGGCCACGAAAACGAATGGGCATTGGCCAACATCAAATCGTCGCCTGTCTTGCGTTACAAACAACGTGACATTGATGGCCAGCCCGCGCCAGCACCAACCCGTTTGCAGCCCGAACCGCCACCGGTCGGCATTATGTCGGCAGCCACGGAAATTTCTAACGATCTTCAAACCGTCCTGGGAATTTTTGACCCGTCGCAACAAATGCCTGGCAATATGTCCGGCAAAGCCTTGATGGGCCAGCAGCAGCAAGTCGATTTGTCGAATTTCCATTTTTACGACAACATGACGCGTTCGATCAAGCAAACGGGCAAAATTATCTTGGATTTGATTCCCAAGATTTACGACACCCAAAGGGTGATGAGAATCATTGGCGTGGACGGCAAGCCCGACATGACCACCCTGAATGACTTGCAAGCCACCGGCGAAGTGCTAAACAACGTCACCGTGGGCGAATACGATGTGGTGATGGATACCGGCCCAGGTTACAACAGCAAGCGCCAGGAAGCGGTTGAAGCCATGATGCCTTTGATGGCGCAAAATGAAATTTTCCAAGCCGCGGGTGACCTTTTGTTCCGCAACATGGACTTCCCTGGCGCCGACACAATTGCAGACCGCCTGGCTGCAATGAACCCGTTGGCCAAGATTGATGACAAGTCGCCGATTCCACCGCAAATCCAAATGATGATTATGCAATTGCAGAAAACCGTTCAGGATCAACAGCAGCAAATGCAAGCGATGGGGATGGACATTAAATACGGCATTACCAAGGAAGGTGTGCGCCAGGAAGGTGAAACCCGCCGCGAACTTATCAAAGGTTACGCCAAGGCGCACGACACCGAAACGATGGCCGAAGTTAAGGCCAACGACCAAAACACCCGCGCAGTCACCAGCCAAAACAAAACTGAAATTGACGCCATTGTTAAATTGGTGCTGGCCAACATCAATCCGTTGGAATTAAAGCGAATGATTGATCGCATGAACGCCGAACAATACGCATTTGCCCAAGCGGCTGCCCAAGACGTAAACACCGGCGCCCCAATGTTTTTGACCGGAATGGAACAGGCGTCAGGATTAAACCAGGCGCCGCAAATGCCAATGCAAGCCCCGCAGCAAATGCCCCAAGGTGGCCAACCAGGTATGGGCCAACCACAAATGGCACAATAGGGTTGACAATGTAAATGATTTCGGTTAACAATCGACCAAGCCTACCGATGGGTTTTCATCGGGTTTATTCTTAGGGTTACCCTATGTCAGACAATGAAGTAGTGGAACGAGTTGCCGGTAACTTGGTGACAAGTGACAATTTAGCGGAATTCACCGCCCGTAAGTTAGGTTTAGTTGATGTGCCAGCGGAATCCGCGGCGACGCCAAAGTCGAAAGACCAGGCAGTCGAGCCGGACGCCGAAAGCAATCAGAGTGGACACGACGGGGAAGGGAATGAGGCGACGGTAGAGGAAGATCAGAAGGATCGTAAACCGAACCCGAAGATCGAAAGGCGTTTTTCGGAGATAACCAAGCAGCGTGAGGAAGCGCGTAAAGAAGCGCAACGCGAACGTGAAGCAAGGGAATCTTTGGAAACCAGGTTTAAGGAACTGGAAGCCAAGGTCAACCCACAAAAGGCGCAAGCCGCGGATGACCTGGGGCCGGAACCCAAGCCTGAAGAATTCAACGATATGTTCGAATACGCGAAAGCGTTGGCTGAATTTACCGCTGATAAGAAATTGATGGAACGGGATAAGCAAGTGGCCGAACGCCAGGCCGCGGAACAACGGGTTCAATTCGAAAAGGGTTGGGCCGACCGCGTGAATGCAGCGAAAAGTCAATTGCCGGATTTCGACGAAATGGTTCAATCAAGCAACGTGTCGGTTTCCGATCCGGTGCGCGATGCGATCATGGAGAGTGACACGGGGCCACAAATCCTGTATTACTTGGCCGAAAACCCCGAATTTGCCGATGAACTTGGCAAAAAAACCGTTATTTCAGCCCTTCGTGAAATTGGGAAGTTGGAAGCCCGCTTCGAAAAAGCACCAACCAAAACGGAAGACGAACCGGAAGTGCGAACCGCCACCGTGAAATCAAGAGCGCCAGCGCCGATTTCGCCAATTCGTGGGGCGATTTCCAAGACTGAAAACAACGTGGATGCCGACGGCAATTTCCACGGAACTTTTCAACAATGGAAAGCAGCCCGACAACAAAAGCGTATCCGCTGACAACGAAACCCTTTTCAATAGGACTTAAAAATGGCTAATAATTTGCTTACCATCAGCAAGATCACCAACGAAGCGTTGATGGTCTTGGAAAACGAACTTACGTTCACAAACAACGTCACCCGCGAATACGACGATCAATTTGCTGTCACCGGCGCCAAAATCGGTAACACTTTGAACGTTCGTCGTCCTGGTCGTTTCATCGGTACAACTGGCCCCGCGCTGAACGTTGAAGACTTCAACGAAACATCTGTGCCTGTTACTTTGTCCACGCAATTTCACGTTGACACCCAATTTACTAGCCAAGATTTGGCTTTGAGCCTGGACGCATTTTCAGATCGAATTCTCAAACCCGCGATTGCGGCCATTGCGAATAAGATGGATTATGACGGCTTGACTATGGCCAAAAACAACGTGGCCAACATTGTCGGCACGGCTGGCACACCGCCCACCGGCTTGATTACTTACCTGACCGGCCAGGCTTACCTGGACAGCGAAGGTGCGCCCCGTGACGGTCGCCGTTCTATCGTGATCGAACCGTTCACTTCCGCAACCATTGTTGACAGCCTAAAAGGTTTGTTTGTTCCTTCCGATGTGGTTGGCAAACAATACACCAAAGGCATGATGGGCCGCGATTCCGCTGGTGCAAACTGGTACATGGATCAAAACGTTGTGTCCCAAACTTTTGGTTCTTACGCAACCGCTACATTGGCTTGCGCGACAACCACCGGAACCGGCTTTTTGTCAACCGGTTGGGCTTCAACGTCCACCATTGCATTGACTGCAACGACCGCAACCGCTGGTTTGAAACAAGGCGATGTGATTCAAATCGCTGGCATTTATGGCGTTAACCCACAAAACCGTCAAAACTACGGCAAAGTGCGTAATTTTGTCGTGACTGCCGATGTGACTGTTGCTACTTCGGGAACCACTTCCGTGATTGTCAGCCCCGCTGTCATTACCGGTGGCCAATTCCAAAACGTTGTTGTGACTTCCACCAGCGCCACCGCTGTTGTTACACCATTCAACAACACCGGCGTTGTCAGCCCACAGAACTTAATTTTCCACAAAAATTTTGCGACCGTGGCAACCGCTGATTTGGAATTGCCTGACGGGGTTCACTTTGCTGGACGTGCTAGTGATAAAGACCTAGGATTGTCCATCCGTGTAGTACGCCAGTATACAATTAACAACGATTCAATCCCTACGCGCCTTGACGTGTTGTATGGTTGGGCGCCCTTGTATCCTGAACTGGCTTGCCGCGTTGCAGCCTAAAAAAAGCGGGGTGGCTTCGGCCACCCTTCATTAAACACATTTAAGGAAAATCATCATGAGCAATCCAGGGCCAGCATCAACACAATCCATTCACCCTTCAAACCTTGCAACGAACCAGGCTTTGCGCCTTATTGCATCGGCCCAGGGTGTCAATTTGAACCTAGTTGCAGATACCGTTGCCCCCATCCTGGTGGCCGGTAATGTAAGCGTTCAAAGTATCATCGTTGCAAACGCATCGACCAGCCTGACAAGCGCCTATTTGGCCGTTTATACAGGCCCAGGCGCAACAGGCACAACGGTAAAATCGACTTATGCTTTGAGTGGTAATGACAGCACAACCAAGGTTGTGGTAACTGCCGCCACTTCGACTAATTCGATTACAGGCACACCCTTGTATATCCGCAACACTACCGTCCAAGGCGCAGCGGCCACCGCCGATGTGTTCATTTACGGTTACGACCTGACTTTCCAATCTTAATATTGGATTAGGAAAGCAAAGAAGCCGCCCTCAAAAGGGGTGGCTTTTTTTGCATTGTCAGGTCTATAATTTGAAAAACATTTATGAGGGCCGAAAATGCTTAACACATCGGTAATGCGCCTATCGGGCAAAACGTATCGGTTGGACTTGACCACATCGGCCAGCACGACCCTTTTGATTGAAGACACAACAAACGATCAATCCAACCTGGTCAGCCTGTTAAATACCGGAACTGGTGTCGCATCGGTTGAAATTGCCAACGCCAGCGCATCGGTTTTGACGCCTACCATTGCATCAACCGGAAATGCTGGTTCGTATGTTTTACCGGCTGCAATGCAAGGGCCAATTCTAATTGCCGCCCCACCCGCGCCCTTTTACATTAAAGGAATCAGCAGCGGCACGAATTCTTTGTTCATCACACCCGTGGAGGTTGGTTAAATGATAAATACCCCAATGCAGAGAAATGCGGGAAAAACTTATACCCTTGATTTAACAACAAGTGCAAGCACCGCATTACTGGTTACCCCTATTACTAACGATAACGTAAATTATGTTTCGCTGTTGAATACTGGTTCCGGCCTGGCTGGCGTCGAATTTGCGCCCGCATCGGCCAACCTGGTGACCCCGACTATTGCCACGACCGGCAACAGCGGTTCTTTTGTATTGCCTGGCGGCATGAATTTTCCCTTGATTATTGCGGTTCCAAAAGGCCCGTTTTACATCCAGGCGATTAGCAGCAGCACGAATACACTTTATGTAACCCCTGTCCAAGCAGATTAAAAGGGGCCGTTATGGGGAACAACGTTCCTGTTA
>Ga0114960_10000473_pt1 | contig 33766 bp, 32 predicted proteins | sample C_130625_MF_Meta_FD_92637 | JGI IMG/M metagenome (GOLD analysis project Ga0114960, IMG submission 92637) | Freshwater microbial communities from Lake Croche, Canada to study carbon cycling - C_130625_MF_MetaG | ecosystem: Environmental > Aquatic > Freshwater > Lake | place: Lake Croche, Canada...
CGACTCGATACTTTTTCGACGTTGTCGCGCAGCCTTGGTTACGTGATGTCGGCGAGTCAGACATCATCAGGTAACCCTGCACAGACATCTTTGAATCTGTTTCCAGGGCAATCGATGTCGTCGCGAACCGTCAGCGTTATGAGCACCTGGAAACAACTGGACTGTTCGTCCTACGGCGACGCCAACAACAACACCGCGGAAACGGGACCGTGGGCCGCATTTGACAGTAACGCCCTTACCTCTTGGCAAACCGCGTCTAATGCTCGAGCAATTGGCCAGTGGATATCGGCCAGCAGTTGGAAACCAGTTGCTTTCAAAGTCATCCGCGTCGCAAAGTCGAGTTCCTTTCTCAATGCGCGTTCAATCACCTCAGTTGGAATAAAAGTTGATGGCGGAAAAACCTATCTCCGACACTTGAGTGGTAGTGGTATCACTCGCGTCACTATTCCTCGAACCATTGGTCGAACGCTACGGATCACCATCAAGTCAGTTTCGTGGAATGACTCACTGTCGAGTCAACACAGTGAAGTGGGATTATCAGGCATCAGCGTTGATGGTCTGATGCCAGGGACGAATTCCCTTCGCTTGCCGAATCGTCTCCTTACTGCCCTCGGAGCACAATCCTCGAAACTGCCGATTGATATCTTGCTGAGCAGAGACAGGGTTGCACAGTTTGCGCCGCGAACCGATCCCGAAACATCTCTCCAGAGACTGATTGCCTTAACAAATCGACGTAGTTTTCAGACGCGTGGAATGATCGGGTTGAATTCACAAGCTTCTGATGCGACGCTGGCGAAGATTTTGCACCGTAATCTCAGCGGCGATATTTCCTCCACGGAGTCATCGTCTCGCCTTACAGGGACTTTGAGTGGCTCCAGCTGGAACGCTTTCGACAGGTCCGAGAGTTCAGCGTGGACACCCGAGTTCCATGATGGAGTCGGTTCATGGGTTTCGGCGCAATTCAGAAGCCCCAGGTCGATTTCACATGTTGTCATCACGATACGTGATGACAAGACGCATTCTATTCCTACTGAAATCGTTATGTCAGGTGTCGTCGGCAGTCGGATGCTGCGTCTTGATGCATCTCATCTGCTGTCGCAAGGGGACGGTCTCGTGCGGTTTGCCTTCGATCTTGCGCCACTTCGGACGTCAGCTGTCCGATTTACGGTGTCCAAAGAGAAGGAGTTGTACGTGTCGGACATACTTAACCCGAAGGTCCCTCAGTTGGCTCCCATTTCAATCAACACAATCTCGATGAACAAGATTGCTCCCGCGAGCGGGCCGCTGTCGGTCAACACTTGCACGGATCAGTTACTGAGCGTGAATCAGCGTTCCGTCGCCATACGGATCTCCGCATCCGTGCACGACCTCTTAGAAATGAATTCAGTTCCTTTCACCACGTGCACCAGCGACTCGCTCTCGCTGGTGAAAGGCGTCAATTCGATCTCGACAAGTCTCGGGGCTGATGCTGGCTTTGACATCAACACTCTCAATTTTTTCTCTGACGATACCGCACCGGCTCATGTGTCCACTGATACTGCATCCGCAGCTGCGGGCCGCTGGACCAGTCGATCCTCACTAACAACTGCAGTTCACCACGGAGCTGGGAAACTTCTCGTGCTAGCGCAGAGTTACAGTAACGGTTGGCACGCCTTTTTCGGTGGTACCGACTTAGGGCCGGGACAATTAGTTGACGGTGCCTCCAACGGATGGATACTCCCCAAGAACTTGCCTGCAATCGCGACGATCGATTTGGTCTTCGTTCCTCAATCCTCGGTGACGGTCAGTGAATGGATGTCGCTCGCGTCACTGTTGCTCATTCTCTCGCTCATTATCTTTAGGCGCCGCCTCGAGAGTCCATTAGGGAACCTCGACTCACAGATGGTCATACCCGCCCCTCGTCGCGAATCGCTATGGATAATTACCCCCAGCGTTCTCGCGATATGGCTGTGCGCCGGAACTATTCCTACGATGATTGCCTTGTTGATCTCCCTGTTTGCGAGGTTTTCTGGCAGAAGGCTTTTTGCTGCTACTTTCGCCGCAGCGTCGATGCTCCTTATTGCAAGGTTTACTGAACAAGTGGCGCACGCAACCACCGCTCCGTTTATTGCTTGGGCGAGTTTGATTCCCCACGCGAATTCGATCGGAAGTTTCGTTCTCGCGTTACTGGCGTTTGACATTGTTCTTCGACCCAACGATACTGACGACCTATGACAAGCTGGCAGCCAGATGAACCGCGACGTCGGGGGCTCAATATGTTGTCCACACTTCGAGTAGAGCCCACTGTTGACGGTGACGAGGAACGGATCGTAACCCCACCTCCATACGGTTGGCTGCGGCTCTGGTATTGGTTCCGCCTCGGGGCTCGCGCCAAGCACACCCCGCATGTGGTGATCGCCTCATTGTCAATCGACGCGGTTAATCAAGTTGTCGGGCGAACCACTATCTATAATCGCGACATTCTCGAAATATCGTCCGCCAAGCTCTCCAGTGTTTTTGGCTACATCGAACGAGGAGCTCGCGTGACACGCCTGGTTCCCGAGGAAATACCGACACCTTTTGATACGAGCCAATTGCCGTATCGCGAATATCGCGGGACTGTATCCGAACTTCCCGCCGAGAGCTTTGACGTCCTCATTGCCACGAACTACTTATTTACCTCCCCAACCCGCATCATTTTGGATGAGGCCCTACGCATCCTGCGCGTGGGCGCGTGCGTCGTTTTTTTCGAAATAACTCACTTTGGCGTTGGCGAATCGCAATACCCAGCCGCCACGAAGCGCCGGATTCGAGGATTTATCGACGAGGCTCTTCGAACTGGCGAGTTTGCCATCGTATCCGAGGGTCCCCGCTTTGTATCTCCCGGCCAAGCATGGCTTCGTGTCGTACCTGGCTTCTCGCATTTTCTCAGAAAGGACGTCGTGATTGTCCTCGAAAAAGTTCCCTTCAACCTTCAGGGAAGAGCAAACCCAGTAGCTTCGTAGCCGTAGCGTCCCATGACAGCTGCGACGCAGCCACGCGGCAGGCGTTTTCCAGTTCCGATCGTGCTGGGTCGTCCGTGAGAAGCCGAATTAATTCGTTACTCAGATCTTCGGGGGTCTTGCAGAGGACACCATGGTGACCAACCGCATCGCGGTGGCCCATCACATCCGAGACAACCGAAGGTGTCCCACAAGCGGCGGCCTCAGATATTGTCATACCCCAACCTTCACGTTCCGAGAATGAAGCGAGTAGCCATGCCGATTGGTAGGCCGAGATTAAATTGTTCCTCTCGAGGTGACCGCGGAATTGAATGTAGTCAGTAGCTCCTAATTGGGAAACTAGGTCTCGAAGATCACCGCCGAGGTAGCCATCACCAACGATGTCCAACACGGCTTCTGGAACTCTGCGGTGAACCTCTACAAAAGCGCGAATGAGATCATTCGTTCGCTTCACGGGAACGAGGCGACCGACGTTAATGACCGTCGGAACGGTAGCTTTATGTTTGCCTGGCACGAAATCTGCGGAAAGTCCCACCGGGACCACTTCGACGTTCTTGAGGTGCAATCGGTAACGGATTTCTTCCGCGCTCGATGGCGACAAGGTACAGATTCTCGAACGCCGATAGACCAACGGGGCAAGTCGATGTTCCACAAACCATCCAAACCTCGCCAAGAACCGAGGGAGGGTCTGTGCCCACATTTCTTCGTGGACGTGATGAAGAATTATCAGACGCCGTTTTCTAGCAAACCATAGAGGCGTCCAAAATGGCATCCCGTTCCAGACCTCAACCACCGCGTCAAACTTTGTTCGGTCGCGCCGCCACCCCTCGACTATGACCTGCAGGAATAACTGATATCGCCCACCTCGTCGATCAAGTATTACGCCGTCTCGATTCTTCGCCAGCGAGGTGACAGGCACCGCTGACGTTCGCATGGTGACTTCGTAGCCAGCGGCCACCCACCTCTTAGCAATCTCGTGGGCGTGTCGCTCACTACCACCCGCTTCGGGGTCGTCGAGATCTCTCCACGCGATGATCTTGATCTTTCGCTTCTCAGAGCCGCCCACCGGCTCCACGATAACTAATTGCGGCGGACAGTACACAGACAACGCACATAAGTCCCAATTGCGCCCACATATCCGCTTGAGCAATTGCCTCGACCGATCGTGAGTTACTCCAAACATAAAGTCCCGCGCTGGCCGCTCCGACTGCCACGACGCTTACTGGCCACGAATATCCGAGGCCAAGGGACCTATTGGCAACCAAAATCGTGACGCCGAGCGCGCTCATACCCACCGACAGGGGAAATAAAGCCCCGCTACATGAGGTGTACGAAGCCCCAAAGGATATCGAGATGAGATGGTTTCCCGAGCATTTAACTGCGACGAGAACTGTTCCTACCATTGTGAGGTAAAGGCCAGCGACGGCGACAGACATGTTGCGCCATCTTGGTGTTTTGGCAGCGGGCCTTTCAACTTCCGCTACGACCAGCGAGGCCAGGGCGAAGGCTCCGTAGACGATGAATTTCGACATCTGAGAGATGGCTCCGTATGAACCGCGCTCGCCTGGCAGGCGGTGTCCTACGATAACGATGTCCAAGTACATCAGCGTGATGAACGACAGGTAACACACAATTGTGGGTAGCGAACTGCGCCAAATCCGCATCGGGTCACGTAGCCGTGATCTTGCAATGATTCCCCAACTTTTCCTCGTGGCATGGAGACTCAGCATGAGCGCCATCACCACGTAACTCGTCGAGACGAGAACTAGACCAACTCGTGCGCTGCCTAGTACCAAAACAACACGCAGACCGCTCTCAAGGAGAAAACTATTGGCCAGGGTTTGGTAATCACGTTCGGCTTGCAAAAATCCCCGCACGGCACACAGGTACAGCCACATGAGGCCACCCAGCAGAACCAGAGCCGTGGGAAGCAATGCTAAGCCTGGGAGCTCATACGACAGCAGATAGGTCAGTCCCACAGAAAGGCTCAGGCCCACGAGCAACGTAAACCGCAGGGAATATAAGAATCCTTGGCGCCAGGATTCAATGCTTCCCACGCCGCCAAATCGGACAGATCGAACGATACTGACGGTGAGCGCCGTTCCCGTGATCGACACGAACAGAAATATCGCCATCAATTGTGTGTACGAACCATAGTCAGAACTAGACAGTGATCGCGCCAAGACGAAGACCACAAGAACGTTGCTCAAGTTGGCCAACATGTTGGTACCGCTGACCTGGAAAACCGATCTGGTAACTATTCGCGCAGCAGACTCTTCTTTACGCACCGGAATCGCTAACTAGCTGTGCGAGCGCCGCGGCAAAATCGGAGCGTCGCGCCCCGTTCCTTCGCCCGATGACGTCTCGTGGTATTCCTCTTCGACGTTAACCGCCCAAATGTCGTGCGTGGCCCCGTAAATATTTTCCACGGTGAGCATAGCGGTCAGCATCGAGTGATCCTGGTTGTTGTACTTATGCATTCCATTACGGCCCACCAGGTGGACATTGGGAATTTCCTTCGCGAGATGGGATGAAATTTCAGCAACATTTGCCTTGTAGCTCGAGTCGTAATACGGGTACGCCTTGGGCATTCGAAACACGAAGCCCTGCTCGACCAAACTTGCATCACTAATCAGGCCGAGATACTGAAGTTCTCGCACACCCTGCGCAATTAACTCGTCGTCCGACATATTCCACACTTCGTCGCCTTCGAACACGAAATACTCGAGACCGAGGCAGGTACGCCCCTCCTTCACGAGAAACGGTGACCAAGAACCAAAATTCTGTATTCGCCCCACCTTGACTTCAGACGCATGAATGTAAATCCAATTGTCAGGAAATATTGATCCTTCCGGGATTACCAGAGCGACTGTTAGAAAATCGCGGTAATGCAAATCGTGACCGGCAGCCATTACCGCCTGAGGTAGCACGGGCGAAAACATGTCTACGAGTTGGGCCATGGGCGCGGTCGAAATGATGTTGCTCGCTGCTTGGCGGAAAGTGTCTCCATTGGCTAACTCAACCTCCACGGTCGCCGCGAGACCATCAACGACCTCGATGCTTCGAACTCGTGCCCCCAACACCACTTTGCCGCCCTGCGCTACTACCTTCTCAGCGCATCGCTCCCACATCATCCCCGGACCGAACTTTGGATACTGGAATTCCTCAATGAGACTAGTGATGTCGGTCTGACCTCGCTTCGGAAGGAGCGCATTCATGATGGCCGAGCTCAGCGACAGACTTTTTACTCGCTGTGCCGCCCAATCAGCGGGCATCTCGTGCACGGGCACTCCCCACACCTTTTCGGTGTAGGTCTTAAAAAAACGTCGATAGAGGCGCCAGCCAAAACGCGCAACTAGCCAACCCTCGTAATTGGTTTGATCCTTTGGTGGGCGTATTCGAGCCCACACGTAACTGCCCACGCAACGTATTGCCTCCAGGATTCCGAGATTACCCAACGCATTGGACGCCTTCAGCGGGTAGTCGTAGTACTTGCCGTCGAAAAAAATGCGACTCAGGCGCGGTCGCGAGAGAAAATCTTCATCCGGCAGAATTTCGTGCCACAGACTCTCCACGGCCTTGACCTTGGTGAAGAAACGGTGACCGCCTATGTCAAAGCGCCAACCGTCGCGCTCGACAGTGCGCGAGATTCCCCCTACTACTGAATCAGACTCGAAGACAACAACCGACCCACCTCGCTTGACAATTTCGTAGGCCGCCGTTAGGCCTGCGGGTCCCGCACCAATGACGACTATCGGATTCTCTTCGTTCACTTTTCTACCTTAGCGATTCACCTAGAAAATGCTGATGCACGTGGTGGAAGATACTCAAGGTTCATTGACTGATAATAACCCCCCTCTACCGCGGAGACCTCTGTGATTGATGTCCGATTCGTCACCAACTCAATTTCGGTAAGGAGATTTTGACAGGTATCGCTCAGGTTGTAATGCTGTGACCACACCACATACAGCGGCCTATCTGACCCGACAATTTTATTTAGATCGCGTGCGACAAGATCTCCTCGCGCTGCCTTTACCGCTCCTTGGTAGTTCGACCAATTAACTATCGAGGGGTTTTCCAGGCGCGGGAACCCGAGATAATGTAGTTGGGGGTTCGAGTAGCGCAATAATGAAGGTCCCAACTGATCCGGGCAGACAAAAACGACCGAATCGGGTTCCGCGTGCGCCAGAGCTGTAGCAATTTTGCCCGCCTGCGTGCGTTGCGAGCCAATGCCCCAACGGTCAGTCCACAGTAGTCCGAAACTAAAGAGGCTCAGAATCAGAAGAATCCGCAGGCTGGTGTTAAATTTCTCGAGACCCACCGCGACCAAAATGAAGACGGGAACTGCCACGACCGAGGCGTAGCGAGGCACAAAAGTACTGTGCCCAAAGTGCGAGGCAACCATTCCTACGACCATTGTCGCGACGATAAGAGCTGACATCCACCGTACTGAGTCTTCGGGCACAATCCGAAATACCAGTTCCGCCCTATCACGAGACATACGCTGAGCAAAAATCGCAATCATCAACATCGCGACAAAAATATCGATACCTATCACGAGGTGCAGCGACGACACCACGTAGTGGACGCTTTGATTTACTGAGAAACAGCCCAGCCACGTGAAGATATCGGCAAACGAGGCCGATCCGGCCCAAGGCGTACCTGTATGCAGGCGCTGGTCGTTGAACACGGGAAACCACGGCACGAAAGAAATGCCGGCGATCGCGCAGGACATCAATAGTGCCGGCGATCGCTTAGCGCCTCCCATGCTGCGGCGCCAGACCAGCACACCCGTTAACCCTAAAACGACTAATACGTAGAGGCTCCAATACTGCGTGTAGAGCATTAGTACCAATATCAAAGCAAAAGAAAGATTGTTCCTCCAGCTGGGCTTGAAGAGTACGCCGTGCAAAACAAGAAACAGCAGCGACGATAGGAGCATTTCCAAGGCGTACATCCTGGCCTCGGTCGCAAAGTAAATCGGATACGGGATTATCGCCACTAGGGCAAGAGCAATTACGGCGGTGCGCGTGGAGAACCACCTCTTCGCGGCAAAGTAGACAACTGGGAGGGTGGCAACGCTCAACACACCCGAAAGGCTGCGAACAGATACATCACCGCGGCCGAAAAGGTTTATCCAAAAATGCAGCAGGTAGTAATACAGCGGAGGCGCACCATCGTGGCGAAGGAGGCTCGGAATCGTACCAAGCGGATGCGCCGCGATATTGACGCTCAAGGCCTCGTCCAGCCAGAGCCTGCTGGTCGTCATGAAACGAAACCACACTCCAAGTAACAGATCGACGGCAATGACGCCGGTGAGAAGATTTTTGCAGAGGGCCTGGAGGTCTCGCGGTCTGGCTGCCACGAGAAAAACATACCCCAGAATGACTATGACCCACAACTGATTTGTGTAACATTACCGCCTGTGAGGAATGTTCGTGACTAAGTACCTTCTGCGACGGGTCGCAGCATTTTCTACCATCATCGTTCTTGTCAGCATGGGAAGTTTCTTCCTGATTCACCTGTTGCCCGGAAACGTCGCCGTACAGATTGCCGGCATCGGTGCGACGCCAGAGTACACAGCTTGGTTATACAAACACCTAGGTTTAGACCAACCTATCTATGTCCAGTACTACCACTGGCTCATCCCCGTGCTGCATGGCGATCTCGGTACCTCACCAATTTCCAGAGTTCCTGTGGTGTCGACAATCGGAAATGCACTTCCGATTGACGTGGGCTTGTCGGTAATGTCACAGATTTTGGCACTGGGCGTAGCGATTCCGCTCGCCATGAGGTCGGCGAGGAAACCAAACAGCATTTTCGACCGCGTGGTAACTAGTTCGAGCTTTACCCTGCTCGCCGTACCCTCTTTCGTGGCGATTGTTCTCCTTGACTTAGTTTTTGTCACCTGGCTACACCTGGACCTTTTGGGTCCCGGAAACTTCAATCCAGTCGTAGATTCTCCGTGGATGTCACTGTTGCAATGGAGAAACATCCTAGCAATGTTGCTCGGCTCCGTAACGCTCGCATTGGGTTCCGTGGTCGTGTATTACCGGGTTATGCGCGGAGTCATGATTGGGACTATGCAAGAGGAATTCGTGACCGTCGCGCGATCAAAGGGCATTTCCCGCCGTCGGATTTTGTGGCGCCACGTCTTTCGCTCGTCCACAATACCCCTCTTGGGCGTCATCAGCATCAGCATTGGCGGTCTCGTCGCGGGTGGATTCGTGGTCGAGTCGCTCTTGGGCCTACCAGGACTAGGGCTGCAGCTAATTATCGCAGTCACCACGAAGGATTATGTATTGGTGCAGGGGATAACCCTCGTTATTTCGGTAATCGTCGTTGCCTGCAACTTTTTCTTGGACTTTTTGTACGCGTTCATCGATCCAAGGATTGCCCGTGAGTAATGAAACTACCAACGACGCCGTTTTAGCCCTCGACGCTAAGCCCGAAAAGAAAGAGGCTATGGGCATATTTTTCTGGTTCTGCCTTGCCTGGATCGGTCTCAACGTCCTCGTTGCGGTATTCGCCAACGTTCTCCCCGTCGCCGACCCCGTGAACATTGATTTCAACCACTACAGCGTTCTCTCTCCACCGAATTGGTCACATTGGTTCGGAACCGATGGCAATAGTCGCGATATCTTCTCCCGCGTTGTCTGGGGTGCACGTTCGTCCTTATACGTAAGCATCAGCGCCAATCTCATCGGATTCGTGATCGGCGGATCAGCGGGGATGTACTCGGCCTATCGTCGCGGGAAAATAGACCTTCTGCTCAGCAGCGTTTCTCTCGTCTTCATTGCCTTCCCCGCCCTCATAGCCGTCATCGCAGTGCTTTCCTTTTGGCAGCCAGGTTCAGAAATAAAAGTAATTATCGTGCTGGGTTTGACATCCATACCAATTGTTTACCGTGTTATTCGCGCTGCTACCCTTTCCGCGGCTAACCAGGACTACATCTTGGCCGCAAAGGTCCAGGGGGCCACCGACCGTCGAATCTTGCTGCGCGAACTTCTACCGAATGTCGCACCTACCGGTCTCTCGTTCTTAATGTTGGGTATCGCGAGCATCATCGGTGTGCAAGGAACACTCGCTTTCCTCGGCATCCAACAGGGAGATGCACCCAACTGGGGAGAGATGATCAACGAAAGTCGCTCGAGCTTGGATCAATCGCCGTGGCTCGCAATTTTTCCCTCCATTGCTCTCGTGCTTCTCATCTTGTCCTTGAACTTCGTTGGCGATCGCTTCCGTGCCCGCTTCGACGTCACCGAGGTGAAGATATGAGTCCGCTACTCAAAGTCACCAACCTACGTACCACCTTCACCACCGCTCGTGGCACGCTGCCAGCCGTTGACGGTGTCAATTTCGAGCTTGGTGAGAACGAAATCATCGGCATCGTCGGCGAAAGCGGTTCTGGGAAGACCGTTCTCTCCCGAACGATTATGGGACTTAATCCGAGATCAAACATCAACATCACGGGTTCGGTACTTATCGATGGCAACGAAGTAGTCGGATCCAGCGAATCAGATTTGCGCAAGTTGTGGGGAAGCACGGTTTCCATGGTTTTCCAAGACCCCATGACTTCGCTAAATCCGATGATGCGAATCGGGAAACAGATAGATGAAACGCTTCGCGTTCGACTAGGGATGAAGAAGGCTGACGCGAAAGCAGCCGCTATCGAGTTACTCCGCAAGGTTGGAATTCCCTCGCCCGAAGAACGCTACGAGGCTTACCCAAATCAATTGTCGGGGGGCATGCGCCAACGGGTGGTTATTGCTATGGCCTTGGCCTGCAGTCCGCGTTTGTTACTGGCGGACGAGCCCACAACCGGCTTGGATGTCACCATTCAAGCGCAGATTCTCAACCTCCTCGATACTGTTCGCGCCGATGGCCAGTTGAGCATCATTCTTGTAACCCACGACTTAGGAGTGGTGGCAACACGAACCCAGCGGATAATCGTGATGTATGCCGGACGAGTAGTGGAGATTGGTGCAACAGCCGATGTCTTCCACTCTCCCCGCATGCCGTACACCAAGGCCTTGATTGAATCGACACCAAAGATCAGTAATCCCAGCCATACCGTTCTCCCGACCATTCCGGGTCGTCCTCCCGACCTCTACAGTCTCGCTGACGGTTGCGCCTTTGCTCCGCGTTGCTCCTACGCGACGGACCGTTGCCGAACCGAACGTCCAGAATTGGAAGCTTCCGTGGAGGATGGACACAGCTTTGCCTGTTGGAATCCCCTCGAAATAAACCAAAATGTCTCCCTTCGTACTTCGAAAGGTCAGTAATGACGATGCAGCAACCTTTAGTTGAGGTCAAGAACCTGAAGGTCGAGTTCACGAAGGGTGGCAAGACCGTCAGCGCAGTTGCCGGCGTGAGCTTCGAGATTTACCAGGGTGAAACTCTGGGCTTAGTGGGCGAATCGGGCTGCGGAAAATCCACCACGGGTCGTGCACTGATGCGCATTGTGGAGTCGAACGGAGGCGAAGTCCTCCTCGACGGGAACGACATTCTGAAGCTGAATGGTTCCAAGCTTCGAGCGGCGCGTGCTCGAATGCAAATGATTTTTCAGGATCCTATAAGTAGCCTCAACCCGCGTCGGCGGATAAAAGACATTGTCGCCGAGCCAATAGATATCTGGAAGAGCTACGAGGGTCACGAACGCGACGCGAGGGTCGCGGAACTTCTTAATCGAGTTGGTATTGACCCTACGGTGTATGGAAATCGCTACGCACGGCAGTTCTCTGGCGGCCAATGCCAACGAATTTCCATCGCCCGCGCTCTCGCAATGCACCCTCAGATGCTGATTTGCGATGAGGTGGTCTCGTCGTTGGACGTTTCCATTCAGGCGCAGATACTGAACCTTCTTGAGGAGCTAAAAGCGGAATACGGACTCACCATGCTGTTCATCGCTCACGACCTGGCGGTGGTCAAGAACATTTCTGACCGCGTAGCGGTAATGTACCTCGGCCGTATGTGCGAAATTGCGACGTCGGAGGCCCTCTATGCCACACCGGCCCATCCGTACACCAAACTCCTCCTCAGCGCGGTTTTAGAGGCCGATCCTGACTCTGTACCCAACACCTCCGTGGTGTCCGGGGAGCCACCGAGTCCGATGGACCCGCCTTCTGGCTGTCGGTTTCGTACCCGCTGCCCCTACGCCACCGAGCTATGTGCCCGTGAGGTACCGGAGCTACGTGAAGTTGCCCCTGGCCAGCAGGTGGCATGCCACTACCCCCTCGTCGGGCAGTAATCCTTGCGGAAATTGGCGCCCCGTCTACGCTGACGGGACGCCAATCCGTGGATCGTCCTATTCGGTGACCGCAGTCTCCGCGATGACTTCTTCTTCGACCTTAGGTGCGTCAGTGGCGTATTCGGCCCACGCTGCCTGTGCTTCGGTCTCGGGTGTGAAGTTACCGTAATCAATCGTTCCGATGTAGTTACCTTCAGCGTCGTAAGCGTGGCTTCCGAAGGCTTCGCGGTATTCCTCGGAGACCTCTCCCCCGTCGGCGGCCTGCTTAATGGACAGGCTGATACGACGGCGCGCCGCATCGAGCTCAATGATCTTGACCCACAGTTCTTCGCCGGGAGTTACGACCTGGTCAGGACTCTCAACGTGGTGAGCTGCTAGCTCAGAGATGTGAACCAAACCTTCGATTCCATCACCGACCTGCACGAAGGCTCCGAAGGGTACGACCTTGGTAACGCGGCCGTACACGAGTTGATCGACATTGTGTCCGGAGGCGAACTCCTGCCAAGGGTCACCTTGGGTTGCCTTCAAGGAAAGACTGATTCTTTCCTTCGAGAAGTCGACTTCGAGAACTTCCACGTCAACTTCATCACCAACGGTCACCACTTGGTTCGGGTGATCAATGTGCTTCCAGGAAAGCTCGGAAACGTGAATAAGTCCGTCCATTCCGCCGAGGTCGACAAAGGCACCGAAGTTGACCACCGACGAGATAATTCCCTTGCGGCGCTCTCCAGGCTTAAGGTTAGTGAGGAAGTCTCCTCGCTGCTCCTTCTGGGTCTCTTCGAGCCACGCGCGGCGCGACAGCACGACGTTGTTGCGGTTGCGGTCCAGTTCGATGATTTTCGCCTCTACGGTCTTACCGATGTAGGGCTGCAGCTCTCTCACGCGTCGGAGTTCTACCAGCGAAGCGGGCAGGAAGCCACGAAGACCAATGTCGACAATAAGACCACCCTTGACAACTTCGATGACCGTACCCGAAACCATCTCGTTTCGGTTCTTGATCTGCTCGATGTTCGACCAGGCCTTCTCGTATTGCGCGCGTTTCTTGGAAAGAACTAAACGACCTTCCTTGTCTTCCTTTTGAAGAACTAGGCATTCAATTTTCTCACCCAGGCTGACAATGTCCGCGGGGTTGACGTCATTGCGAATCGATAATTCGCGGGCGGGAATAACTCCTTCGGATTTAAACCCAATGTCGAGGAGAACTTCGTCGCGGTCAATTTTGACAACAGTCCCGGTAACGAGGTCACCGTCGTCAAACTCAAGAACAGTGTTACCGACGATGGTCGACAGGTCGGTACCGACCATGTCATCTTCGGTGACTACGCGTGGGACGTACTTACCCTCTGCGTCGAAAGTTCCGAAAGGAACTGTGGAAAGAAGGGTTGAAAATTCAGACATGTTGCGTACCTGCAGTGTGACGGCACCGACGTCAGCTAGTTGGCTGGAATCGAGTTCTCGGTGCGAACCCGACGTTCCACCTTATCAGTGGCTACTTGCCCTTAGCCTCGGACCAATTTGAGCCCCAGTGAAGTGAGATCTCCATCGGCACGCTCAAACGGGCTGCTCCGAGCATCGCCTCACGCACCAGGGCCTCAACTTCAGCCTTCTCCCCCTCCGGTGCTTCCACCAGAACCTCATCGTGTACCTGAAGAACGAGGCGCGAGGTGAGGTTCTGAGCCAACAGCGCATTATCGATACGCACCAGGGCCAATTTAAATATGTCAGCCGCCATACCCTGGATTCCGGCATTCATCGCCTGTCGTTCCGCTGCAGCTTTTTGCGGACCATTCCCCAATCTCAGATCTTCAAAATGGCGAATCCGACCCATTTCGGTACGCGAGTAACCGCGTTCGCGAGCGTCGGCCACACAATTCTCCATGTAGGCCTTCAGGGCGGGGAATCCCGCAAAGTACTGATCGATGATGGATTTGGCTTCGCCGACCGGTACGCCCAATCGTTGACTCAGCCCGAATGACTCCATCCCATAGGCCAGACCGTAAGAAACCGCCTTGGCGAATTCTCGCTGCGCTGAACTCACGGCGTCCACCGAGGTGTGGAACACCGTAGCCGCGATGGCACGGTGGATGTCGTTACCAGCGGCGAATGCCGCCAGTAGGCCTTCGTCGTGCGAAAGATGGGCGATCACCCTGAGCTCAATTTGGTTGTAGTCAGCCACTAGTAGCCCCCAACCTGGCGAGGGACCAAAGGCTTCGCGGAGTTGACGACCCTCTGCAGTTCTGACAGGGATATTGTGCAGATTGGGAGAATCGCTACTCAGGCGACCAGTTCTCGCAACTGTTTGTTGGAAAGTTGCATGAATTCTGGAATCATCTTGGATGCAGGCAATGAGAGATTCACCGTAGGTGCTACGTAACTTGTCCAATTCCCGGTATCTCAGAAGTTTTGCGACTATTTCATGCTCATCTTTTATCTTTTCGAGCGTTCCCGCATCGGTCGAATAGCCCGTCTTGGTCTTTTTCCCTTTAGAAAGTCCCAACTCCTCGAAAAGGATTTTTTGCAACTGCAGGGGCGAATTTACTTTGAAGGGATGTCCGGCCAAGTCCTGAATTTCTGCTTCCAAAGCGTTCGCTTCCGTGACGAAGCGCGCGACGATGGTCCGAAGACGAGCAGCATCAACATAAATACCCACGTCTTCCATTCGCGCCAGAACGCCAACTAAAGGCAGTTCGATTTGGTGATAGATGATTTCGAGTTCCCAATGCGCAATGAGCGTGGCAAGCTCCCCAATGAGGCGAGGAATCAAAGATGCGCGATATGCCAGATCATCGTCGTTGAGGGCCGAAAACAATGAGTCTCCACCAGTGGAGACATCTAGTTCCAGAAACTGCTGTGCGAGGGATTCGAATTCATAGGATCCTAAACTCGGATTAATGAGGAATGCCATGAGCGAAGTGTCGTGAACTAACCGATCGTCGCCAATTAGGTCCGAACCCAACACCCGCATAAGTAATTTGCCATCATTTGTGGCGAGTGGAACTGTTTGACTTCGATACCACGCTTTGAAATCCTCGACGCTTCCGACCCAGCAGTAACCACTGCGCTCACCCACCGCCGCGAACCTTTCGCGAGTCACAAAGACGGACAGATTTATCTCACCGTCCAGCTCGGACAGGTTGGCCATACGTTGATATTCGACGTGGGGTACTCCCGTCGCAGCGGGAGCGTCCGCCACTGTGGGGGCACCACTATCGACGTCATCACTCTTTGCTCCTCCCAGTGCCCCCGATTTCAACAAGGTTGAGAATCGTGCCTTGAGGGAATCCATTTCCAGCTTGTCAAAAACGCTTAGTGAGTCCGACTGACCCCAACCACCCACCATCAAATCTTCCAGGGTGAAATCCGGGATGGAGACGTTCTTAATGAGAGTCATGACCTCGACATTGTTACGAGCACGCTGTTCGAAGAGAGCCAAATTTTCGCGCAATTTAGGGGTGAGATCTGCCAGGTGGGCGTAGAGCTCGTCAAGGTCTCGATAGGAAGCGAATAGCTTTGCTGCCGTCTTCTCGCCCACTCCCGGAACTCCCGGTAGGTTGTCAGACGGATCACCTCGCAAAGCGGCAAGTAAGGGATAGCGCTGTGCGTCAATACCACAACGCTCCGTGATTCCCGCTTCGTCATAAATTGAGTAATCGGAAACACCTCGCCGGTTGTACAGCACGCGAATGTACGGATCTCTTACTAGTTGGAACGAGTCTCTATCGCCCGTCACCACCATGCATTCTTTCTGGGCGTCGTACGCCCATTCCGCCAAAGTGGCGAGGACATCGTCCGCTTCGTAGCCCGGCACCCCAATCACAGGAATATTCAAAGATTCACACAGCTCTCGAACAAACCCAAACTGGGGGCTGAGGTCGTCGGGTGTCTCATCCCTACCGCCTTTGTAGTCCTCTGTCATGGCGTCGCGGAAAGTTCCGCCCTGGAGATCGAAGGCCACGGCTATTCCACTGGGTTTGTGTTGCTTAATCAGCGACAGCAACATCGACGCGAAACCGTGAACGGCATTCGTCACCACGCCGTCGCTCGTTGAAATTTCCGTGGTGAGCGCGTAATACGCACGGAAAATCAGCGACATCCCATCGAGAAGAAGGAGTGGACCTTCTCGCTCGTAACTAGTCAAGGAAACTACCCTCGATGATTGTCAGCGCAATGTCGCGCATCCGAGTTCGTCCACTCATAGCGGTCTTTTGAATAATAGTGAAGGCGTCTTCCTCGCTGATGCCGCGTGCGCTCATTAGTAGCTGCTTGGCCCTCGCGACCAAGTCGCGGGTTTCGATTTTGTCGTCGACGGGTTTTGACTCGCCAGCCCCCAGAGGAGTCACGTCATCTTTGTTCAGCAGGGACGCCAACTTCGGCAAGAGTTCAATGCTCCGAAATGGCTTAACGAGGTAAGCCACGACATTCGCCTCTCGTGCACTTTCAATAAGATCACGTTGAGAAAAAGCTGTCAGCAGCACGACAATGGTGTTCGACCCTTTGATGGCACTGGCCACCTCAATACCATCGAGCTCCGGCATCTTTACATCCAGCAGGGCTAGATCCGGCTCGTGTAATTGGATGAGGCGCAACGCATCACTCCCGTTGGAAGCCTCGCCGACTACGTCGTAACCTGCTCCCTCCAGAATTTCTTTTAAATCAAGCCTGATGATGGATTCGTCATCAGCGATCACAACGGTAGCCATTAGACGTTGACCCCCGGAACCCACTCCCTGAGCAAACTGTCGCGTTGCTCTGTAAGTACCTCGAGCTCAGCGCTTACTCGAATCAATTCGTCTTCGGCAATAAGTAGATGCCGCGACGTCTCCTTCAGATCGGTGCTTGACAGGGGCGTCTCCGTCATCAAATTCCTCAAACGCGCGTCCTGGACGAGGTTTCGCCAAGCCTCGACCTGCTCCAGAAGGACGGCGAGGATCTCTCTTTTGTGTTCGATGGTGGTGTGCATCCGCGCGATTCTCTGCGCTAGCGGGTCGGGACTCATAATTCCACTTTATTACTTGCGAGAGTCCATCGATCCACTACCTCTTCTTGTTCTCCGGGCGCAAAATCAACCGCTCGATAGTCGGAATGCTCCGCTCGGGTGGACGCGGCAAGGTACTGCACCCATTGACGAGATGCCAAGCCGTCAAAAAAAGAACCGAAGTAATAGCGTAGACCTAATCTTTCGCACTCCAGAGCCATACTCCGCGCCGCAGCAATTCCGCCGACCCGTGAAGGTTTGATGCATACCAGCGTGCAGGCGTCGTATTTTGCAGCCAACCTGACGTCCGCCAGTGACCGAATACTTTCGTCGAGGGAAATAGGGAGTGAAAGGTCGCGCGACAGGGCAGCCGGCCTATCGAAATCCCCCACTGCGCTCGGCTGCTCGAGGGCTACCACCACCGCAGTCTTGGAAGTAACCTCGAAATGCAGCTGCGCCATCGATTCCGTAACGAGACTCGCGTTGTAATCGAGGATTACCTCTCCGGTGTAGCCGTCCAGAGTTCGCATTAACCGGTCGGGAGGGGTCTCCGCGTCAAGTTTTAAACGCACTCGCACCTGTTGCGGATCGATAGACAGTGTTTCGGCGTTTACGCTGAAGGTTCTCAGCGATTGTCGTGGAGCGTCGGCAGGGAGCGCAAGCTCACTCATTTTGTTATCAAGAAGGCCCATCTCTATGCAGGCCCACGCCCAACGATTCTCCGGACGGGTTGTGAGGAAGTGTGAGACACGAGACCATTCCGGGAGTTGACCCTCTCGATCAACGATACCGAGCAGCATGGGAATGGCCTTCGTTCGTAGTTCCTCGAGCACGCCATGCACATCGGGGTCGCCGTGCACGGCAACTTCGAGGGGTGAAACCTCTCCCGTTCTCAGCCCACCAGCATCGCTGATGACGAGGCGCACAAAGGGTCTGGTGTCGTGGAGAATCTCGAAGGCTTCGACGGGCCGCAGTAGTCGCCTACGGCCCGTCGACAGCGAAATCTCCATGCCCCCACCCTAGGCAGTAACTGCTAGCGTTTGAAGCCAAGCCCGGATGGCGGAACGGTAGACGCGGAGGCCTCAAAAGTCTCTATTCGAAAGGGTGTGTGGGTTCGAATCCCACTCCGGGCACTGTTAGTTTTTATCTATGGATAAGGACGAGGAAAGCCACCCCACTACTTGTGCGTTTTTACTTCCCGGCCAAGGATCGGTATCCCTTGGGATGGCCGCTCCGTGGAGAGCTACGCCATCATGGTCTCTCGTGGACGAGATCTCTGACGGTGCGGGATGTGATGTCGCCGCAATTCTCGATATCGACGACCTCTCGCTTCTCATTCGCACCGACAACGCCCAGATTGCGACTTTCACCGTTTCCCTGCTGTCGTACACGGAATGGGCCCGAAGATCGAATGACGTCATTCGTACCGTGCTGGGTCACTCGCTGGGTGAACTGAGTGCTCTTGCAGTCGGTGGATATCTTTCGATCCAGGACGCGGCCAAGCTCGTGCGGACGCGGGGGCTCGCCATGCAACGCGCCTCGGGAGAACACCCCGGTTCAATGAGCGCTCTGATGGGCTCAACCGAGTCGTCATTTCAATCGCTACAGGACTATTGCCAGAAGTACGGCGATCTTTGGATCGCCAATATCAACGGCGAAGGTCAGATTGTCGTGAGTGGCTCCCAGGCGAGTCTGCTGCGACTTCAGTCCGAACACCGGGACATCGGTTGGAGGAGATGCAGCCCCTTGAATGTAGGCGGAGCCTTCCACAGCCCCATGATGTCACTCGCTCTGGAGGAATTTTCCGAGTGCCTCAATGCCGTGACGTGGCTCAAACCCCGGACTCCCGTCCTCGCCAATGTGAACGGAACCGTGCACCCCGGTGGAGCGGCAACGATTGACCTATTGCTCCGTCAGCTCGTTGAACCAGTCGATTTTCTCAACTGCGTGGGAAACATCCCCACGGAGGTAGACAAGTCAGTCGAAGCAGCTCCGGGGACCACTCTGACTGGACTGGTAAGCCGTATACGTAAGTTCTCGCTACATGAGACTTTAGAGCGAGGTTAAATATGGGACGACACGTCATAGTTACGGGAGCATCTAAGGGCATTGGTGCAGCGATCGCCCAGGCTTTTATAGATCTCGGAGACGACGTTGTCTCTCTGTCACGGTCGGACACGGCCTTGGATGGTCTCGCACAGTCCTACCAAGTAGACGTTGCTGATGCGACCGCCGTGAACGACGCCATTGCTCGTTCGATTACGTCGCTGGGTCCCGTCTCCGTCGCGGTCATGAACGCGGGCATCACGCATGATGGGCTGGCGATGAGAATGACTGATGCGCAATGGCAACGGGTTCTGGATGTCAATCTCAACGGCGCATTTTTTACCTCGCGCGCCGTCCTTCCCAGCATGATCCGGCAACGAAATGGTTCCCTAATTTTCGTAAGTTCAGTCGCTCCTTTTCTCGGTCTTCCAGGGCAGGTTAACTATGCAGCATCGAAGGCGGGAATGATTGGCCTCGCTCGTTCACTCGCAACTGAAGTGGCCTCGCGATCTGTCACGGTCAATGTTGTTGCGCCCGGCTTCATTGACACCGATATGACGGCGAGCCTCAACAGCACCGACCTCATCGCGAGAGTTCCCTTGGGTCGAGTGGGGATGCCAGAAGAGGTTGCAGCAACCGTCACGTTCCTCGCCTCCGACTCTGCTCGCTACATCACCGGAGCAACCATTCCGGTTGACGGCGGTCTGGCCCGGGGTTTGTAACCAACTTTTTCCGCAACGTTCTAATAAGATTGCAAAAAAGGGAGATATCGTGAACCGTGACGAAGCATTTGAGAAATTCCGCGCTGACGCCGTTGAAGTACTGGCTGTCGAAGCGAGTGCTATTACCCCGGATGCTTCATTCGGCGAAGATTTAGGCGCTGACAGCCTCGACCTCGTTGAACTCGTGATGGCTTTAGAGGAGACTTTCAACGTCGAAGTTAGCGAAGACGAACTCAAAGACATCCGTACCGTCGGAGCCGCCTTCGAACTCATCTACGCCAAGATTTAAGAAGAGTTGTTCATGCCGGAGCAACCCCATCGAGTTGCGGTAGTCGGAATCGGCGCCATAACTTCCCTCGGGCACAGCGCAAATGAATTGTGGCAGAGCCTTACTACGACTGCGGACATGGGTCCCTTGCGGGTGGCTCCTTTTCCTACGGATCATTTGGTCAATCCAAAGGAGCTGCGCCGATTAGACCCTTTCGCCCTCTTCGCGCTTGCGGCAGCCGATGAAGCTTGGCGGCAATCTGGGCTCTCGGTGGGCCTCGTCGATGGAGGATCTATTTTCGCAACGGGTATGGGCGGGTTACAATCTCTCTTGCGCCAGTATGACGTTTTGAAGGAAAAAGGGCCGAGTCGCGTCTCACCCTTTATGGTTCCCATGCTGATGCCCAATGCGGGTGGGGCAACGGTTTCAATGAGATTTGGTCTCGGTGGTCCGTGCGAGACAATCACCACAGCCTGTGCCGCCGGCACGCACGCGATTTCGTACGCTGCCCGTCTCGTCGCTTCGGGACGGTGTCCCGTGGCGGTGACCGGAGGGTCTGAGGCCGTCATGGAGGAAGTGGCACTAAGCGCTTTCGCGAATATGACCGCACTGTCGGCGTCGGGACAGTCTCGCCCCTTTGACACTCATCGCGATGGATTTGTTATGGGCGAAGGTGCGGGAGCACTTGTCCTTGAAGACTGGGATCGAGCCGTGGCGCGTGGGGCCACCATTCTGGCCGAGGTGGTGGGTTCCGCGTCAACGGCTGACGCACACCACATCACGGCCCCCGATCCTTCAGGTCAAGGGGCTTCTCGATCCATGAGAATGGCCCTCCACGAAGCAGGGTTGAACGCCAGTGACATCCAGCACATCAATGCTCACGGGACGTCAACGCCCCTCAACGATTTAGCCGAATCCCTCGCTGTGCGGGAGGTATTCGGTACGCACCGACCACTGGTCAGCTCGAATAAGGGCCACCTCGGCCATTGTCTCGGAGCCGCGGGTGCTTTAGAAGCTGTTGTCAGTGTGATGAGTCTCAGGCATCAGATGGTTCCTGCCACTGCTGGGACGTCTGAAGTTGATGTAGCGATAGATCTTGACGTCGTCACAAACAGCGCCCACACCGCTTCCCTCGAGCACGTCATGTCAAATTCTTTCGGTTTTGGCGGCCACAACGGAACAATAATTTTCCGGCGTGCGGACTAAGTAGCCGCGTCGAGGGCTCGACGAATAGAAGTTAAAAACTCCTCAATATCACCCACCGAAGCACCGTTCAGAATTTTTTCGACCAATGCGCTTCCGATAATGACGCCGTCGGCGTACTTCGCAGCGTCAACTGCGTCAGCGCTCGTAGCAATACCGATTCCTACGTACACGGGAATGTCAGACGCATCTCGAATTCTGCTGACAACTGAGCCGCCTGCATCCGTACCACCGGACCTCCCGGTTACGGTCATACGGGCAGCTGCGTAACAAAAACCCTGAGAATGTTTTGCAATTTCCCTGACCCGTGATTCGGGACTAGATGGTGCCACTAACAGAATATTGGCCAAGCCTTCCTTCTGTGAAGCTTCGACCCACGGCGTCATCTCTTCTAGGGGTAGGTCGGGAATTATCGTTCCTCCGAAGCCCGCCCGTGCAAGCATGTTCGCCGAACGCTCCAGGCCAGCGTGATGAAACAGGTTGTAATACGTCATGGCCACGATCGGAACAGGTAACTTCTCACGCGACAAGTCCGCCAAGACAGACTGAAATGTCGTTCCCCTCGCGAGCGATTCGACCGAAGCGCGCTGAATAACGGCACCATCCATGATTGGATCAGAAAACGGAATACCAATCTCGATCGCGGTGGCTCCCGCCATCACCGCCGCCTTGAGATAATCAATCCAATTTTCCGTCAGCCCCGCCACAAAGTACGGAACTAGTGCCTTCTTGTTCGAAGTCCGAAGATCTCGGAGGACTCTCTCAAGTTCAGTCACGGCGTGCCCGTAGCTCTTGACGCACTTGGGCAACATCCTTGTCGCCCCTGCCGGAAAGATTGATCAACACTGTTGACCCAGTTGGTATCTCTCTTCCGCTTTCTCTCATCACCCACGCAACCGCGTGCGCCGACTCCAAGGCCGGGATTATTCCTTCGTGGCTACTCAGAAATTGGAGCGCTTCCAGAGTCTCATGATCGGTTGCCATAACGTAGCGGGCTCGACCCTGAGCAGCGAGGTGCGAGTGCTCAGGCCCAATCCCCGGATAGTCCAAACCGGCAGAAATGCTGTGCGCTTCTTCCACCTGGCCGCTATCCCCTTGAATAATCATTGACCGCATCCCGTGGAGAACTCCCGGCGAACCTCCGCTGATGGCTGCACCGCCCGACGCTTCTACGCCAACGAGCTGTGACGATGAATTCGCGAAACCCGCGAACAAACCCGCTGCGTTTGATCCGCCGCCGATGCAGGCAACCACAAAGTCAGGTTGAAAGCCCCGCTCGAGACATTGCGACGCCGCTTCCTTGCCAAGAATGCTCTGAAACTCACGAACCATGTATGGGAAAGGGTGCGGGCCCATGACCGAGCCCAAACAATAATGAGTGTCCATCACACAGGTAACCCATTCCCTCATCGCCTCACTGACGGCATCCTTGAGAGTTTTGCTGCCGGACGTTACCGGAACCACCCGGGCTCCCAGGAGTTCCATACGAAAAACGTTCAACTCCTGCCGCTTGGTGTCAACTTCCCCCATAAACACCGTGCACTCCAAACCGAATTTCGCCGCGGCCGTGGCAGACGCCACCCCGTGCTGGCCTGCACCGGTTTCAGCAATCATTCGCCGTTTGCCCATTCTGCGAGTTAAGAGGGCTTGGCCGACAACGTTATTGATCTTGTGCGATCCCGTGTGTGCCAAATCTTCCCTCTTTAGATAGAGCGATATGCCGAGGGCATCACTCGCGCGCTCACAGTAGGTAATCGGTGTTGGTCGCCCACCGAACTCTTTGAGAACGTGGTGAAATTCATTCCGAAAAAGTTCATCGGCCCACGCATCATCGAAAGCCGCCTCTAGCTCCAGACAAGCCGGCATAAGAGCTTCCGGAACAAAACGCCCCCCGAACTCTCCGAAACGACCGAATTTGTCGGGAGGGCCCATAAATGGTTGACTCATCAAACTCTCCAATCAAACGGGGCCTGCGGCGGCAGCACATAACGACTTTCCGCAGCCAACCTAGCGGTCGAGATGAAATCCATAACCAACGTGGCGTCCTTCAGACCCACCGTACGTTCCACCCCCGTCGACACGTCAACCCCCATTACGGGAACATTCGCGATGACATCTGCAAGATTTCCCGGCGTCAAACCGCCCGCTCCAATAACGGGAGTGATGAATTCGTGCCGCTCAAAAATTGTCCAATCGTGACTAACTCCACTACCAGGAACGGCTCCGTCAACGAGAAGGTAATCAAAACCCATACTGTCCCACTCGGCGATTCTCGTTGATTCGGATGAGACCGCCTTAATAATGATGTCGACACGGTCGCGCAATACCGATAACGCCTCTTCGCCCTCATTCCCGTGCAACTGGACCGCGGTGAGATGGCAACGCGTCGCTACTTCGGCCACACGCAATGGGTACTCATCCATAAAGACCCCCACGGAGTCAATATCCGCTGGGAGTCGGCGCACGATGTCATCCACCGTCTCCGGAGAAACTTGCCGACGCGAAGGGGCGAACACGAAACCCACTGCGCTCGCTCCGAAGGCCACCGACATCAGCGCGTCCTCTTCGTTAGTAATTCCGCAAATCTTCACGAAAAAACGATCGTCGGCGAAGTTCACGACGATCTACCTATTGGGTGAGAGCTGAGGTTCTTAATTGTCTCCTCGGGATCCGGTGAGGTGACGATCGCTTCACCTACCAGAATAGCATCGAAACCCGCTTCCGCGGCCCGTTGAGCTCCCATTGAGTCTCGAATCCCGCTTTCGGCAACCGTAACCACTGATCCAGCGAGAAAACTGGCAATGCGGCCAGCTCGTTCCGTATCAACTTCGAAACTTCTCAAGTCTCTCTGGTTGACGCCAATAAGCACCGCACCCAAATCGACAACGGCTCGAGCCTCTTCCTCGCTGTGCACTTCCACCAACGACGCCATACCTAATGAACTCGCCAACTCAATGTAGTTGGCAATTTCTCGCGAACTAAGAACTGCGGCAATTAACAGAACGCAGCTTGCACCCCTTTCGGCTGCGTCACCGATATCGTTTGCACACAGAGTGAAGTCCTTGCGCACCAGCGGAAGCGAGGTGGAGAGGGATGCATTCTCTAGATCCTCTAACGAACCTCCGAAGAAAGCTTCGTCGGTAAGTACCGAAATGGCGACGGCACCCGCCTTCTCGTACAACCGTGCCCATTCAGAAACGTCGATGCTTCCATTAAGTAATCCTTTAGAAGGACTCTTCTTTTTTACCTCGGCAATCACGGAGAGCCCGTAGGGTTGGTGCTGGACAATTGCGTCGATTAACGACGGTCTTTCAGAAGGGGTGATTTCTCGAGATTCAAAAATCCGAGGGTCGCTGAGGATCCGATCGCGATGGTGCTCCACAATTTTGTCGAGATAGGTACCGGCCATGATGTCAGCGTATCGGCGCGCCACCCGTCTCGATTATCTCGGTCATCGACCTCATTTCAAGAGGAACTTCGTAGGTGCGATGAATCATCGCCAAACCGACCGAACCAGAGGGCGACACCGACAAGGTCGTTATTCCTTGTGGCCCTTCCGGGCCGCAACTCAGGATGGATGCCTGTAGTTCATCTACCGCCGTGGTGCGGAAACGCACCATGCGCCACGGAGTATTCCCGCCGCGTGATTCAAGGCGACCAACCAACTCCTGGCCGGTGTAGCAGCCTTTGCTGAACGACACTGCCGACTGAAGAAACTCGCGGCTGAAGGCGTGCGGTAAAAGCGGCGACGCGCACTCCTTCTCCAAAGGAACACCCAAGGTAATTTGTTCCTCGTAACTCTGGAAAGGCCCCGAACTTTCCCCAAGATCAGTGATGCTCAGACGACTCCGCAACTTGAACCGGTTCACACGCGCCATTACCGCCTCGAGGAATGCCCTCGACATCACGAGGTCGTACCCGTCAGCAGCCTTCTCAATCCACAGACTGGCTATGACTGTTCCGTCGGGGTTAAGGAGGAAGGAGTAACTCGGGGTGAGGGCAAGATCCTGTGTCAGCTGACCCTGTAGGTAGCTTTCGGCATCTTCGCCCGAAACTCGCACTCGACTCCAGTTGACATCATCATTCATTGACGCGCTCCACCAACGGCGCGCATGACGGCAGATGCCTTCGCGAGACACTCATCATCTTCGGCCTGCGGGTCAGAGTCCCACACAATGCCGGCTCCCGTCTGCACGCTGCCATTCTTTTCGCCATCAACAACCAAGGTTCGAATCAGGATGGCGGTGTCGAGATTGCCGTTGAAATCGAAATAGCCAATAGAGCCGCCATACAATCCACGCGACTCAACCTCCATTTCACTAATAATTTGCATGGCCCGGACTTTCGGAGCTCCCGATAGCGTCCCCGCTGGGAAAGTCGCCTTGACTACGTCGATGGGGTCCGCGTCAGGGCGAACATCTCCAGAGACCTCACTGGTGAGATGCATGATGTGGCTGAACATTTCAACATCCATCAATCGATCAACGCTTACCGTCCCGAAGACGCACACTCGACCCAGATCGTTTCTTCCTAGGTCAACCAACATGATGTGCTCAGCCACCTCTTTGGGGTCTTCGCGAAGTTGCGCCGCGCTGACAGCGTTAGCCTGTGACGAAGCCACCACGGGTCGAGACCCGGCAATAGGCCGCGTGGTGACCACCCCATCCCTGAGCCGAACCAGCGATTCCGGTGAGGAACCCACGATCGTTACCGACGATGACTTGAGGTAATACAAATATGCGGACGGATTCATTTGTCGGAGAACTCGGTACACGGCGAAGGGATTCTCGATGTGCCCTAGGTCGAAACGTTGTGAGAGTACAACCTGGAATATATCCCCCGCCTCAATAAGTTCCTTCGCCGTCACCACCTGCTGACAAAAATCTTCTCGGGAGACAGCACGGGTAACGGACGGGAGTGGAAATTCCGAAGGCAACTTTGTCTGCTGGGGCGTGATGGATGGAAAATTGGCGAAGTCATCGACCATCGACTCAAGACTGCCTACCGCCGCTTGAAACTGTTCTTCGAGGTCTGAAGAATCGATCACCACGTTCGTGATAAGCGTGGCCGATTGTCGCCAATGGTCAAAGGCGACCAACTCGCCAATGACGAAAGTTATTGAATCGGGGTGCTGGGGGCCAGAATTGCCACGTGGACCTATATTCTCGATATTTCGAACCGAATCCCAACCGAAAACATTGACGAGACCAGATCGCAAGGGAATATCAACGCTGACTCTTCCGATAGGTTGCGCTACCTTCACGAAGCCCAAAAATGCTCGGATACTTTCGAAGGAATCGAGGTTTCCGAACCCGTCCAAGACCCCGGTCACCTCCGAGGAGCCCGCCCTGGTCTCTCTTTCGCCGAGCGGGCTACGTCCTACGAATGAAAACCGACCAAACCTTTGTCCGTCCTCTACTGATTCGAGAAGGAAACCATTCCGTTCGCCAACAAAATTTACGTACAGGCCTACGGGTGTCACGGCATCATTGACGAGTTCACAACACAAAGGGACAATCGTTCCCGGAACGGCCACATCAAAAAATGCGCGACGCATCGCGTCTACGTCGATGCCCAGACCAGCCAATTTCATAGGTACTGCCCCGACGGAGTATGCGATGTTTCGTGAAATACGGCGTGAAGATCCCGCTCACGGAGCATGACGAACTCCTCGCCGTCAAACTCAACTTCAAAACGATCATCTGGATTAAACAGAACGCGCTGGCCATTACTAACGCTACGTACGTGCGGTCCGACGCTCACTACTTGTGCCCACACCAGTCGCCGCGCGAGCTGGGCAGTAGCCGGAATCAAAATGCCGGCGCGGCTGCGACGCTCCGCATCGCTCCCTTCCAGCCGAACGAGAACTCGATCGAACAAGACATCGATCGGGGCCGTAAGTCCCTGACTTTCCATAGGACGAGGCTACTAGACAGCCCTTGTCACACACCATCCTCATGGCGGGCAGAATAGGAGCGTGAACCTGCAATTGGAACTTTCTACCATCACGTCGAGTCTGGCCGAAATCTCGGGTCGAATTTCGACCATCGTCGAATCGACCGATGACACCACGAGTGGCGATACCTATATCGAACTGGTCGCGGCAGAAAGAGCGATTGGCACATTGCTCAGACGGCTACGTCGCGTCGAAAATCAACTTCGGACATAGTGAAGCTGACCCCATGAGCCTCACTTGGTCCTTTTCCTCAACGTTGTCGCCGGGCGACCGTCTCGAAGTACTCGCCCTTTTCAATCATCTTGATGAACAACTTCAGCGCGAGGCCATCGACGAGAACATTCGGCGAAAAGTCATCCATGGCGTCGGCGCGGACCATTGGCTACAAACCACGGACCACCGAATCGTTGGTTACGCACAATCGTGGGCTGGCCGAGAACCATCTGTGGAAATCGCCGGAGGGCGAGCTGACGAACACCTCGTAAGCCTGCTCAAGCAACATTATGAATCGAAGAGCATCCTGCATTGGACACGCGACGGAGTTGTTATCCCCGGTACCACAATTGTCCGCGAACTTCTCCTGCTGGAAATTAATCTTTCAACAACAAACCACAAACTTCCGGAGGGCTTTGAGGTCCGTGAGTTTGAGCGGGGCAAGGACGAAGAGCGTTGGTTGCGACAGAACAACCGCTCATTTGCCCACCATCCCGAGCAAGGACAGTGGGACGAGATGACGTTGGCGCAACGCACAAGCGAGCCCTGGTTTGATCCATCCGGCTTCTTCTTGATTGAACGTGATTCTAAAATTGTTGCGAGCTGTTGGACGAAAATTCACGAATTGAGTCGAGAGCGCCTCGGAGAGATTTATGTCATCTCCGTAGATCCTGACTCACAGGGGCTCGGTCTCGGATTGGCCGCCTTAAATCTAGGACTCGACTCCATACGACGACGAGGAGTGCAACGAGCACAACTTTTTGTGGACGCGGATAACGTTTCAGCCGTTCGCATGTACGAGAAGAGGGGATTCGTACGACTCCGAACTGATTATCTCCTGCAATTCAGTTAATGCACTCCTACAATCTTCCCGATGAAGAACGTGAAACCAGCCGCAAACGCTGTTATTAGCAACTGCCGCACAGCGCTACGGAGAACGCCCTTTTCGGTCGCCATACCTATGGCGCCTCCAATAAAGAGAGACGAAATCGCTGCGATGATGATCGACCAGATCGCCACGGACCCAGCACTCGTGAAAAGATACGGCAACAGAGGCAGGAGCGCACCGAACATAAAACTAGGAAGAGACCAGAGGGCTGGTTTCAGGGCCGAATTCTCGCTACTGGTGTCGATCCCTAGCTCCTCTCGAGCGTGTGTGCGCACCGCCAGTTCGTGATCGCTCATCATGTCGGCGGCCAAGCGACGGGCAAGTTCTGCATCAACACCACGCGAGAGGAAAATCTCCGCCAATTCGGCCTCTTCGCCAGAAGGATCAGCCAAAATCGCTTTGCGTTCCACGTTGACCTCTCTCTCGAAGAGCTCGTTTTGCACTCTGTTCGAAAGAAATTCACCCGCCCCCATAGAGAAGCCTCCAGCGACCATTCCTGCCAAGCCCGCTAAGCGAATTATCGCGTGCGAAGGTCCCGCACCAGAGAATCCAAGGATGAGAGAAATGTTCGTGACCAAGCCATCGCTCACTCCGAAAACGGCGGCTCGCGCGCGACCACCAGAGAGATTGCGATGCTTTTCGGCATGTCCCTGGGAATCCACACCCCTACGCTAGTGGGAACGAGGTGTCAAAGTTAAAGGTATTCTTTCTCCGGAGGTATTTATGGGCGTAGTTATCGAGTCGTTAGAGGAATTTCCCAAGATCATCGGGCAACATGTCGGGTATTCCGAGTACATCACGGTGACGCAGGAACAGGTCAACCTTTTTGCCGACGCCACAGGTGACCACCAGTGGATTCACGTGGACGTCGAACGCGCAAAGACCGGTCCTTTTGGTGGGCCCATCGCGCATGGATATTTGACCTTGTCGCTCATACCCGTCTTGATGGGCTCAATTGGCATGCAAGTAAAAGGTATTTCCATGGGAGTCAATTACGGAAGTAACAAAATTCGCTTTCCGTCCCCGGTGCCCGTCGGTTCGCGGATTCGCGCCGGCGGCAAAATTTTGGATGTCACCCTCTTTGAGGGCGGTGCTCAGTCGACCATGGAAGTGACCATCGAGGTTGAAGGTGCGACGAAGCCTTCGTGCGTAGCTGAAGTTCTCACTCGCTACTACAAATAGGCAGTTATGACTCTGCCGGTCGGAGAAGCCAAGACCCAGCTCGTTCGTAAGATGTTTGACGACATCGCACCCCGCTACGAGTTTGTCAACCGGTTGATGACACTTGGTCTTGATGCGCGATGGCGCACGGCAACCGTTCGAGATTTGCGCTTACCGGCTGACAGCCTCGTCCTTGATGTGGCCACGGGGACCGGTGACTTCGTTCGCGAGCTGGCGAAGAACGGGTACCGAGTGGTCGGAACCGATCTCAGTTGGGGAATGCTCTTTGCCGGAGCGTTCACCACACCCGTCGTCCAAGCGGACGCGTCGCGTCTCCCCTTTCCAACTGGAATTTTTGACGGGCTCACTTGCGGCTACGCACTTCGTAATTTCACCGATCTCGCGGCAACCTTCTCGGAGATGGCCCGCGTTACGCGGCCCGGGGGCCGCATTTCCTTCCTCGAGGTCTCGGAGCCTTCTTCGGCATTTTTGCGTTTCGGATTCAATCTGTGGTTTCGACGTGCGGTGCCGCTTATTGGTGCTCTGGTCTCTGACCGACAGGCGTATCGCTATCTTCCCCGCTCCACGGCGTATCTTCCACCCGCCACGGTCATTAGCGAAATGCTCGTCAGCACTGGATTCACGGCGGTCAACCACCGTGAGATATTGGGTGGGCTCAGCCAACGTTTCATCGCTACTCGACGAGCATGAAACTTTACGCTCACGACGCTTATCAGGACGTACCGTCTAGTTATTTTCGTCGCGCCGCGGCGGCTACGGGTTGGTTGGTTGAGACCAGCGATCAGCTTCTATGCGGGTTCGGGCTACCCCTACGGCAACTACAAATACCTCTTAACGATTGGAAGCCCACATCATTCACGGAGTTGTTCAGTGACCTTGTCACTGAAGATGGACAACCAGCGATAGCTTTCACCATCTCCCCCTTCTCTTCGGCAAGCACTTCCATAATTTGCGTGCCCGAGTACACAATTATCCGTTCCCGCAACGGCAAAACGCAATTATTGAGCACACGCTCCGTCGCTCCACGACTGGAAGAGTTCTGCGTGCCACCGAGGCCCACACTCCCTACTCCGGTTGGTACCATCGATTTTCACGACACTCCAAGTCCTGAGCATTATTCGGCCATGGTTGCCAGCGCGGTCCGAGCAATCAAGGCCGGCGAACTTTATAAAGTTGTTTTAGCGCGAAAGATCCAAGGTCGCGCACGAGCACCTATTTCGACGGCGGACATCGTTGAACGTTTCCACGAGAAAGAGCCAGGAGCAACGCTCTACAGCTTCCCGATCTCCTCCACGTCACGGATTACCGGAGCCAGCCCCGAACTACTCGTCGAGGTCTCACCTACACAAATAGCCTGTCGACCGCTCGCCGGAACCGTTGTGCTGAGGCACGAAAATGACGAGGAGCACTATACGGATTGGTTGTTGACCTCGGCCAAAAATCAATTAGAACATAAGTTCGTGGTCGACGACATCGTCGAGCGTCTAAAACCTTTTACTGATTCCGTTTTTGCGGACCAGACTCCGAAGATAATGCAACTTCGCCTCATCGCTCATCTCTCAACCGACATCCTTGGTCATCGAAGTAGTTCGGCGTCCGATGGTCTCGCCATCATGGCGGCACTCCATCCCACGCCCGCCGTCGGGGGGTCACCGCGAGACACCGCTCTGTCTTTCATTGAGCGTTTGGAGTTGGGAGCCCGCGGTTTCTATGCAGGATCTGTGGGCTATCTCGACGGTGATGGCAACGGACAATGGTGGGTAACGATCCGGGGAATTCTGAGCGAGGGTAACGAATTCGAAATTTGGGCCGGAGCGGGAATCGTAGCCGAGTCGGATCCAGTGGCCGAGAGGGAGGAAACGAGCAGCAAGCTCCGATCAGTCGCGGCTGGCCTGGTTGATTAGCGGCCCAGCCGCCGAGCCAGACCCCAGCGGGTCACCATCGCCAACGCTTCCAACACAATCGCCGACGACATCTTGGACTCTCCGTCCACCCGATCACGGAAGGCGATCGGGTGCTCAACGATAGATGCACCACCCCGACGCGCGCGATAGGTCATTTCGACTTGAAAACCGTAACCATCGGACTTCACTGTCGTGTAATCAATTTTTTCAAGAGCCGACTTCCTGTACACCCGGTAGCCCGCTGTTGCGTCAGCAACCTTAAGTCCGAGCATCCACGACGAATACTTATTACCACCTCGTGAAAGAAGCAATCGCGACATTGACCATGACGGTATTGAACCTCCGGGAACATAGCGAGATCCAATGACAACTTCACTGGATTCCGCGAGTGCCAGCATGATTGGGAGCTCAGCCGGATCGTGCGAGAAATCGCAGTCAATTTCCACAAACGCATCGAAATCGCGTTCGAGACCCCAAGCAAAGCCAGCCCGATAGGCCGAGCCGAGCCCCTGTTTACCAGTTCGGCGCAGAACTTCGATGGCACCAAGCTCCCGATTCGCCGAAAGGGCCATTTCCGCCGTGCCGTCGGGACTTCCGTCATCCACTACGAGAATTTGAGCCTCGGGAACTGTGGACCTAAGAACCTTCAACATTCGATCGATATTGAGAGACTCGTTGTAAGTCGGCAGAACCACCAAGGTTTTCACTCTTCTAGCCTACAAGCGCATCGTGACCGAAGAGTTCCAAGGGCGTAGGCTTGAAGAGGAACCATGTCTGATATAGCACCTCCCGCAAAGAACAAACGGCGCAAGATGCCGGGCGAGATTCGCCTGATTCTCAGCGGCGGGGTAATTATTTTCGTACTGGAATACGCCGTCTTTCCAGAGTTTGGAACGGCACGACGAAGTCTTAAGTTGCTCGAACACCTCAACCCTGCGGTCGTGGCACTAGCCGTCATTTGTGAATTCTTGGCGATTTTCGCGTACAGCCAATTAACTCGAGCGGTTTTCACGCCGTTTCAGCCCCGGATCCGCGATTCAGTACGCGTCAATCTTTCCGCGCTCGGCCTCAGTCACGTAATCCCCGGCGGCACGGCGCCCGCAGGGGCGCTGTCGTATCGCCTGTATTCAGCCATGGAAGTTCCCAATGCCACAAACGTTTTTGGTCTGGCGGCGCAAGGAATCGGCTCCGCGGTTGTTCTCAACATCCTGTTTTGGGTGGCTTTGGTTATCTCCATTCCGCTGAGGGGCTTTAACCCGGCTTATGGTTTCGCTGCGCTTGCGGGAGTATTTCTGCTCGCAGCATTCTTCGGCACCATCATCTTGCTGATGCGAGGGCAACGTCAGGCCGACTCTTGGATTCGTGCTTTCGTGGTCAAGATGCCGTTTGTCAAACCGGAGCACGTGGGTAAATTATTAGACTCCGTAGCGGACCGCGTTACCCTGTTGACTTCACGCCCACAACTGCTGCGCAGCGCTCTCTATTGGGCGGCCGCAAACTGGGTGCTTGACGCGGCTTGTCTATGGGTATTCCTGTGGGCATTTGGCTACCCCATATCGCCAGTCGACCTTATGGTGGCCTACGGTTTGGCCAACATTCTTGCGGTGATACCTATTACGCCCGGTGGGCTGGGGGTCATCGAAGGAACCTTGATCCCCACCATTGTCGGGTTTGGCGTTCCCCACACCCCCGCTATTCTCGCGGTGTTGGCGTATCGTCTGGTGAATTTTTGGATTCCGATACCCGTGGGCGCTGGCGCCTATTTCTCTTTGCGCTGGAAACCGGCGTTGGCTATCTCAGAAATCAACCGAAATGGAAGCGTGTAGAAAGCGCTTCATCGTTTCCCTCTGAGCCGAAATTCCCGTCAAGGTTGAGACCCGCCGCCAACGACGATCAGTACCTAGACTCCAGGCGTTGCGGTCGTCCGCTAGCAACAGCTCAACGTAACTAAAAATCTCGTTACGTCCTGCGTCGCTACGAACCGGAACCAACACTTCAACTCGGCGGTCAAGATTTCGCTCCATGAGATCGGCGGACCCTATGTAAACCTTTTCGCCTCCCGTTGTCGCAGTGCCAAAAATGAAGATTCTCGAGTGCTCCAAAAAATCTCCGACGATTGATCGAACATGGATGTTCTCGCTCAAACCCTCAACGCCTGGTCGAATACAGCAAAGACC